>Ga0209187_1000413_pt1 | contig 78008 bp, 50 predicted proteins | sample BantaG_FD_187430 | JGI IMG/M metagenome (GOLD analysis project Ga0209187, IMG submission 187430) | Marine algal microbial communities from Bantry Bay, Ireland - BantryBay_4 metaG (SPAdes) (version 2) | ecosystem: Host-associated > Algae > Red algae > Unclassified | place: Bantry Bay, Ireland...
TGCGTCTAAACGGGGGTTGAAACCCCCGCCTAGGATAAGCCGTCGGTTCCCGACGAGATTTTGGGTTCACCATTGTTTATTTGTTACACGTTCACGATAAGCCACAGACGAAAAGCCACGGACGAGGAGCCTGGGAACGCCGACGTCCCCGTCGGCATCTTTCACAAAAGGACTCGGACAAAAAGCCACGGACGATAACCCACGGACGAGGAGCCTGGGAACGCCGACGTCCCCGTCGGCATCTTTCGCAAAAGGAGTCGGACGAAAAGCCACAGACGATAGAGTCTGACCTGAAACTTCATGACACGGTTTCAACTGTTTCAACCAACAAGCGAAGCGCGGGAAGAGCCCCACTGTGTAATACATAGCAGGAATGACGGACGCTCGTCGGGAACCGACGGTTTAAATATAGGCGGGGGTTTCAACCCCCGTAAAGCGGATCGATATATCCACGTCGGGAACCGACGGTTCATCATGAAAGGGCTTTAGCCCGCCTAACGTATTCAAGGCCCATAACCATAGCTTTTTACGATAAAGCACATCCATTACGACCCTTTTGGGCGCTTCCAGCTACAAGACGGATTACGGGCTAAAGCCCTCTTTTGATAAACCGTCAGTTCCTGACGACAGACTGCGCGTGCGTCTAAACGGGGGTTGAAACCCCCGCCTAGGATAAGCCGTCGGTTCCCGACGAGATTTCGGGTTCACCATTGTCTATTTGTTACACGTTCACGATAAGCCACCGACGCTAAGCCACGGACGAGGAGCCTGGGAACGCCGACGTCCCCGTCGGCATCTTTCACAAAAGGAGTCGGACGAAAAGCCACGGACGAAAAGCCACGGACGAGGAGTCTGGGAACGCCGACGTCCCCGTCGGCATCTTTCACAAAACAAGCGATTCAAGCAGGCTGCGATTTCCTCAAAGCGCCTTCTGAAAATCCAATTCAGAAGCTCGAAGGCTAACTGCGTAATCTGTGCAAGTCTTTCAGACTTGGCGCCGCCTCCGAAACCAATCGATGGGCGTTGCCCATCGCTACGCTGCTTTCGCCTTTCAGGCGAATAGTCACCTCCGGCCCAAGATACGCCGATATACTATACAGGCCTAGAATAAGCCGTCGGTTCCCGTCGGTATTTCGGGTTCACCATTTTTTATTTGTACGCTGTCTCGAAAAGCCACGGACGAAAAGCCACGGACGAGGAGCCTGGGAACGCCGACGTCCCCGTCGGCATCTTTCACAAAACAAGCTGTTCAAACAGGCTACGATCACCTCAAACAGCCTTCTGAAAATCAAAGGCAATAGTCCAGATCCTCACTGCATGAATCAACAAGTGTCATCGCGATGATGAGCCCAAGCGATCAGCCCAAGCCGTCAAGCCAGGACACCAGTGTTCCCCGTCGAGTCGAGTCGCCTTCCACCGCAATCGCCTTTCCCAAGGCTGCACGCAGCGTCGCGACATACAGATCCGCATGCAAGTCTTCTGGGCCGCGCGTCGCATCGTACGAACTAAACAACGCTGCAAAACGAGCATCCTCAATCACATCTCGGAAGATACTCCGGCACTTAACGAGGCGCTCTTTGTCTTCAAACGCGTTCTGCTTTCCGTCCCGCTGCAAGATCCGTTCAATCCCGCCTTCGGCTGCAACATCGAGATAAAAAGCAATGTCTGGAACCGGTGCAAAGGCCATGTTGCTGGTTAAAATCGTTTCAATATCGCCACCTCGGCACCCCTGATACGCCGCATTCGAAAAGAAGTAGCGGTCTAAAAGCACCATCCCGCCTCGGTCAAGCTGGGGCTGAATCAAGGTCTCGACATGCTCGCGGCGATCTTTCAGCAAAAGCGCCATTTCCTGCTCCACCGTGAGGTTTCCCTTGGCGCCTTCTTCTCGAACCTGAATCCCATACTGTCCGTTGGTGGGCTCACGGGATTGAATCACATCAAGGCCATGCTCCGCACGCAAACGCTCCGCGAGCAAATTCGCTTGCGTGGTTTTGCCTGCTCCGTCGATGCCTTCAATGACCACCAGAAGGCCACCAGGGATTAGTGGAAGTTCCTGATTCATACACGCATCCTAATCGGCACAGCCCAAGACTGACAAGCCTTATAGCCCCGAGCCGACTTCAAATTGAACAAAGTAGCGCTTTCCCCCGTCAATACAGGCATTCAGGATTCACCTCCCCGATTCTGCCACTCAATGGCGGGAACATTGCGAGCCCTGCCACTCAATGGCAGATCACTCAATGGCAGATCAAGAGCAGCGCTTGAAGATCCGCTATTGGCGCGACAACGAAACCCAAATCCACTGTGGGCGCGCCATTGACAGTCAGCGGGGGGCAACGTATCCTGTCGAACGAAACACAAGGTAAACTGCATGATTTCATCCACAGCCAATAACCGATTAACTCGAATCCTCGAAGAGTGCGAGATATTCACTCAAGAGCAAATTGACGATCTTTTGATCGCCCAACGGGCCGAAGGCGCGTCAATCACAGAAACGGTTGTCCAGCGCGGCTATGCCTCGGAAGAGGATTTCCTCGCTGCGCTCGCTAAATCCATGGGCATCGAGTGCATGAAAGTCGGCGACGAAGAGATCGAGCGCGAGATTCTTAACTGCCTCCCGACCAAAGCGGTATTCCAATACCATGTGATTCCCATTGAAGATACCGGACGTACCCTTCGGGTTGCAACTCATGATCCTTTCCGTCCCGGTCTGCGCGATGCCTTGCAGCTCGCTTCCGGAAAACGGATTCGCTTTGCCCTCGCTCGCGATGAGCACATCGATAAAGCGGCCAAGAAGTTTTATGGGGTAGGGGGAGAAATTATCGAGGGCTTGATGGCCGACGAAGACGATGTTCTCGATCTCGGAGCGAACCTCGAATTCACCGGTGCAGCAGATATCGATAGCACAGGTGAAGAAGCATCGGTTGTCAAATTTGTGAATCAGATCATTTGGGAAGCCTACGAGTCAGGCGCGACAGATATTCACCTCGAGCCACAAGAGAAAGACCTCCGGATTCGCTACCGGATTGACGGGGTTCTTCACCCGACCCCGCTTCCTCCCGAGCTCAAGCGTTTCCAAGATCGGATTATTACCCGGATCAAAGTGATGGCCAACATGGACATCGCGGAAAAACGCTTGCCGCAGGACGGTCGGATTTCGGTTCGGATCAAAGGCTCTGAAATCGATATTCGTGTTTCAACCGCGCCAACCGTATACGGCGAAAGTGTCTCGCTTCGTCTTCTTATGCGGAGCTCAAATATGCTCGGTATGGCCAAACTCGGACTCGGTCCGGATGACTCGGCTATCGTAGAGAAAATGATCCGCAAGCCTCACGGAATTATCCTCGTTACCGGTCCGACCGGTTCGGGTAAATCCACCTCGCTTTATACCTACCTCGCCACGATCAACGATTCGACGATTCGGATTCTTACCGCGGAAGATCCGATCGAGTACGAGATGGCCGGGATTAACCAAGTGCAGATGAAGCCGGAAATTGGTCTTACCTTTGCCAAGACGCTTCGTACCATGCTACGTCAAGATCCTGACGTTATTATGGTGGGGGAGATTCGCGACAAAGAAACGGCTGAGATCAGTATTCAGGCTGCTTTGACGGGTCACTTGGTGTTCTCGACCTTGCATACAAATGATGCTGCTGGTGCGATCACTCGTTTGGTCGACATGGGGGTAGAGCCTTTCTTGGTCGCCTCTTCTGTGGAAGCCCTGATCGCGCAACGTTTGGTACGTACCCTCTGCGATGAATGCAAAATTCCTGCTGACCTTACGAACTACGATCTCAAGGAGCTCAATTTTCCTACCGAGAAATTGCCTGACTCGAATGTCTGTCAGCCAAATGGCTGCGATACATGTCGCGGCACGGGGTACCGTGGTCGGACCGGTATTTACGAAGTCTTGGTGATGGAGGATTCAATCCGCCCCTTGATTATTAACCGTGCCTCATCTACCGAAATCAAGAAGCTCGCGTTGACCAACGGCATGCGCACCTTGCGCGATGACGGTTGGCGGAAAGTTCTCGAAGGGAACACGACGATCGAAGAAGTTCTTCGTGTTTCTGAGGACGACGAAGGCGATGAACAGTTGATGTAATTTCTGTCGGCTGTTTTGCCTTCAGCGATTCACTTCGAAAATTGGCGCAGCCCAAGGAGCGGCGGTTTTCAACCGCCGGATAACGGGATGTATCCCGTTTTACACGTCAGTCTAGAATGGCTCATTACACTCTAAGGTCAAAGAAAGGCATGTGTACGAAATAGTACATATGCCTTTTTTCGTACAACAAAATATTGGTTTATAGGTCTCTATCGTTCCAAGCCGTTGTAATATTTGTCATTTTCAACATGGCATCGATCCTGCTACCTTAATGAGTCGGATGATAGGGTTAGTGAACAGGTGGAAGTGGATGGGTTCGGCCATTGTGTATACAATGGTCTTCATTCTTGTGAATAGTGTGGCTCATTCGAGCTACCATTACGAAAACCTCCCCGCAGCGGGCTACATGACGTTGTCCAACGGTGAAATCTATGACCCCTTTACATCCACTGACCCAAATGCACCACCGGGAGACCTATCCTATGACTTTGACAGCCACGCGCCTACCGCTGGGCTAGGAATCTATCCTGATGCGGAGTTCCCGGATATCTATTTTGACCCAAGCGATATCCCTTCCGAAGTTGATTGGAGCCGCTTTTATCCCACGCCTGGTAATCAGGGCAACCAAGGATCGTGTCTTGGTTGGTGTGCCGCCTATGCGTCGGCCTATTTTCAAGCCCGACTAAGTTTAGCCGACCCGAATTCGATGCGCTTCAGTCCGGCCTACGTCTATAACCAGACCAAAGAGCTTGGGTGCTTGCAAGGGAGCCTTCCCTACAAAACATTGAACTTCATGAAAAACCAAGGTGTCGCCCCGGACGCGATGTTTCCTTATCACGAGTCTTCCTGTTCCGAACTGCCAAATGCCAGTGTGCATAGTGAAGCGGCGAAGCACCGGATCGATCGTTGGACCTACGTTGATGGGTATCAAAAAAATCATATTCAAGCTAATGTGCTTGCGGGAAATCCGGTACTCGTAGGGCTTCGAGGCGACTTTGATTTTTTTGGTGCGTATAACCATGATGGGGTTTACACCAATGCGCACGACCCAAGCAGGAGGCTCGCTTCTCACGGTGCGTTGATCGTCGGCTACAGCAACGACCGCCAAGCGTTTAAGTTGATTAATTCTTGGGGGACGGCCTGGGGGGAAGGTGGATTACTTTGGATCAGCTATGATGTGATGGCGACTATGGTGATGGAAATGTATGCCATACAGCGCCAATTCAACTCTCTCAAATATACCTGGGACACGACCAGCTCCTTACAGGGCGACTTTAATGGCGATGGGCGTCAAGATGTCCTGTTACACGTGTACGAGCCTGAAATTGGTCTCCGAATTACGAAGGTTCTACAGGCTTCTGATGGCGATATGATTGTGCAGGAGCAGCAGATTATTGCCCCTTGGGCGGATGAGCGAAGCTATTCTCTCGCGGGTGATTTCAACGGAGACGATCTCGACGACCTCCTGTATGCCTCTTTGCCGGTAGGTGAAAACGCTACCCTGTCCGTTTCACGATCGCATCATACAGGTGAAAGCACCCCAGTCTCGACGTTGTCTACGAGCTATCCTTCGGAAGAGGTTACGGATATTTTGGTGGAAGATATAAATGCGGATGGGATTGACGATGTCCTGCTTGTGAAGCGAATTTTTTCTACCCAGCTTGATGTGGTTTCCTATTTTGGGAGTGACACTGGTTTGGAGGAAGGTGCCATCGAAAGTCTCAGCTCTCCACTCGGAGCTGCGTTTTCCCCCTCCTTACAACACATGAATGAGGATGCCTATCCAGATCTTGTCTTTGTTGCACAAGAGAATTCCCTTGCGGTTTATTATGTCGGTTTGGGGATGGGAGATGGCCGCTTTTTCCCTCTCATGAGGTCTGAAACCACCTTGCCGCTAGCCGGCCCGTTTCATGAATTGAAATTCATCGATCTCGATGGGTTCGCTCCGGCGGATCTCCATTGTCAGTCGGCCTTCAATATGTACGCCTCACAAGCAAAGCCAGGCGGGGGCTTTTTGGGCTGGGTGCCTTCGGCTCCACGGCTCCCCAATAGTTATCTCAATGACTTCAATCAAGATGGGCAATGCGATAAATGGGGATTCGAATTTGACGCAACCGACCACTTTCGCTTCACCCTACGACGGGGGAATGGAGAAGGCGGTTTCGGGGCCGCCGATAGACCAGCTTGTTACTTTAGTGGCCAAGGTTTGCCGGGGGATCAGGTAATTTTAGAGCATGACTTGTCGATGAAAACATCGCTGTCGCTCGGTATTCACTACCCGTTAAATACGGAAGGCCTATACACGATTTACAGTTGTACCGATCTGGCCCAAGACCATTGGCAACGCTTTGGTCCCCAAATTCAGCATAATCCAGGCGCTGCTTTCCAGCTGCGGAGTATTCCTAATGGGGCAGGGGATTGTCTTTTTTGGTCGGTGCGACGCAGCCCATAACGCTTCAAAAGCGGCGCGATGAAATAGGCTGTTAGGGCGTTTCAGGGGGGCGGTCGGTCAAGATCTCTGCCCGTGCTTGCTCGGCTTCGATAGTCGAATTCGCGTTCCGTAAAGCCTTCGGATTACTCGGTTCAATTATACGAACATCCGCCTGCATCAAGGCTCGCCGTGGGCAGTTCACCCCCTGTGACATGAACAGTAACAACTCTGGGTACATGCGAGGTTCCCAAATCGTGATCAACGGTTCCACGAATCCACTCTCAGGGTTTTGAAAGGCGGTTCCAGCTCGGTTGCGACAGCGAGCTTGAACCAATTCGTCTATGCTTGCCGCATCGAGATGGGGGAGGTCGCAAGCAACCACCAGCCAAGCTGCATTTGGATCTGTACGAAAGGCGGATAGGATCCCGCTCATGGGGCCCAAACCTGAAATACTATCTTCGATCACCGGAAGGTCGCAGTTTTCGGGCTTTGTTTTGCAACTCAAATAGAGCTCGCAACAATGCGGCGCAATCAACTCGACCACTCGATCGCGCTGAGGAACGCCGTGGTATTCCATCACCGATTTGTCGGTGCCCATACGGGAACTTTCACCGCCTGCGAGGATCAATCCTTTGAGGAGTGGGGTGCGGGCGAGGATGCTTTGTTTAATCAAGGGCGCGTCGCTACGATAGTGACCCGCAGGATTTTTTTCGATCTGCTGTTCCGCGTTATTCGGGCCGGCAATGATCACAAGATCACAGTCTTCCAACCAGTACCGAATCCGGTGAACACTCATCGGGCTTTCAGGGGTAATGTCGAGCGTGCCTTCTGGCCCATGCATGCGAACATGCTCAATCTGAACCCCTTCTTTCAATCCGTCTTCATAGATACCTTCCTCAGTGATGACCAAACCGATGGTGCTGGACTCGCCCAGCTCGCTCGAGAGCTCTTCTTGAAATTCATAGGCAGACTCGGGGCTTAAATCTGCCACCGACCACTCGTTACTCGCGAGCAGGCCTGTGCTACGCTTGGCCAGCCTGGTGTGCTTCCGCTGCTTCATGCGTTTTCTTCTTCCGCGTCAGGCGCTGCCGCTCGCTGGAAATCCCGTTTGCCACCCGTTTTTTCAAGCAGCATTGTCGCTTCAATTTGGATGTCATGCGAGAGGGCTTTGCACATATCATATACGGTTAGAGCCGCCACGCTAACCGCAGTGAGTGCTTCCATTTCCACCCCGGTTTTGGCTGTGGTCCGTACGGTTCCGTCGATAAAAACACGGCCGTCTGCCTGCATTTGAATGTCGATCGACACGTGATCAAGCGGAAGTGGATGGCAGAGCGGAATGAGATCTGCGGTGCGTTTACTGGCCATGATGCCTGCAAGTCGTGCGGTTTCAAATACGGGGCCTTTTTTGGTCCGTATGTCACCTTCTTCTAAAGCATGCGTTACATCAAAGGGGAGGCGAACAATACTTCGAGCAATCGCGGTTCGATCGCTCAGTTGCTTCCCACCAACGTTGACCATGCTTGGACGACCTTCTGCGTCCAAGTGCGATAATGTCATATCGGTTTATGTGCCGATCAGGCCCTGACGAAAAGCAAAAAATCGAAACTGATCCGGATCAGTGATTGGGGAGTCGCCAGCTGGAATCTCTAGAAATCCATCTGCCCGACATAAATTTGCGAGGTCTCCAGAGGTATTTCCGTGCAGTGGAAACATCTCAATACACCCGTTTTCAAGCTGTAGTTTCCCGGGGAGAAAGTGAGTAAGTGACGCAAGGCGAGCAGGTCTCGTAGAAGGGGTTTGATCTGATTTTAGCCCTGCCATGCATGCGGGCAGCGGCGAAAGCCCTTGGCTTTGGCGAATCCATGGCAGGACGTACCGGATGGCACAGCAGGCGGTGGAGACCGGGTTTCCTGGTAAACCGAAGATAACGGTATTCGCGATTTGACCGAAATAGAGTGGTTTTCCTGGTTTTTGCCGGACACGATGAAAAATTTTCTCCACCCCGAGTTTCGCAAGCACATCTGGGACATAGTCTTTTTTCCCACGTGAAACCCCACCGCAAAGCAGGATCGCGTCGGATGTGTTAACCCTTTCGGCAAGGGCTTGCTCCAAGGCGGCTGGGTCATCTGGCACATGCCGAAGCTGCAACGCGTCGGTTTCAGCGGAGAGAATGCCACGCAAACTTTCTCCGTTCGAGCGACGGATCTGATAGGGCAGGGGTGTGTCCTCGATCGGTACCAGCTCATCTCCCGTGGTAAGGATGGTGATACGAGGCTGCTTCCTCACCGCGAGTCGGCTTTTACCCAGCGTGGCCGCAATGCCTAATTCCGCTCCGCTGATTCGAATCCCCGCTGGCACCAATAACTCACCGGCTTTGCGATCAGATCCGAGCGGATGTACGCCTTGCCTAGCTTGAACTTCTCGGCCTTCAAAAAGGGTGGCAGTTTGAGACCTAAGCTCAAGATCTTCTACTGGAATCACCAGGTCGGTTCCAAGCGGAAGCACTGCGCCAGTCATCACCTCGATGCAGCCATCTGGCTCTTGACGTGTTCGGGGCGGTTCTCCGGCGTGCTGACGGCCCTCGATTTGAAAGCAACGTAGTTTGGTTTTAAGCCCATCGGCTGAGATTGCGATGCCATCTAAGGTCACGCGGTCGAAGGGCGGGAAGTCTCGATCCGCATACAGGTCTTCCGCGAGAATACGACCGGTGCAGGTGTTGGTGGGGAGGGACTCGCTTCCGAAATCCTGACCGCGCGCCAACACCAACTGGGTCGCTTCTTCTACCGAGATCATGGCTTAACTCGACTCAGGTGGTTTACCGGTATGCGTTTTCTTTTCCAATGAGCGGGCCACCAAGGCGGTCCAGCCGGTTTGATGACTCGCGCCTAAGCCTTCTCCGGTTTCGGAGTTGAAAAATTCGTAAAACAAAACGAGGTCGCGGTAGTGCGGGTCTTCGGTGTAGCGTCGGTCTTCTCCGTGAGCGGGTCGGCGACCTGCATCGTCTGCCACAAAGAGACTTCCGTTGCGCCGGTGAATTTCCTGTGCGATTTCTCGGAGCGTCATGCCTTTCACCTTGAAGTCAGAACCATAAAAATGAGCGTAGCGTTCCAGCGCTTCCGCCAGCAGGAAGTTCACCGGCATCCAAATCGGTCCACGCCAATTGCTGTTCCCACCAAAGAGGTGCGAGTTGCTTTCACCGGGTACATAGTCGACCCAGTACTCGCGCTCATCTACCGCCAGCATGAAGGGATCTTTTTCATGCCGCTTCGAAAGGGAGCGAACCCCATGCGGGCTTAAAAATTCATTTTCATCTAGCACGAGCTCGAGCACCCGTCGCAGTCGCTCTTCGCTCGGAATCGCCATCAACCAATGCCGATCATCCCCGTTTTCACGATAGGTCAAATGCTGCGCCAGATCGGGCTGATGCTTCATGAACCATTCAAAACGCTTTTTGAACCCAGGTAGTTTGTCGACCACCTCGGCTTCAAGTACTTCAACCGCGAGCAAGGGAATGAGTCCAACCATGCTTCGCACGCTCAGGGAGATCGGCTCTCGGCCCGGCAAAATCATTTGATCGTAATAAAACCCGTCGGTTTCGTTCCAGAGTCCGTGGTCTCCAATCGCGTTCATTGCGTCTGAAATTTGCACAAAGTGCTCAAAGAATTTCGAGGCCATGTCGCTGTAGGCTTTGTTGATTTCGCCATCGAGGTCGATGGCGAGTTCGAGTGCAATCGCCATCATAGTGAGGCAGTAAAAGGCCATCCAAGCTGTACCATCGGCTTGTTGGAGAAAGCCTCCATTCGGCAAGGGCCTAGAACGATCAAACACTCCGATATTATCTAAGCCAAGAAAACCGCCACTAAACAAATTATTCCCGTTTTCGTCTTTTCGATTTACCCACCAGGTGAAGTTGATCAGTAGTTTTTGAAAGGCGCCTTCTAGGAATTGGTGATCTCGATGACCGCGCTCTGCGCTGAGCTTGTAGACCCGCCAGCAGGCCCACGCATGCACCGGTGGATTCACATCGTCGAAAGCGAATTCGTAAGCGGGGATTTGCCCGTTGGGGTGCATGTACCACTCGCGGAGAAAGACGAGGAGTTGCATCTTGGCAAACTCGGGGTCGATCTTGGCGTAAGGGATCATGTGGAAAGCTGTATCCCATGCCGCAAACCAAGGGTACTCCCACTTGTCGGGCATGGAGAGAATGTCTTTGGCGTAGACGTGCCCCCACTCATGGTTCCGACCTTTTTTCCGCTGCGGTGGGGGTTTGGGGGTGCAGTCATCACCTGCCAACCAATCCTTTACGATGTAGTGATAAAACTGTTTGCTCCAGACCAAACCTGCGTAGGCTTGGCGAGCTACACTGAATTCACGGGGCTCGAGATCTTTTTGAATCACCGCCTGATAAAATGCATCCGCATCTGCGATACGATCGATAAAAATTTGTTCAGCTTCAGCGCCTTCGGCGGGGGCGGGGCTGCCCTCGCGCAGACGCATGTGCACCTGGATGGATTCGCCTGCAGCAACCGTTTGCTCAAACACGGCGCAGACTTTGGTTCCGGTTTGTTTCGGGTTTACCGCGTCGACCTCGCCCTTCACGATGTAGCGATGGAAGGCGTCCTTCACATAGGGCGTTTCGTTATCAGAGCCGAAGAGGGCTTGGCTGTTGGTGTTGTTTTCCGTGAAGAGGAAGGTGCCACCACTCGAGACGGTAGCTGAAAAGGTTCCCAGTTCTTCGTGGGTCAGCTTGAGGGAGCCATCTTTTTCTAGCTGGATGGTTGGCGCTACGCTGCATCCTTCGTGCGGGCAGCCCCAACTCCAGTTGTTGCGAAACCAGAGGGTTGGCGCAACGGTGATTGGAGCTGCTTCTGGCCCTCGATTATGGGCCGTGATCCGCATCACCATGTCGTTGGCACCCGCTTTTGCGTACTCGATCTCAATGTCGAAATAGCGGTTTTCTGCGAAGGCGCCCGCATCGCGTAACTCGAATTCACGATCTAGTAAGCCTCGCTTGTTATTCAGTCGGACTAGGTCGTTATATGGGAAGGCGGTTTGCGGGTATTTATACAATCCCTTGGCGTAGGAGTGGGTCGGGGTCGCATCGAGGTAGTAGTACTCTTCTTTTACATCTTCCCCGTGGTTCCCTTGCGCATTGGTGAGACCAAACAGACGTTCTTTCAGAATCGCATCGGTGTGGTTCCACACGCTAGGCGCCATACATAAACGACATTGGCGATCGCTCCAACCGAGCAGTCCATCTTCGCCCCAGCGATAAGCTCGCGAACGAGCATGTTCGTGCGGAAGGTAAGCCCAGCTGTCGCTGTCATGTGAATAATCTTCGCGAACCGTCGACCATTGACGTTCCGATAAATAAGTGCCCCAGCGCTTCCAATTGGTTTGGCGCTCTTTGTCTTCGTGCAGGCGGCGATGTTCGTTCGTTTGCATGCGGTTGATATGAACTAAATTGTCCGTGGGTGCAATCGTTTCAGGCCAGATCTCCCCCTTCAAAAGGAGACGTCTCAATCGACAAAAATTAGGTTCATATGCGTAACTTAAGCATGATGCGTTCCTTCATGGATTGTCTCTCGATAGGCTGTTTTGTCAGCACCTCGACTCTCCCATCCATGGCGCAAAAAAGCGCTCCCCTGTTGGTGAAACGTCCCAGACGGGGAAGGTGAAGCAAAAGCAAAAACCGAAGCCTAAACCTCAGCCTTTTGCCTGGGTGAATCCGCCTAAGTTCCCCATTAAAGGATTTCAGCAAATCATCTGCAACGTGTGCAAGTCTTACAGACGTGGCGTGGCCACCGATTCGGACCGATGAGCGTTGCCCATCGCTACTCTGTTTTCGCCTCTCAGGCGAAGGGCGCGAATCGGATCTGAAAAAACCTTCCTGACTTGGTCGTTTTGATCCAGCCGATCCAGCCCCTAAGCGGATTCATCCCGTTGTCCTGGGACTATGCTCTCACCGCCTAAAAAAAGAACCGCGCCATCGTTTGTAGATGGATCGCGGTTCATATTCGTTGGGTTGAGTGAGGGTTATTTCTTCTCTTTAACCACTTTCCCGACGAGGTCCTTATTCGGTACGTAAATCGATTCGCCATCTGCGGTCTCTACCCGAGTGCTGATGGTTCCGACTTCCTTCAAGGTCCCAGTTGTTTCTTCGACCGTAACGGTTGAGCCTGGGGTAAGAAGGTCACGAGCATAAAGCCCAGAAATGATTTGGCTGGCGAGGTCGCGTGTTCCCATGCCTAGCGCGAGGGCGAGTCCGAATCCACTCGCCGCGAGCAGGATCTTCACCACATCTTCGGCAAGATCTGTACCCGGAATGAGCTGACGCATTGCAGTCAAAAAGACCATAATCATCACGAAGCCGAAGATGACTTTCGACATCGGATCTGCAAGTTCGGCGCCCATGGCTTCCCCGCTACGATGAACCATGTTCTTCAAGAAATTGCCGAGTAGGGAGCCACCGATGAGGATGACACCAGCTGCCATAAGATTTGGAACGTAGCCCACGAAGGTCTTCAAGCCTTGTGAAATAGCTTGAACCTGAAGGACTTCAGAGCTGGTGATTAAAAAGGCAAACATCATCAACCAAAAGCCAATGGTTCCAATTGCTTTTGATAACGTCGCTTCAGGGCCCATCCGGCTGATGAAGGACTGCATACCAATTTTTTCGCTGATATGATCCAGCCCAACCTTGGAAAGAATGGTTGTGGTGACTTTTTGCACGAGTTTCGCGATGAGAAAGCCGACAATCAAAATGAGGATCGAAATGATCAACTTCGGCAAGAAATTGATGATATCGGTGCCCAGCTTAGTAAACGCGGTGGTCAAGGTATCAAGGATTCCAGAAAATGAATCTGTTCCTGCCGCAGCGATGTCTTGCCCGGCGTTGGCAACCTGTTCGCCTGCTTGCTTTATCGTTTCAGGCCCATCAGCGACTTTTTGCGTTAGGGCGGCGTCAGTTTGAGCTAAAATTTGGGCTAAGGTGTAATTGAAATTCACGCAGTCTCCACGGGGTTATGATCCTTTTTTGTTTTGATCCCCTGTATTGGCCGAGTCACTTTTGCCGGAGTCCTCATTGTTCCCACTCCAGACGAAGAGGACCGTAAGCAAAGCGAAAACAACTGAGAACCAGCGTACTACCACGAACGTCGAAACGTCCTTGGATCCCGTTACTGTGCGTGATTTGCGCAGAATCTTGCGGCGAAGAGATGTAGATCTCTCCTCCCCCTGAGTCCTCTCCGGAGCAAATATGTCCGTCAATTCGTCTTCTTGTTCTTCGCGGTTCATCAGTTTTTATTCATTCGTCTTTTGTGAGACGAGTATTGTCTTTTTGACTCGTTCTTTTGAAACATAGTCACTTGGTTATACATTTTATTAGGGGTTTTCTGATTTAACGTATACTTCCTTAAACCGATCCATGGCGCGATATAATCGCATTTTCGCAGCACTAAGCTTCAATTCCATGGCGTCGGCAATTTCATTTAATGCCAATTCAGAGATAAATCGTAACACGAGGATTTCACGGTCATCCTCGTTTAATTTGGCGATTGCATTCGCCGTTGCGCCTTCACCGAAGTCATTTACCACGACGTCATCGTCAGGCATGGCTTCGGTTTTCCCTTCGTATTGGGAGATATATTGGCGTTTTCGCTCGTTTTTCCGCGCCAGAGAAGCGCGACGCGTCAAGCAGGTGTTATAGGTGATGCGGAAGAGCCAGGTCTTAAAGGAAGAGCGGCCTTGAAACTTCGCGATGTTGTTGAACACCTTCAAAAAGACCATTTGACAGACTTCTTCGGCATCTTCGCGGGAGCCAATAATGCTACGGCAGGTATTAAAAATCACAGGTTCGTAGCGACGAACCAACTCTTCAAACGCTTGTGTAACGTATGGGAGTTGCGTCTTACATAGCTCGACGAGCTCTGTATCTTCCTTTTCCTGAATGGCTACTTGCTGATTCAAGGCACTACTATTTCCTATATTAAACTGACCCTGTGCTTTCGTGCTATTCACACCTCATCCATCTTGAGTCAAAATGAATCTGTATAATTCGCTCGTATAGCGTGTTTTTGGCGAAGGTAGCCTTTCTTTTGCATCTTTCGCCTTTGTTTTCATTCTATTCGAATTTCGCTTTCGATATTGACCATGCTCAAGGAGTGCTATGTTTTGCCGAAGCAAAGGTTTCGCTTTTGGAGCTTGGTTCAATCCAACTGGATGGTAGTCCGTTCCTGCCTTATTGGCAAGTGATGCCCCTACTTTTAAAGCCATTTTATTCGTCACCCACTTTTCTGCGGATGTTAATGTATCGAATGCAAAATTTCATCTTGGGCTATTTGATCGATTCGTCCGGATCGTATGGGCCAAAGTGAGGCGCTCGCAGCCGAATGGCTGGGTCAGGTGGCTCCCTTCCTGAGGTGGCCCAAACCTTCGGTTGGCTGGCTTGTTGGTTTTCAATTTCGAGGGTAATTTTCTTTTCTCGCTCCTTTAATTGCAGGGCCCTATTTATGGTTAACTTGTCTCAAGGGAGCTACCTTCCAGTTTTCAATAGCAATTGATTGATTTCACAGGTAAAAACCTGTCTTTCGCCTATGTTCCTTCTGCATCTTTCCGTACTTTTCCTTGAATCAAAGGCAACTTGACAGGGGTTAAACGCATGTTATGCGTGCGCCTCAATTTCAAAAATAACTCAAGAAAGCAAAAGTATGGCCAAGAAGTACGTGTATTTTTATGGTGGCGGCAAACAGATGACCGACGGCGATCGCAGCATGCGTGAGATCCTCGGTGGTAAAGGCGCTAACCTCGCAGAGATGTCGAACGCAAACATTCCGGTCCCTCCGGGATTCACCGTATCAACCGAAGCGTGTTCCGTTTACGAGAACACAGGCAATTATCCTAAAGAGATGATGCAGCAGGTGAAAGTCCAGCTCGCTAAACTCGAAAAGCTCGAAGGCAAAAAGCTTTCTGACGCGAAGGACCCTCTTCTTCTTTCGGTACGCTCTGGTGCGGCCCAGTCCATGCCTGGTATGATGGACACCGTCCTCAACCTCGGTCTGACGGACAAATCGGTTTTGGGCTTCATCGCCAAGACCGGTAACGAGCGCGCAGGCTGGGATTGCTACCGTCGCTTTATCGACATGTTCGGTGACGTCGTCATGGGACCAACCACCGACCTGAACCACGAGCACTTCGAGCACGCGCTTGCAGCCGCTAAGAAAAAAGCTAAAGTAAAAGACGACACCCAGCTTTCTGCGGCGCAACTCAAAGCCTTGGTTGCTGACTACAAAAATATTTACAAAAAACACGTTGGGAAGCCATTCCCACAAAACCCAATGACGCAGCTCGAACTGTCCATCAATGCGGTTTTCGAATCTTGGCAGAACGAGCGCGCGGTCAAGTACCGCGTTCTCAATAAAATCACCGGCCTGATTGGTACGGCGGTGAATGTTCAGACCATGGTCTTCGGTAACATGGGGGATGACTGCGCGACGGGCGTAGCCTTCACACGTGACGGCTCAACCGGTGAAGCCAAGCCAATGGGTGAGTACCTCGTTAACGCCCAGGGCGAAGACGTGGTTGCGGGTATCCGTACCCCCATCAATCTCGATGACATTGTCAACGAGAGCGACAAAGGATTGGTCAAAGCAGGTAAAGAGCTTCTCAAAATCATGGCGAAGCTCGAGAAGCATTACAAATACCCGCAAGATGTTGAGTTCACCATCGAGCAGGGCAAACTTTACATGCTTCAAACCCGTAACGCAAAACGCGTTGGGTTGGCTGGGGTTCGTTGGGCCGTCGAAATGGCGACCGGCGTAAACGTTGAAACCGGCGCGAAACAGCCTAAGTTGTTGACCGCTCGTCAAGCGCTTCAAACCGTAACCGGTTCTGACCTTGAGCAGCTTCTCTTCCCCATCTTCGATGCGGCGGAAGAAAAGAAGAAGAAGCCATTCACCACAGGTCTTCCTGCGGGTCCTGGTGCAGCCACCGGTAAAATAGTGATGTGCCCAGAGCGCGCTGAAGCGATCATGTTGAAAGATCCCAAGGCTCGTTTGATCTTGGTTCGTCACGAAACTTCTCCTGAAGACGTCGGCGGTATGGGTGCAGCGGAAGGGATTCTTACCAGCACAGGTGGAATGACCTCTCACGCGGCGGTAGTTGCACGTGGATGGGGCAAATGTTGCATCTGTGGCGCTGGCGATGTTCACATCGACTACAAAAAGAAACAGATCACCGTCGGTAAAAAAGTTTTCAAAGAAGGTGCAGTCATCTCCTTGAACGGCACCACCGGTAACGTCTACCAAGGCGAAATTCCATCTGCCTCTTCTCCGATTATTGCGGCCTTGGTTGAAGGCAAAAAGTCGGCCTTTAAAGATCCAGTGTACAAGCTCTACAAGCAGATCTCTGACTGGTCTGACGAGTTCCGTAAAATCAACGTTCGTACCAACGCTGAATCTCCAGAAGATTCCAAGAACGCTCTCGCGTTCGGCGCTGAAGGTATCGGGCTTTGCCGCACCGAGCACATGTTCTTCGAAGGCGATCGCATTACCGATGTTCGTCGCTTCATCCTTGCGGACACCGAAGCCGACCGCAACAAAGCGATCACCAAACTCTTGCCGCATCAGCGCAAAGACTTCGAAGGCATCTTCAAAGCCATGGCCGGTCTACCGGTAACAGTTCGTCTTCTCGATCCACCGCTCCACGAATTCTTGCCGCACACCGACAAGGACCAAAAAGCGATGGCCAAAGAAATGAACGTGCCTCTCGCGAAAATCAAACAGCGCATGACCGAACTCCACGAGTTCAATCCCATGCTCGGGCACCGTGGTTGCCGTCTTTCGATCACCTTCCCGGTTCTCTGCGAAATGCAGACCCGCGCGATCATCGAAGCCGCCGTCAAGGTGCACAAAGCTGGTGTCAAAGTCCTACCTGAGATCATGATTCCTCTCATCGGTACCAAAGCGGAGCTCGACTACCTTGAGAAGATCGTTCGTCGCGTCGCCGACGAGATCATCAACAAAGCCAAGTCCAAAGTGAAGTACATGGTCGGTACCATGATCGAAATTCCTCGTGCTGCCTTAACCGCTGAGCAAGTGGCTGAAACAGCTGAGTTCTTCAGCTTCGGAACCAACGACCTCACGCAAATGACCTTTGGGTACAGCCGTGATGATATCGGAAGCTTCCTGCCCGATTACCTCAACGAGAAAATCATCGAGGTCGACCCATTCCAACAGCTCGACCAAACTGGCGTCGGCCAACTCGTCGAGATGGCGGTTCAAAACGGACGCAAAACCCGCAAAGACCTTAAATGTGGTATCTGTGGTGAGCACGGCGGTGAGCCAAACTCCGTGAAATTCTGCGTACGCGCTGGATTGGATTACGTCAGCTGCTCTCCGTACCGCGTGCCAATCGCACGTCTCGCGGCCGCACAAGCTGCAATCGAAGGCAAAAAGTAAGCCTTCTTTCAGCTGACGCTGAAATCAAAAAGCCCGGTCGCAGATGCGCCCGGGCTTTTTTTTGTTCTGGCATCCGATGAAATGTAATAATATACAGACTCTGTAGCATTGCGTCTGCTATAGGTATGCGATAGTTTAATTATAATGATATTGTTCGAGAAAACTTTTTTCCCTGTCATTAATTTTGATGACTCCCATGCTTGGGAAGACTTAATTACACTGAGTCGTGAGTATTTGGACGAATCCGGATTGAGTCGTTTGAAAATGGCTTTAGATGGGCGATGCCTCAGTGCGATTGTCGAATATGAATATATTGATAAAGATTACCGGGATACCTTTTCGAATTTTCATGCTAAGCGTTTTGTTACTCCTCCGTCTCGATGCGTGCGCCTTCATTTTTTTCAGAATCACTTTAGCTTAGAAAATTTCGACAACACGAAGCCGTTTTATGAGGGTAACAAATATTTGGGGTACAGCGTTATTCGAGCCACTCGTCCAAATGCAGTCGGGAGGACATTCCTTTCGCATACAGTAAGGCATGATGAAGAATCTCACATCTGCCTCTGTAAAGAAGATGTTCATATCTTGGGTGAAAAAATAACCGTCGAGGGGTTTCCTTTTATCAGTCAAGATTCAGATGCGACTGTATGCGCGGAGTCAGCCCTTTGGACTATCCTTAGGTATCTGAGTAATCGCTATGCATCGTACTCGGAAACATTGCCCTTTCAAATCACGGAGTTAGCGGCAAATTATGCCCAAGGTGGACGAGTGTTTCCTTCTACTGGATTGTACTCTTGGCAGTTAGCGGAAGCATTGCGCTTACGGAGCGTGTCGCCATTGGTATATAGCCGGAGGGAGTATCCCACTTTTGACCATCTGCTGTATACATACATCGAGTCTGGACTACCTTTGCTTGCGACCGTGAAAGATCACGTTTTTGTTGTCTTTGGGCATAGCTCAGAGTTCTCGGGGGTGGTCCAGGAGAGGGGGGAATGGGTGTTTTCTTCAATTTTCAATCAGTCACTAATCGTTAATGACGATAATTGTTTCCCATATCAGTCAATTTGGAAAGATTATCGACGGGGGCGACCTTCGCTTCGTTCTGAATACTCACTTAAGGACATCGATGAATTCATTGTACCGCTTCCTGAGCGCGTCTTTCTTCCAGCTGAAGCCGCCCAAGCGGCGATCGAAAATGTAATTTCCTCAGAGGCTGGATTTAAAAATTCAAAGATTTTGTCTGAAAGCAGAGATGGTGTAATATGTCGGTTATTCTTAACTACTGGTCGCGCCTTCAAGACGAAAGCGCGTGAGCGTGGAATGGGTAATGAGCAGGTGCTTAAGCTCTATCACCAAATACCCCTTCCGCATTTCATGTGGGTATGTGAGTTTGGAATCCCAAGTGAGTATTGCCAGAAATTCGAGGTTCAAGGCGAAATACTTTGGGATGCCACCCGTAATGCTCACGAAGCTGATGGGCTGATTGCACTCCATTATCCTGAAAGAATTACATTTGACGTCGGGGCGTCTCTAAATAAGCCGCAAAGATTATCGCAGATTGAATTGGAAAAGCATTTGCCATATCCACTCTTTCGGTCCAACTTAAATCCAATTTCCAGATGACACTAAAAACAGACATAGATTTTGATTCGATCCTAGGCCCAGATCCAAAGCTAAAGCCCGCGTTCGCAAACGACGTAGATTACAAATCCTTTCGCCGTAAATTTCGTGAGCACATGCAGAAGGAACTCAAGGAGCAGGCAAAGGCGCGCCGTGCAAGCGAGCAGTTGGCTCGGGCTCGTTTGCTCGGCTAGGTCTAGCGGTATCGGTCGTACTGAGCCGGTGGACTGCGACTAAGTAAACCTTCTTTCAGCTAGCGCTGAAATCAGCAAAGCCCGGTCGCAGATGCGCCCGGGCTTTTTTGTGTCTAGATGCTTCGGTTGCTTGCCAAACTACTTTCCAAGGTAGGCGCGGACCGCCGCCCCGTTACGGCTGGTGAGCGGCGTCTGGCCCACGATGTTCATTGGGTCCAGTCGCGCTCCGGCTTTAATGAGAAGTTCGATGATGTCGTGGCTCTTACTACAGAACAGCGGAGTCTCTCCATCGACGTCTTCTGCGTTCACATTCGCGCCGGCTTCGATTAAGGCACGCACCGCTTCGACATCTTCGCAGCAGGCGGCTTTGTGCAACGCAGTATCGCCGGTGCTGGTTTGTTCTAAATTGGCTCCATTGGCGATGAGCCATTTGAGGCCGGCGAGATCCTCTCCCTCGGCGCAAGACTTCAGCGGCCAATAACCGCAATGGTCCACGGATAGGCAAAGAGAGAGCTCGTTCAGCGGGGGAAACGTGTGGCCAATTGTCATGTCTTGATTACGTGGTGAACTCCTAATCTTTTTGCTGAATTGGCAATTGTTATACCAACGACCGTTCCTCAGGTGGTTTGGCCTGCGCGTAGCAAGAAAATCACGACGAGTTTTTTTTGTAGCGAAAATGTCACTCTCCGGTATACCGAAGTATGTACTCTCGAGGATTGTTTTTATCGGTTTTATTTTCGCTGGCTCGGCTAGGCTGGGCTCAGGCCCCCATCGACCCTGCACTGGATGCAGAAATACACTCTCTCGCTATGGATGAGTCGGCCTTGGCCAAGGGCGAAGCGGTATACGCGGCCATGTGTTTTGCCTGTCACGGCAAAGGCTTGGAAGGGCTCGCGGGCCCGAGCTTGAAAGACGGAGCGTGGGTGCATGGCGGGACCCCTTCTCAGATTTTTCACACCCTCACCAAAGGGGTGGCGGATAAGGGCATGATGTCCTACGAATATATTTACGGCGAAGCCACGCGCAAGGCCCTCGTCGCCTTTATGTTGAGTCGCCAGGAAGGACTACGCGATCTGCAGTATCGTCTGGTCGAGGTTCCAGAAAAACCCGCTGATCCAGAAGGGGTTGAACTAGAAACGTTCTCCCTCGACGGCTTCTCCCTCGACGGCTTGCCCGTGATCAAAGAAGGGGCGTTTGAAAACGGCTTGATCGACCCCGCTGTAGCGGAGACCGATACCTTTGCCATGTCGGTTACCGGGAATCTTCACATCGGTATCGCAGGTAAATATGACTACCGCTTTACCATGATCACCGACGCGGTGGCGGTCTGGATCGATGGAAAACGAAATGCCTTAACCCTCGATGAAAAACGCCGGAAGGTCGTGTTGGAGCCGACCGAACTAAGCGCGGGCGTGCATGCCTTCCGCATGGATTTTGTGAAGCGTAAAAATCGTCCAGAAATTTCCCTCACCTTCCATGGGCCAAAAAATTTAACCCAAGGGGCAATGACAGTCGACGGGCATAAAAAGCTCTTTGACTCATTTACCTTTCCCGTCGAAACCACCACCCGCGCCCAAGTGCGTCGGACGCGGCTTCCCGGATTGCCGGGTGGTACGGTCGCGGTCGGATTACCAGAGGGTGTGAACTTTGCCGTGCAGCCAAGGGGTGGGGCGATCCTCGCAATTTGGACTGGCAACTTTTTGGACATCGGGCCGAACATCGATGGCCGTGGAAGGGAGCCGAGTAAATTTCTTGCGAACCCGTGGATGATTGGTGAGCCGGGGATTCAGCTTCAGATCGATGGAGAACCGGTGGCGCTTCGTCTGGTCGAGTATCGCTATGAGGCAGAGCAATTGATTTTCGAGTTTGCGCATCAGGGGGAAGCTCGAGTTGTCTTGCATGGTCATGTTTCCGATGGAAAACTTCATATGGATTATCAATTGAAAGGCTTTGATGATCTCGCTGAAAAGCACGTCTCCTTGCTCGCGCCGATTGGTACCACCCTCGAAGGCGAAGCCGGTCAATTTTCTGACCAACGCTACACCGTTTCATCTAAACACGCCTCCTCTTTTTCTGTCGCCATCTTCCAAGCTCGTTAATCCCATGAAACCATTTATAGTATTTTTCTTTTGGGCTTTAGCCGCCGCTTCATTCGCACAGACTTCCGGCTATATCGCCGAATCTCTCAAGACGCCTCAGGGGGTTCGCTTCCATGTTACGGGGCTCGATCTCGATGCCAAAGATCGCCCGGTCGTCTGTACCCGCTTAGGCGATGTCTGGCGGCTCGACGGTACGAATTGGACTCAGGTCGCAACCGGTCTGCACGAGCCCTGCGGCTTGCTTTGCCAGCCAGACGGCAGCATCCTTGTGTCGCAAAAGCCCGAGGTGACCCGGTTGGTGGACACAGATGGGGACGGCAAGGCGGACCGTTATCAGACTTGGGCCGACGAGTTCGAATACCATAACAATTATCACGAATTTAACCACGGCTTGGTGCGCGATTCGAAGGGCAACGTTTTCGGTGCGCTGAACCTAAGTCATGCAGATCCGTTGGCGTTTAACGTGGGCGGCCTCGGGTCAAGCGGAGGTCTGCGCGGGACGGCGTATCGGATTAGCCCGAGCGGGGCTTACTCAACCTTCGCTTGGGGACTGCGCTCGCCGGCTGGCTTAGGCATGAGCCCGAAAGACGAGTTGTTTTACACCGATAACCAAGGCAACTGGGTTGGGACGAGTTCTCTGTCGATGGTTGCTGAAGGCAGCTTTCATGCCGAGCCGACCTCCCTTCGTGATCACCCGATGTTTGGCATCGATCGTATGGCCACCATGGCGGACGAAGACTATGCTACCTTTCGCACCATCCCCTCCGTTTGGTTGCCACATAAAGAAATCGCGAACTCGCCGGGCAATCCAGTGTGGGATACGAACGGCGGAGCCTTCGGGGTCTTCGAAGGCCAGGTTTTCCTCGGTGACCTGACCCAGTCGAACTTGTTGCGCATTCAGCTGGAAGAAGTGGGCGGCCGGTACCAAGGGGTTGTCTTCCCATTTTTGGATGGATTCGATTCGGGAAATATCCGCATCAAGTTCGATCGAAAAGGAACCTTGTGGATCGGGCAAACCGCACGGGGCTGGGGAGCAAAGGGCGATAAAGATTTTGGTTTGCAAAAGGTGACTTGGGACGGGGAAACCGTGCCCTGCGAGATGCACACCATGACCTTGGAAGCGGATGGTTTCCGAGTGTCCTTTACTCAGCCGATGGCCGCGGAATCAGTAAGCAAGGACGCGCTTGAGGTGTCGAGCTGGTGGTACGCCTACCATCGTCAATACGGCTCGCCAAAAATCGATGAGCAAGAAGTAGTTGTTGAATCCGTTGAACTTGCCGAAGATGGTCTGTCCGCCTTCATCAAGTTCGCGCCTGAAAAAGAGAAGCTCTACTTTTTTGAGTGGAAAGCGAAGCCGAAGTCGACTTCCGGCGAGCCGTTAGGAAATGCCCGCGCCTATTATACCTTGGTTAATCTGGTCGCGCCATAGGAGCCTGATAAAAACGTTAAAACCGCAATGGCACTAAGATAAGCCATCTACACTCGTTTGAGTCTTCCGGCGTACCCCAGGCTGAAGCCTGGGGCTATTAAGTTTGATGCTTTCAGCATCCTTGTTTTGGATATTCGAGTTCCCAAGCATCACACGCGACGGTTACGGGTTCTGATACGCCCCAACGGTCGCGCACACCCTCCTGAAGAGGCACAATTTCGAATGTCGGAACAAGATGCTGAAAGCACCGAATTTAAAATCGGTCATGTTTTAGAGGTTATTTCGAATGTCGGAACAAGATGCTGGAAGCATCGAATTTAAAAGCGGTCATGCTTTAGAGGTTATTTCGAATGTCGGAACAAGATGCTGAAAGCATCGAATTTTAAAGCCGCTACGTATTAGAGGTCATTTCGATTGTCCGAATAAGATGCTGAAAGCATCGGACTTAAAAGCCCCAGGCTTCAGCCTGGGGTTTGCAATCCGCATTCCGTTGCGTGCTGAAAGTACGCCAGAACGTTGAGCTATCGATCTACCTTAAGCCCCGTAGATTACGTTCATCATATTCAATTTGATCGTTTGCTAGAAACTTTCGAGGTGCGTGCTGCAAGGTGGTCACCTGATGGTGAAATCTGCGGCGCGATATCTTCGATGATTGTTGGGGCCCTCCCTTTGGTTGTAAAAATGCCTTCCGGCGTACCCCAGGCTGAAGCCTGGGGCTATTAAGTTTGATGCTTTCAGCATCCTTGTTTCGGAGATTCGGGTTCCCAAACAACACACGCGATGGTTACGGGTTCTGATACGGCCCCAACGTCGCACACACCCTCCCGAGGAGGCACAATTGATGAAGAGATTGCGGCATGGGAACGTATCCTCGTTCATGCCTTCCGGCGCACCCCAGGCTGAAGCCTGGGGCTATTAAGTTTGATGCTTTCAGCATCCTTGTTTTGGAGATTCGAGTTCCCAAACATTACACACGATGGTTTTGGGTTCTGATACGGGCCCAACGTCGCACACACCCTCCCGAGGAGGCACAATTGATGAAGAGATTGCGGCATGGGAACGTATCCTCGTTCATGCCTTCCGGCGTACTTTCAGCACGCAATGGGTTGCACGTCCCAAAACCCCAGGCTGAAGCCTGGGGCTATTAAGTTTGATGCTTTCAGCATCCTTGTTTTGGATATTCGGGTTCCCAAACAACACACACGACGGTTACGGGTTCTGATACGCCCCAACGGTCGCGCACACCCTCCCGAGGAGGCACAATTTCGAATGTCGGAACAAGATGCTGAAAGCACCGAATTTAAAATCGGTCATGTTTTAGAGGTTATTTCGAATGTCGGAACAAGATGCTGGAAGCATCGAATTTAAAAGCGGTCATGCTTTAGAGGTTATTTCGAATGTCGGAACAAGATGCTGAAAGCATCGAATTTTAAAGCCGCTACGTATTAGAGGTCATTTCGATTGTCCGAATAAGATGCTGAAAGCATCGGACTTAAAAGCCCCAGGCTTCAGCCTGGGGTTTGCAATCCGCATTCCGTTGCGTGCTGAAAGTACGCCAGAACGTTGAGCTATCGATCTACCTTAAGCCCCGTAGATAACGTTCATCATATTCAATTTGATTGTTTGCTAGAAACTTCCAAAGCGCATGCCGAAAGGTGGGCACCTGATGGTGAAATCTGCGGCGCGATATCTTCGATGATTGTTGGGTCCCCTCCCTTTGGTTGTAAAAATGCCTTCCGGCGTACCCCAGGCTGAAGCCTGGGGCTATTAAGTTTGATGCTTTCAGCATCCTTGTTTCGGATATTCGGGTTCCCAAACATCACACCCGTCGGTTAGGGGTTCTGATACGGGTCCATACGGTCGCGTACACCCTCCCGAGGAAGCGCAATTGATTAAGGGTAAGGCAAAGTTTAATCCAGACCAGACCCATCACCAACCTTTCGAAATAATTGAATGGCCAAAGCGGGCTGATCGTCTAGTAGATTGCCCTATGCCCCTTCAGGATCGAACCATACGCACCTGCCATACCTGCGGGTTGGTGCATGAGATCCCGCCCTTATCTGAGCGGGAAACGCCCTGTTGTACCCGCTGTCATTCCTCGCTCGCTCCACCGCGTTTTGCTGATAATCGAATGGCCTGTATGCTCGCCCTCGCTGGCCTCGCATTTTACCTGCCCGCCATGTTGCTGCCCATGTTGCGGATCGAAAAGATGGGCCATGCGGAAGAAAACAGTCTCTTGCATGGGGTGACGCATATGTTGACGCACGGCTATTGGTTTATTGGTAGCGTGGTCTTGTTGTTCTCCGTCGTCCTTCCATTACTCAAACTTTTTTCCATCGTTATATTGTCGAACCCGAATTGGGTTCGCACCGGGAAGACCAAAGCCAAGATGTACCACTTACTTGAGACCTTGGGGAAATGGGGCATGCTTGATGTGATGCTGGTCGCCATTCTCATCGCCTTCGTGAAGCTCGGTGACTTGGTGGAAATGCATGCCGGATCCGGCATCGTCGCTTTTTGCTTTTTAGTTCTGCTCAGCCTCTTCTCAGGACTGTCATTCCATCCGGAGGCCATGTGGGCCAAATCGGAGAATCAATCTCATGTCTAAAAAAAATGTAGACCCCTCCTCGGAAGCGACTGGCGCTTCGGGCTCCACAGCCTCTGCTTCTTCATCCACCTCGGCTTCTTCATCCACCTCGGCTTCTTCATCGGCCACGGCGATTCCCGTGGCTAAAGTTCAGACCCGTAACCGGCATAACTTCGCCTTGTGGCTCATTCCGCTCATCGCGATTATCGCTGCCGGATGGTTTGTGTTCGATGCGCTTCGGCAACGCGGAATTCCGGTTGATATTCATTTTGTTGAAGGCCACGGGCTCAAAGCTGGTGACGTGTTGAAGCATCGTGGGATCATTGTTGGTCAGGTCGAAAGCATTGGTCTTTCGAAGAAACTGGATTCGATACAGGCTCGGGTGCGGATTGAGCCCAGCGCCAAGGAACTCACGCGTCAAGGCAGTCGCTTTTGGATTGTCCGGCCGATGCTTGACCTCGGTGGCTCGGCGGGTCTGGATACCGTAGTCGGAGCGAAGTACCTGCGTGTCTCACCCGGCGAAGGCCCTTACGTTGAACGCTTTACCGGCCTCGAAGAACCACCGCGCATTTCCTTGCGCGAAAACGGTGGCATCGAAGTGATTGTCTCCACCCCGCATGCTGGGGGCCTCAAGCCCGGCGCGCCAGTGAATTATCGGCAGATGGCGATCGGAAAAGTACTGAGCATCGACCTCTCGAAAAACGCGAGCGAGATCGAAGCCCGACTGTATATCAGTCCGCAATATCGCAGCCTCATTCGCGAGGGAAGTGTTTTCTGGAAGTTCAGCGGCGCGAGTATTGAAGCCAGCCTTTTCCAAGGCATCACCTTCGATGTTGGTTCTATGCAGAGCCTACTCCTCGGTGGGGTGGCTGTGGCCACGCCACCGGATGCAGGCGACCCTGTAAATCATGCGTCTCGCTTCGTCTTGCATGAAAAAATGCTCGATGAATGGCGTGAATGGAATCCACTCCTGCCCATGCGTAACAAGGTCGGCAATGCGGCGCGTACCCTGCCCGAAACGGTTGAAGTGATCAAAACTTGGGAGGAACGAAACCTTTTCGGGCAAAAGAAACCGGTAACAAAATTTGGGCGCATGACCCCTATCGGTCAGCGTCTCATGGGGCCTGCCAGTTTGGTTTATTTGCCGGAAGGGGTCGCGTCGAACGACGTCACCCTCACGGTGAATGGGCGGATCATGATCGGGCGCCTACAGCCCGCGCCCGAAGGAGATCTCTCGCCTGTCGGTTGGCTTGATATCGCGGCTACCGGAGAAGTCTGGAGTAACGAGCGCTATCGGGTGCCAACTGCGATAGAGGACGTTCTTGTACTCGTAGATCGGAACCAGCCCGCAAAGTTGATTTCCACCGAATTGATGCGCGCAGATCAGGGCCTTTGGGTCGTCGATGACAATGTTGTCTTCGCCTCAAGTTGGCATGGCGCGAGTGTGGTGAGCGAAGCGGATCAAAAGGTAATTGGCTTCTTATCGCTTAAGAGCGGTGAGGGTCACGTGGTCCCCTTAGCCGAAGCAGCAACCGTCGAGCCCTAGGAGGCTCTTGTGCCTTAAAGTGACAGAGGCGTCCCGCCTCTGTGCTTCTTTTGAGCCCTGAGGCGGCACGCCCCAGCCACTTTATTCCTGCCCGTCAGCTTGCTACCTAAAGTCTGTTTTGAAATCCTACTTTGGATATGTTGCGGAGGTCACATTGAGCTTGAATGGCTCAGTCAACATAGCCTGGGGCAACGCCCTAGGTTTGGGTTTTTTACTATGGTTTTTACTAGGTGGATAGGTCCTTTCAAACGAAATACATCCCTCTGTCGGCGGTTGGAAACCGCCGCTCCTTGGCCTCCGGCTACTCACTATTTTATGAAGATATGGAGCCTATCAGCGTGGCGCGGAATTTATTCCGCGTTTGTCGCAACGGGATTTATCCCCTTCGCCCGGGGTTAGTGCCCTAAGTTTGAGGCGTCTAAGAATCGTATCGCTAAAAGCGCGATTCACCCGGATGATCCACTAAAACCCGCACTTTCAGGGCTCGCCTAAATCCGCACCGTCCGTGCTCAACATCCAGGGGTTGCGATTTTAGGAAAGACTCTAACTAAGTGCCATTGAGAACAGACTCGAGCTATACCTCTTCCGCTTCTTTAACCCGGATCTTACTGTTGCCGACCGAGCTCCCGTTCAGAGCTGAAATCGCGGCATTGGCTTCATCCTCATTTGGCATCTCCGCGAAACCAAAGCCTTTGGATAATCCGGTTTCGCGATCGAGCACCAAGGTGCAGGATTCAACCGTTCCGTGTGCTTCGAATAAGCTTTTGAGTTCGGCTTCGGTGGTGATTCTGGCGAGATTTCTGAAGAGTATTTTCATGGGTATTGGTAGCTATAGAAAGAATCAAAGTCGTGGTGAAAGAAAAAGTTGAATCTTTAAGATGCGAGTATCTTGGTCGGCTAGGAGACCAAGTGATCTGAAATATGCCCGCTGCGAGATTCGCCCGCTTGGTTGGCCTGCCAGTAGGTTCCCGAAACGACATCGAGGCAGGTGAGCCAGCCGGTTTTTCCGAACACCCAAGTGTCGATGCAGATGGCGTGTCCGATGTTGTGTGGCTGGCCGGTCTTCTGCGCTGTATGTCCGCAGACCATGATCTTTCCGTTCTGATGTGGCGGTGGGTCGCCAAAACGTTCCCAGTATAAAATCTCGTCTGGTTGCTCGTTCAGCGCGTGGTCGTTCCAGGCATTCGCGTGCACAAAAAAGTGGGTGTCGATCTCGTAAAAGGGGAGGCCGGCTTCGATGAAATCCCAATGTGCTTTGGGCACCTTCTCGATGGACTGATCCGTATACGAAGCGAGGGTTTCTTTTCCTCCGACCGAGGTCCAGAAGTCGTGATTGTCCCGGTCTTCGCGCGCCGCCGACATCATGACTTCATGATTCCCAACGAGGTGTCTCACGTTGCCCACTTTCTCCAACTCGATCACAAAGTCGATGACGCCGGAAGAGTCAGGGCCTCGGTCGACCAAGTCGCCGAGGAAGATGATTTGATCATCCGGGCCGAAACCCACCTGGTTGACCAGGGTTTTGAGCGCGGTGAGACAGCCGTGAACATCGCCAATGGCGAGAACGCGACTGCGCTTGGGGTGCTCGCTACTCAACTACTTGAGCCCGCTGATAAACTGATCCGCTTCTGCGATGGAAGCTTCCATCTCGCGAATCAAGGAGCCGACATTACTCTCGATGTTGCCGAGTTCGGCTTGCAGAGATGAAATGGCTTGGGCGTTTAGATTGTGTTTTAGGTAAAGCACTTGGTCCTTAAACGCATTCAGCACGGGTTCCATTTTGCTCTCAGCCGAGCGCATGGCCGACATCAATTGCTGGTAGTTCCGTTCGGTGCCTGCCAGCTTCCGTTCGCTCGATTGGCGGAGACTCGCGCTCTGGTATTGCTTCAGCTCCGAGCGCCATTCTCTGAACATCGCTTTCGAAACCGAGTCGACTTTGTCGATGCGTGCGCTCACGTTATCTGCTTTGCCTTTGCTCTGCTCGTACTCGCGATTGAGTTTGTTGTAGCGCTTCTCGAGTTCGCCACCCTTGAAGTTGACGATGCTCTGAAACTCTTCCAGCGCGGAGCTGAATTGCACTTTGGCTTTTTCCTGTGCGTTCCGTGCGTCGATGACGCGGTCCACTAAGATGTCGCGTTTCTCTACGCCAAATTTTTCCATGCCTTTGTAGTACATGGAATTGCAGCCCGTCAGCATGCCGAGCATGGGCAGCATGAAGAGGCATTTAATAAGACATTTAATCATGGGGCTAGTACGCATTGCGGTAACTTCCGATCAGGGTTTTGATAATAATTTTAAAGTCAAAAGAAAGGGACCAATTTTCGAGGTAATGCAAGTCGTAACGAATCCGTTCCTCAATGCTTGTGTCGCCACGAAGCCCGTTGACTTGGGCCCAGCCGGTCATTCCCGGGCGGGAGACATGACGTTGCATGTAGCGTTCGATCTCTTCTTTAAATTGTTCGACGTAAATCGGGCGCTCAGGACGAGGGCCCACCACACTCATTTGGCCCATGAGAACATTCCAAAATTGAGGCACTTCATCCAGGTTGGTGCGGCGCAAAAAGGCTCCAACTTTGGTGATGCGTGGGTCGCCTGGAACCGTCCAACCGGGCTTCACCGACTCGGCGTCTGCCACCATGGTGCGCAACTTGTAAATGTTGAAGGACTTGCCGTTTTCGCCGCAGCGTTCTTGGCGGTAAAAGATCGGTCCCGGAGAGGAGAGTTTGATGAAGATGGCAGAGATCCCAATGATAATCGAGCCGCCCGCGAGGCCAAACAGCGCGCCGACAATATCCACCCCGCGCTTTATAAAGCGGTTGCTCCATTTGTCGAGCGGGTAGCGGTTCAGCCCAATGACCGGGACACCGGCCAAGGTCATCATGTCGATGTCACTCGTCATGTGAGTGAAGAGGTCGGGCACCATGCTGAAGCGGACATACTTATGCTCGCAGAGAACCGTGAGGTCGACCTTGCGGTCATGCGGCAGGCGCGAGTCGCAGAGCAGGAGCTGGTTGATGTCGTTGCTCTCGAAGATGCTCGGAAGTTCGTCGAGTTCTCCGAGAAGCTCGTCCAGGGAAATCCCTTCGTCGGTTTCCCCGGTAGAAATGTATCCGACTACGGCGGCCCGCATGAAGGGCTCGTGTTGTAAGGCTTGGGAGATCCGCAGTGCGAGGTGGTCCGCTCCAACGATGAGGACATGATTTACCTTCGGGAGCTTCCGCGCCAAATTCCATTCAATGCGATAGGTCACGTAGCGGAAGAGGAGGATAAGTAAGGTAACGGTGCTGGCCGCGATGCCGAGCGCGGCGCGGGAGATACGCGGGTCGAGGCGGAACAGCGCTTCGAGGGCAATGTAGCAAAGGAAGGAGATACCGATCGATTTGACGATGCGCGGGATCTGATCTTCAAAGCGTCCTCGATGGGGTCGGACGTACAAGCCTTGCCAGCGAAAGACGAGGATGAAAGCCACCACGCCAAGCGCGGTAAAGGTAAGGAATTGCTGTGGGGTCGGAATGCCCTTGGTCGCATCAACCGGAATCACCGCGAGGTCGAAACGGGCCCAAAACGCTACGTAAAAGCCGATCACGACCGCGATGACATCCATGGTCATAGCGGCGAGACACGACAAAAAAGTGCTACCGGTGGGCGAGTTCCGCATTCTGCCATATTCCTAGCGGTTTTTTACCGAAAAAGGAAGTGCACTTTTGGCTCTGCTTTGGCTGGCGGGAGCGGTCTCGCCAAAGCGGCGGAAATTCGGTACTCTTGCGTTGTGAATCAATTCTTAGCCATCGTATCCTCCTGTTTGTGTGTAATTGCTCTCGGTAGCGTGGCTTCGGCCCAGGAGGCGGGTGGAACAGCTTCGGCTTCATCCGCTGCGAAAACCAGTGGGCCGGTGCTTTCGCCTGACGGCTGGCAGACCCTCTTCAATGGCAAGGACCTGACAGGCTGGAAAGATTTGGAAATCGGCGGCGCGGGGGAGATTCTTGTGAAGGAGGGGATGATGGTGATCGAAGATGGGGTTGAGATCACCGCTGTCCTTTACACCAATAAAACGCATGTGATCGATTACGAAGTTCAACTGGATGCCATGCGTAGCAAAGGAAGTGATTTCTTTTGCGGGCTGACCTTTCCCGTCAACACGAACTGCCTCACCTTGATTGTCGGCGGTTGGGGAGGCGGCGTGATCGGTATATCCAATCTCGACGATTTTGATGCATCAGAAAATCCGACCACCGACTACATCAATTTCAAAGACAAGCAATGGTATCATATTCACCTCAAGGTCACGGCCAAGAAGCTGGAAATGTGGGTCGATAAAAAGCAGATCATCGAGCAGGATATCGAAGGGGTGAGACTTAGTATGCGAAGCGGGGATATTGAAATGACCGAGCCGTTTGGTTTGGCCACCTGGCAGACGGAAGCGCGTGTGAAAAATATTCGGATTCGGACGTTGAAGTAGGCGGGCTGTTCAGCAACTCGTAGCGCGCCCTTCCCAGGCGTGTTGTCTGACCGGCCTTCTAGGTCGGGCCGATTATTTTAGGCAAGAGCGTTCCGGGCTTAGCTAGCTGATCTCCAACCGCGTAGGAACGCCGTTGCGGCAACATGACGTTGCAACGTCGCGCCACAGTCTTCAACTTTCGCAGGCGTCTTAGATCGTCTTGCGTAAATGCGAAGGGAGGATGTTCAGTTCTTCGCGGTACTTCGCGATGGTACGTCGAGCCACTTTAATCCCTTGTTCCCCGAGGCGTTTCATCATCGCGTTGTCTGAGAGGGGTTTATTGTTCGGTTCTGCGTCCACCAGTTTTTGAATCGCGTCCTTCACCATCTTATTCGAAATATCGTCTCCACCTTCGGTACGAATCCCAGGAGTGAAAAAATATTTCATCTCGTAGGTGCCGCGTGGGGTGGTCATGTATTTGTTGGCCACCGCTCGGCTCACCGTGGTTTCGTGCTTGCCGATTTTATCCGCGACTTCTGACATGGTCAAAGGGCGGAGATGGCTGAGCCCATGCTCAAAAAACTCGCCTTGCACCCGGACAATTTCAGTGGTGATTTGTCGGATGGTATCTTGGCGTTGTTTGATGCTGTTGATCAAAAATTCGCCCGCTTTGATTTTATCCACCACGTAGCGTTTGGTTTCTTTTGGCGTGTTGGGGTCTTCCATGAGGCGGCGGTAATTCCGGCTGATCCGTAGGCTTGGGATTTGATCCTCGTTTAGCTGGATTGCATACTCGCCATCTTCGTCGATAGAGACATGCACTTCGGGCAAAATATAGGTCGATGTCGTGCCGGCATACTGGCTTCCTGGTTTAGGGTCCAGAGTAGCGATGGACTCGGCGATGTCTCGCAGTTCATCCATGTCGATGCCGACTTTTTGCGCGACCTCTTTGTAGTGACGTGCTCCAAGCTCGTTTAAATACTTATCAACGATTTCGTATTCTGGGGTTCCGACGCGGCCGAAGCGTTCGAGCTGAATCAAGAGGCATTCGCGTAGGTCACGAGCGCCAACCCCAACCGGTTCGAAGCCTTGCACCAAAAAGAGGATGCCTTCAAATTCTTCCGCTGTGGTGCCGGTGACATCCGCGAGGTCCTGCAAGTCGGTTTTGATGAAGCCGTCTTCGTCAATACAGCCGATAATCATCTCTGCCAATTGACGGTGCAGGGGCTCGATTTTTTGTAGACCAAGCTGATCCATCAAATGCTCCTGCAAGGACTTTTCGGCCGTCAGCGATTCCATGAAAAAATCGTGTTTTGTTTGCACATCCGACGAGCGAGGTGCCTTTGGACCGTCCTCATTGAGGTAGTCCTTCCATTCGGTATCGAGTCGGGTCAGCTTTTCGTAGTCCGCCGTGAGATCCATTTCTTCGGTATCATTCGCGGTGTCTTCCGTGTTGATATCCGGTTCAATTTCAACCTGCTCTTTTTCCAGCGGATTTTCGTCTAAGGTCGGGTTTTGTTCTAGTTCCTTGGCAATAAGCGCCTGTAGCTCCAAAACAGGCACTTGTAGCATAGCAAGCGACTGACGCAGTTGTGGCGCCATAACTTGCGTTTGGCGCTGACTCTGTGTCTGACTTAAATACTGATTTGCCATTCCTGAAGACCTAAATTGTCACTCGATTCCGAATTCCTACGATATGTATGATGATCCTAACGTTTTGGTACAGCAGGACTCATGCCAAGATCCTACACCGCCTGCGCGGGTTGTCCAATTGCAAAATGAGTAAATCGATTCGAAATCGGAAATCGTCGATGTTTTCCCGCTTTCTAAGCGCGATTATTCAGTGGGGTGGCTCTCGCCAACTTATGGAGGCATCGAGCTTGCTGAGTTTTTGAGTGCCGATTGCCTCGCAGGGTCGCAAGAATAGGAGCCCCTTTATCCTAGCCCTAAATTTGAGTCGCAACGCGACGGCATCCCGTTGTTGAAGGTATTGCTAAAGGTGCTAAAGCTTTTGCTAAATGCCCAATTCACCCAATCCCCCGGGCAATGCCGTCGCGTTGCGACTCTGGAATGTTCCGGCAACGAATCCATGGACTCGCGTCCATGGCTATCAAATGCCACCGCTTCGCGGTTCACTTCCGACTGTGCCGGAATCAGTTTTATAAAATATCCGGGCTAGCAATTTACTCCGGCAAGAGCTCGCTGATCGCGATTTTTTGGAAGACGAAGTCGGCTTGGGAGGACTCGTACAGAATACCAATCGTTTTGTCGTCTACTTGTACCAAGGAGGAGTAGGCTCCACCTTCCGCATCGAGCAGGGGGCCTTTGATCCAGGTCTTGCCTTGGTCCAGGCTAGACTGGATCATCATGCGTTGCCGGCCACTCTTGCTGTTGGGATTTGAAAAAATCAGGAGAGGCTGGCCGTCATGCTGGATGGAAATCAAACTCGCCATACAGACGGGTTCAGGGAGGGCGCCGTGATCGCTTGCATGAGTGGTCCAGTTTTGGCCGAGATCGGCCGTGGTTCCGACCGCGCGGCCATTCGTGTCGCTACGATCCGAGCGATTTCGGTTGTCTCGCATATTGAGCATCAACGATCCGTCGGCCAGTTCCACTACTGCGCATTCCGTGGTGTTGCCTCGGGCAGGATTTGAAACGGTCCAGGTTTTTCCGTGATCCTGGCTCCAACTAATATTGGAGAAAGGAGTGCCTCGGTCGTCGCGACCCTGCGTCGGCATCACTAAGGTTCCATTGCGCAGGGTAATGCCATTCCCTGGAGCAGGAGCGAAAAGATGCCAGCTCGCTTTTTTCAAGCGCTTGGTCCAATTTTCTGGCGCGCTCCACGTGACCCCGTGATCCTGGCTACGCACCACCATAAATTGCGCGGTTTTTTCTTTCGTGAGGCCGGGCTCTGAGCCTTTCCCTCTCCATTGATGCGTCCCCGGTTTTCCCCAGGTCCACACTGCGGCCACGAAGATTTCGCCAGTTTGTTCATCCACTAAAATATTTGGGTCTGAGCAGCCGTTTTCTTTCTCAGGCTTTCCCCCGTGTTCACCCATGTCCATGATCGGGCGGGGGAGAGACCAGGTTTCGCCGCCATCGGTTGAGCGTGAAAGCCCGATGTCCATGTGTTCTTGTAGGTCGCGACGGCTGTTGTAGCGTATGTCGTACACCGCGAGGAGGCTGCCGTCTTTGGCTCGGGCGATGCCGGGGATCCAGAAGGTGTGACAGTCAAACTCGCCTTGTTGGTGAATGCTTCGCGCCAATCGAAAGGGTTGATGCTCTGATCTAGCTTCTGGTGTAATCGTTCGATTCGTTAGGCTGGCTTTGAACCAGCAATCCATCTGATTCACCCGTAAGCCGACTTGATGTGTGAGTGGCGCGGTGGCTTGCATCTCGACCCTGATTTCTAGCTCGATAGATCCTGCGAGGAGGTCGGTGTGGATCGGGAGCTGCTTCTTCGGCGGGCCATGATAGAGAACCTGCTGCCCCGCTTCCAGTACGGTAAGTTTGTCAATATCCGCCAGGTCGGTGGTGCCCGAAAAGTCGAGCGTCATCGTTTCGATGGTGACGGCTTCGACCGGATTAAAGGCCAGTTCCAGAACGGTTCGCCCTCGATGCCCAGGCCCGAGAGTTAAGAGAGGGACCTGCTTTGCACGTACCCGCAACGTGTTGGGCGCGAGGGCGGTTCCTTCTAGCCGCACCCGTTCCAAGCTCATGCGATTGCGATGCGGCCGAAAACGAATCTCGGTTACGGGCTGCTTTAGCGACTGACTCAACACCGTTTCACGATTAATTTTTGCCGTGACGATCTGATTCGCGTCGATCGATATCGATAGCTCAAAGGGCTTGCCTGCTTCGATCAGCCCCTTGGTTTCTCGGAGCATCTTGGTTTTGCCGATCGCCTTTCCCTCGGCAAATAAGCTGCCGGAGCGGCTATCAAACCCAAGGTTTAGGAACTCGCCAATCCACACCGAGGCCGCGGTTCCGTCGAGCCTGTCGAGTCGAATGGTTGCGTCGAGTTGCAGTGGCCCCGGCTCAAGGCGGAGGGGGAGTCGATAAGATTCGCTGAAGCTCTCTTTTGCGGTTGCCAGTTCCCAGATTTGGGCATTCTGCGCCTGATTTTTTGGCAGGCTGCAGATTAAAATGAACAGGCTGGCAAAAAGTTGATGTATGGGACTAAACTTCATTCTCGGCGACCTTCTGAATTTATTTTGCGATTGTGGTGTCGGATTTTACCTGGGTTTTTGAGCTAAAATTACAGGCTGAATACGATACATTCGCCTATCGTATCCCTCTTTTTTATCTAGGTACACACAATTTCTACCTGTCCCCTCAATGGGAGTACTCAGATTCATCGGAAGAAAAGGGTTAGAGTACTTTCCATACTCTTTACCGCACACAATATAGGAGAGGTTGGATTGAGTTTGAAACATCACGCGAGTTTGGGAGGGCTCTCTTTCCACAGAGATAAAGAGTTCCACCCTCTTGTCAGGTGAATTCATCACGGTGTTAAACCTGCTCTGCAAAACAAAGTGCGGTAAAACGAATAGCGCTAAAATTAGCAGGGCGAGCATAGCTGGCAAGATCGCCCGGTGCCAACGACCTTGCTTTGATGGCGGGTTCTCTTCGCTTGTTTGGACTCGTTCCTTTTTCATGAAGGTTTAAAGCTCCTTCACTCGCAGGTTGCGAACCGAAAAGGGGAGGCCGTGATCTTGAATTCCGATCCAACCGGTTTCTTTCCGGTCCTTGGTTTTGCCGGTACGTAAATCGAATTCAGTGGTTACTTCGCCGTTGATGGTGACCTTGATCTTTTTATCCTGCACCTTGACGATCATCCGGTTCCATTCGCCTGCGGGCTTGCACGCATTCTTGCTCGGGCCGACGGTTTTGATGATGCCACCCATGTCGTGCGGTCCCAATTCTTCTTTGCCGAAGTCATCTTTGATCTGCACCTCGATGCCTCGTTTTACCGGGTCCTTTTTATCGGCGCAATGGAAGTAGAAGCCGCTGTTGCCCTTTGCTTCGTACATGAATTCAAAATCGAAAATGAAGTCTTTGTATTTCTTCGGGGCCCAGAGATACATGTCGTATCGGGTCCATCCGGATTCCCCGTCGCGTGGAGTGAGTTTAATCGAGCCATCCGCTTGAACTTGCCAGTTCCCTTTGGTGGTAAGTTGGCCGAGATCGGTTTTGCCGTTTAGGGTGACAAAGCCGTCAGCATCTTGCGCCATCGCCTGGCTGAGTAATGCGCTGCCGCAAAAGAAGAGCGTCGTGAGTGCGGTGAGAACCTGAAGTTTAATTTTCATAACGAAGTAGATACGAAAAGGGTTATCGGAATAGGACTCGGCTCACTGACTTGACATTCCTTAAATTCGTGCTTCCTTAGGCTTGAATGAAAACCCCTCCTTCAACTTGGAAATGTACCACGACACGATGGCGTAGCTAACGCTACCCGTTTAGGTGCTCGTATTTTCCCGCTTGTATTTCCCTGCCGAACTCGGCCTAGGGGTTTAATCCTCAAGTTATTCTGGTCTAGACCGATCCTCATATGGTCTGTCCATTTTTGGTCTTCGAGCTCCTCCTCTTCACCCCCTCTTCTTCCTGGTGATTAAACCGATCACTTGGTCTTCTCTCTGATCCATGCTTCTTTAATGTGGTCAAAAGAGAAGCAAACTGCGCTTCCCTCTTTCTATTTTCACCCATTTTTGATTTTTAGCCTCATGATTTTCCCATCTTTATCCGAATTTCAATCGAAAGCCACTCAAGGCAATTTGATTCCGGTGTTTCGCGAGATCCTCGCGGACAACGATACTCCGGTTTCTGCCTACGAGCGCCTTCGAACCGTATTGCGCCGAGAAAAGGCCTGCGATGACTGCACGCACACCTTCTTGCTCGAAAGCGTTGAAGGCGGCGAGACCGCGGCGCGCTACTCCTTCCTTGGCGGTGGTGCACACGTTATTTATAAGGGTCGCGGCCGCCAGGTCGACGTGACCTTGGCCGACGGAACCACCGAGCGTCACGAAGACGTCGAACCGCTCTCCATCGTACAAACCTACATGGCTCGGTACCGCCCCGTTCCCGAGCCCGGCTTGCCCTCCTTTACCGGTGGCGCGGTTGGAATGCTTGGCTACGACGCGGTGGCTCAGTTCGACAAGGTCCCGCTTTGCAAAACCGAGGGCCTCGACTGGCCTGACCTGTTTTACATCCTCGCGGATGATTTGATCATCTTCGATCGCGCGCGGCATACCATTAAGTTGGTGGCGAACGCCTTCATTCCCGATGGTGCCGACGCGGCCACGATTGACGCAGCCTACGCGGATGCCTGCGAACGCATTGGTCGCCTCGAGCGCGCGCTTGAAACCGAGATGCCTCGGCGCCTCCAAGATGTTCATGCCAATGTCGAGCCGCTGCCGTTGCGAAGTAATTTTTCCAAGCCCGATTTTATTAACGCGGTGGAGACCTGCAAAGAATACATTCGTTCCGGCGATATTATTCAGGTGGTTCTCTCGCAGCGTTTTGAAGTCGACGGGGCGGATGATCCCTTGGATGTTTACCGCGCTCTCCGCTCGATCAATCCGTCACCTTACATGTTTTGCCTCGAGTTTGGTGAATGCGTTGCGGTGGGCTCGTCCCCCGAAATTCATGTGCGTAGCGAGAAGGGGAAGGTAACCATTCGTCCCATCGCTGGTACGCGGAAACGTAAAGCGAATCCTGAAGAAGACAAAGCGATGGAAGTCGAGTTGCTGGCCGATCCGAAAGAGCGGGCCGAGCATGTGATGTTGGTCGATCTGGCTCGGAACGATATTGGCCGCGTCTGCAAGTGGGGCTCGGTTGAGGTGGATGATTTCATGTCGGTCGAGCGCTACAGTCACGTGATGCACATCGTGTCGAACGTGGTTGGCGAGCTCGCAGAAGATAAAAATGCTTACGATTTGATGCGCGCGACTTTTCCGGCGGGTACCTTGACCGGTGCGCCAAAAATTCGCGCTATGGAAATCATTGCTGATTTAGAGAAGAACAAGCGTGTGCCTTATGGTGGTGCGATTGGCTACTTTGGTTTTGATGGCGACGGGGATTGCTGTATCACGATTCGTACCGTCTTCATCGACGGCGATAAAAGCTACGTTCAGGCTGGGGCTGGGATCGTGGCTGATTCGGTGCCAGAGCTTGAATTCGAAGAAACGGAAAACAAGGCGCGCGGCATGTTGCAGGCGCTTGCCATCGCTAGAAACTATAACTCGGCTAATTCGGCTGTTTCGACAAGCTCGACAACCGCTAAAACCTCGACGGGAGAATCCACATGATTGCTGTAATTGATAACTACGATAGCTTTACGTACAACTTGGTTCAGTACCTCGGAATCTTAGGTGCTGACGTCGGGGTGTTTCGGAATGACGAAACCTCCGTGGCTGAAATCGAAGCCTTGGCTCCGGAGCGGATCTTAATCAGCCCTGGGCCTTGTTCACCCGCTGAGGCGGGGGTGTCCTGCGAAATGATTACTCATTTTGCCGGTAAGCTTCCTGTGTTTGGCGTGTGCCTCGGGCATCAGTGCCTCGGGCATGTGTTCGGCGGGGAGGTGGTTCGCGCTGCGCGCTTGATGCACGGCAAAACCTCTCCCATGAAGCATAACCATGAAGGCCTGTTTGCGGGGATGCCAAATCCCTTTGAGGCGACGCGCTACCACAGCTTGATCGTGAAGCGGGAGACCTTGCCGGATTGCCTAGAAATCACCTGCGAAACTGAAGAGGGTGAAATCATGGGCCTGCGCCATAAAGAATTATGCGTGCATGGGGTGCAGTTTCATCCTGAGTCGGTGCTGACCGAAGAAGGCATGCGGATGATGCAGAACTTCCTCGATCTGAGTCTCTAGCCCGGATATTTCATGAAGCTGATTTTGGCACAGTCGAAAAAGAACCGCGAAGCGGTGCCATTTGACATTTGATAGCCATCTGGCTCGTTCGGGGCTGTATCACAGCAAATTTTGGGGTGTAAAAACTCATCCGTTTAATTCTAAGGTGTATGTTGCGGCCAACGCTGTACGCAGTGAATCCCAAGCCTGAAAGGCTTGCAGAGCGTAGCGATGGGCAACGCCCATCGGAAATGGGTCCAGCCTTTAAAGCCTGAAAGGCTTCCACAAACCCCCTACAGCTTATGCAGACCATCTGCATCTTGTGCAAGTCCTCTGCAACTTGTGCAATCCTCTGCAACTTGTGCAAGTCCTCTGCAACTTGTGTAAGTCTTTCAGACTTCACGAGCCCATCAATTCGGACCGATGGGCGTTGCCCATCGCTACTTTGTTTTCGCCTTTCGCGCGAGTAGGGCAGAGCTGAGTCGAAAAAAACCTCTGTGCAGGTTAGTTCTGATACAGTCCCCCGACAGACACCGAATAAATTCCATGCTACCGAATCCTTTAGGCGATTGCACACGTTCTGATAATACGGACATTGCCACTCAAGCTTTACCCCGCGCTTCGTATAGCATCCGTTCAGAGGCTCAGCACACGTTCTGATACTACGGACATTGCCACTCAAGCCCTCACCCGAATTCTTCGGGTTGCTATTCAATGGCAGAAGTTTTTATCAGGCTGCCACTCAATGGCGAAACCCGCAAAACCCTTAGAACTTAGCTGAGAAGCGAAATGACATCGTGCAACGACTCTAAAATATAATCGGCGGCTTCCATCATCGCTTCGGTGACCTCGGCCTGATCTGGGATCAGCACCGCGGTCGTGCCCGCAGCTTTGGCGCCGATGATGCCGGGTCCTGAATCTTCCACCGTCATGCAGACGCTTGGGGGAAGCTTGAGGCGCTTCGCGGCTGCAAGAAAAATATCTGGGGCAGGTTTGCCTTCCGGCACATCGTCGCCTGATAACACGTCGACCACGTACTCGCTCAGGCCGGTAGCACGAAGTTTTTGCTGCGCATTCGGCAACTGGCTGGAAGTAGCGACGATGCAGGTCACGCGTTGCTTTTTTGCTGCCTCTAAGAGCTCGATCGCTCCCGGCATGAGATCGGGCACTTCTTCGACCGTCATGCGATGGTAGTGGAGGTTGGCGGCGTCGAGGAGGGTGTGGCCGTCGATCTGTTCCCCGAGCCATTTATTGGCGATCGCCGCGAGGTCCTCGTAGCGGCGGCCGGTCATTTCCGCCACCATTTCAGGGGGGATTGGTATGCCTAAATCGACCCCGGTTTGGGCCCAGGTGCGCGCTGCAATGGATTCGGTGTCGACTAGGGTGCCGTCGAGGTCGAGAATTAATGCACGGGGAGAGATTCGTTTCGGTCTTGTCACCATCGTTTCTCCTGCTATTTGGCAGGTCTGGAAAGCACAATGGAAAACCTACAATTTCTTACTCCCGACTTGGCGCGTCAGATTCGTTCAGAATTTGGCAGCCCGGTCTATGTCTACGATCGCGAAACCTTGGCTGATCGGGCCAAGCAGGTTCTCGCTTTCCCGCATGCCTACGGCCTAACCGCTCGGTACGCGATGAAGTCGAGCCCGAACGCGGCAATTCTAAAGCTGTTTCATGGTCTTGGCCTGCATATTGATGCGAGCTCGGGGCACGAAGTTGAGCGTGCGATGGCGGTGGGAATTCCCGCGGAGTCGATTAGTTTAAGCTCACAGGAGTTGCCGGAAAATTTGCCGGGCTTGTTGCAGCGTGGAATCAAGTTTAACGCGACGTCGCTCAACCAAATCAAAGCCTTTGCCAAAGTTTCGCGGGGCGGTGCCTTGGGCTTGCGCTTCAATCCTGGTTTGGGTTCCGGTGGAACACAGCGGACAAATGTCGGTGGTCCGGGCTCAAGTTTTGGTATCTGGCATGAGCTCTTGCCGGAGGTGCAAAAGATTGTTGCCGACAAAGAGCTGACAGTGGAGCGAATCCATACCCATATCGGCTCGGGCAGCGATCCTGCAGTGTGGCAGAAAGTCGCGGGCATGAGCCTCGACTTGGTGCGGAAATTTTCTGAGGTGCATACCTTAAACCTCGGAGGCGGATTCAAGACAGCTCGCATGGCGGATGAGGTATCGACCGATCTGCAAGAAGTCGGCGCTCCAGTCAAAGCTGCTTTCGAAGCGTTTGCGCAAGAAGCGGGCCGAGAGATTAAATTGGAAATTGAGCCGGGCACCTTTTTGGTCGCCAACAGCGCCTGTATTCTTTCTACCATCCAAGACATCGTGGAGACCGGCGACGCCGGATATACCTTCTTGCGTCTCAACGCGGGGATGACGGAAATTTTGCGTCCTTCTTTGTATGGTGCGCAGCACCCCATCGTGGTGGTGCAGAGCAATGGAGAGCTCCCTCCCTCCGGCGATACGAAGTCGTATATGGTGGTGGGGCATTGTTGTGAGTCGGGCGATATCCTGACGCCAACGCCCGGCGATCCAGAAGGCTTGGCACCACGCGAACTCGCTAAAGCTGCTGTGGGTGACATCTGTGTCATCGAAGGGGCGGGGGCCTACTGCTCCGGTATGAGCGCGAAAAATTACAATTCATTCCCAGAAGTGGCGGAGGTCTTGGTGGAGAGTGGGGCACCACGCCTGATTCGCAAGCGACAGACCTTAGATCAAATGCTCGAAAACGAGTGTTAAGAGGTCAGGGCTTTGGCGAAAAAATACGAGATTCTATCCCGCTATTGCGAATTTGAACCTTGATCCCAAATCTGAGCCGGGGGTTCGCTTGCCGGTGGATCTTGTTTCCTCCGGCGACGCCGATTTAGATGCCAAGAACGTAAAGGTTGTCGAAGGAAAGTGGAGCGCGCTTTGGCCGGATACGCTCATCTTTTTAAAGGAGATGAGGGCGAGAAATGATTTTGATACCGACTTTCCTCTCGCGAGCTTGAGGGTTAAATTGATGCTCGCAGATGTCGATTTATCGATGGATAAAGAGTGGGAGGTATCGTTCACGGTTGCCGAAGATGGCTTCAGTGAATGGGGCATCGCCTTTAATGATTTTGCGATCGATCCCGATGGTTCCCAGCCGTATGATTGATCCGATTTTTTAGAGATTTCTTTGCTTCGGCTTCGATACCTTTGTATACATAGCAAGTTTTAGATTTGCCGCAGGATAGGACACGGTCCTGTGGGCACTTTCGTTTGTATAACCGTGATAAGAGGAAGACATATGAACCCATCTGATAATCCATACGCGCCGCCTGCGATTGCGGTGAGCCATGAGGACGCGACGACTCGAAGCGAGTTTATTTCAAAAACTTATAATCACCTGTTTGGCGCGGTGTTTGCCTTTGTTGGTTTTGAGCTCCTGCTGTTTAAGAGTGGGATCGCGGATCAGTACGGGCCGATGTTGGCCAAGAACTTCATGTTTGTCTTTGGTGCTTTCATGGTCTGCGGTTGGCTATTTAGTAGTATGGCGGCAAAAGCGGTATCTAAGCCAGCTCAGTATGCTGCCCTGGCCGCGTACGTTATCGCAGAAGGCCTGATTTTCTTGCCGATGCTTTGGATGGCAAATACTTATGCTCCAGGTGCCATCGCCAGCGCGGGTTGGATTACCTTGGCTGGCTTTGTTGCGCTAACCGCGATTGCCTGGACCTCTAAGGCTGACTTTACCTTCCTTGGGAGTTTTCTCAAATGGATCGGCGTGGTCGCGGTACTTGCCATTGTAGGGAGTTTCGCTTTTGGCTGGCATCTGGGGACCTGGTTCTCGGTTGCCATGATCGCCTTTGCTGGGGCCGCGATCCTCTACGAAACCTCAAATATCATGCATAACTATCCCAAAGATCGCTACATCAGCGCTTCTCTCGGATTGTTCGCTTCCGTGGCCATGATGTTTTGGTATGTCCTTCGTTTGGTTATGTCCTTCTCCAGTGATTGATTTGAGCTAGCGAAGCAGACGTTTAAGCCTTGGTTACCAGGTTTGGAGCGTCATTAAATGATTTGAACAAGCGGTCGATGTAGACCGCTTTTTTTATGTTGTCGGCCAGATTACGCGACATGACATTCTGTGGTCAGACCTGTTCAATATTTTTGCAAATTTCAAAATCAAAGGCGGGTCGTGTAATTGCGAATAATTCGTAATATTCGCCTCCATCGGGATTAAGGGGCATTGGTCTCGGGCCCTCCCTGCTCAAATTGTCATATTTGTGAAATAGGCCGTGTTGGAGGCTTGATATATTGGGAGTTTAGGGGTAAATGTCATAAAGGTAATGAAGCGACACCGCGTAAAATTTGAGATGAGTAAAGGCGGAATGTGCTTTCATGCACCGTCTTTGCCTCCTTGTACCCCGTTTTTGCCTCTCTATACCCCGTTTTTGCCTCCCCGTATCCTCATGCGTATGGTGATATTTTGCTTTTTTATTTTCGGGGTTTCCAGTGGAGGCATGGCTCTGGCACAAGCGCAAATCGGCGACGTGGTAAAGCCAGTGGATGTGGTATCAATCCCCATTCCTGCCGATGAGGCGAAGCCTGATGTCGATGCGGTAACATCTAATTTGTATCTTACTCCGATTCCTGCCGCGTCTGGAGATCTTGCCGCAGTTCTCAGCCACCCTGACGGCAAACCCATCGATGATTCGAAACCCACGCGGCCTGATTTGAACCGTACTGATCTGGAGGCCCGTACTGATCTGGAGGCCCGTACTGCTCTGCCGGTTCCGCTTTTAGGAGCTGAATCAGATGGTAAGGAGGATGAAGACCGCGTTGATCTGACTACCCCCCCCCTTGTGAGTATCCCGTCCGTTGTAGCGGTTCCTGTTATTACAAATTTGCCGTTGGTTTCTCTGCCGGTTCCTAGGTCCCTACTGTGGGAGCAGATTCAAGAAGTGAGTGTAGGTGAGCAATACTCGCGCTATTTTAATGGGCTACCGGATTTCGATCATTTTATTTTCGCTGACATAGATCGAGACGGGGATGATGATCTGCTTTTTTGGGAAACGGGTAGCTTCATGATTTGGTGTAGTATTAATCAAGGTGGGTCGCATTGGGTCGATTTCGCTGAGCCGGTCGCGTTATTGTTACCTGCTGGTAAAGTGGCTCGAAACTTTAGCGCCTCTGATGTCAACCGAGATGGTTTTCCGGATTTGGTATTTCCCTCGGCCAAGACGACGGTGGGTATTCTGTTATTTGACCCCGAGCTTCAGCGCTTTGTGGAGGCGCCTTACCTGTCTCGGTTTATCTTGCCCGAGCCTTTTGATGCGCCATCCTTCGTTGCAAACCTTTCGAAGGTTCAATGTATTTTTGAGGTTCCTGAAGTCGGAGAGCATGCCTTTTTAATCGTGGTTGAAGAGCAGATTTCGGGATCAAGAGCCCAGATTTATTCCACGGAAAATGTATCTTTTGATTCGAAATGGCAGTTTCAGCAAGAGGTCCCATTATTCGATGAACCAACGGATGGATTGAATGTATCTTTAGTCGATTTAAATGCCAATGGTCTTAAGGATCTCGTGATTGCGTCTGGCTATCTTCAGGTTAAAGTCATTCCAGATCTGCGATTACACGCGGAGCAGGTGCCTTCTACGTCTAAGTCTTTCTTGATCACCTCACCACTCGATTCTGATGAGCCAGAACATCGCGATGCGGGCATTGATTTTAGCTTTTTGCGATCTCAGGCCGGCTTCGCGGTGGCTGACTTGTATGGAGATTCCCGTCTCGACTTCATTATTGCCTCGGATGCGCCTGATTCAAGGCTGACTTTGCTTACGCCTGACTTTGAGATCTGGAATTCGACAGCGATCGATCATTTTAAGCAGGTGGACATGAATTTTGGATCGCGGTTTGAGCTCCCGCAGTCGCTCGATCTCATCGATATCGATGACGACCGTGATGTTGATCTTCTCGTGGTGCAAGATGATCGATTGCATGCGTTTTATAATCGAAGTCGGAATGGCTCACTTTTATGGAGTGAGATGACCTTGCTCCCCGGGTTGCCTGAGGCTCGACACGGTTTCGATTTCGCTTCGCTTCCCGGTCACGGTGATCGCCTTGTTTTGGGGGCACCGCCTTATCAAAACCAAGCAGTGAATCCCACCTTACGTCGGCCCGATACTTCCACGCAGGTAGATGATGATGATGAGGAGAAGGATGATGATGAGGATGATGAGGAGGAGGAAGGCGATGTGACGATCAGTGAGCCAGCGTTTGATGTTCTGTATTTGCCATTTGACGACGCGAAGCTGTTGGAAATTGACTACGACCGAGAGGGTAAACTCCTGTTATTTATTTTGTCAGAAGGTCAAATTTTGCGTCTCGAAGACGTTGAATTTCTACGCCATGAAGACAACGAGTATGAGGTTGTATTGAATGGTAATCCGACGGCGGTGCAGCTTCCGAAGACGACTACCTCGAAATCGTCACGATTTCATGCGATGCGGTTCCACGACCTTGAAGGTGATGGTGTCGTTGATGTCATTCTTTCAAACGAAAGGGGATCGTTTTCATTTGAGTGGACAGATCCCGATACCTTGGCTCCGACGTTCAAACTTGGGCATGTCAGTGATCTGGCCATTTCCTCCTTCGGAAATCTCGATGGAGATGGATTTTCAGATGCGGTTGGTTTTAATGATGAATCCGAAAGCCTCGAAGTGTACCGCCAAGCGCGTACGGGAGCTCTCTTGCTTCCAGCCGTGGTCAATCAGGATGTAAACACGGAATTTGAGGTTCAACTGGTGCCACCGTTCGACGGCCCAGTGGCTTACATCCTTGAAGGACCCAATGGTGCCATCGTTCAAGAATTTGTTCAGGATGGTTCGCAACCCTTGTTGCTACGGTTTCCCACGGCAGGTTTTTTTCGTTTGCGTACGAATGCGGGGGTCGAAGGCTGGAGGACCACAAGCCAGTTTAATATTGGTCTGAACCCAAACCTTTCACTGTATTTTGACATGTCCGCAAGTTATTCGGTTTTATCTCCTGATTTCGATGTTTTCGCTAAAGAGGTGGCTAAAAAATCGCTTCATGCGCTAGTTGATTTGAACCAAGAATCACAAGCCGTTACCACGAACTTGACTGAGTTTCTTCAGCTTGAAAATTTGGGAGCGATTGAATCTATGTTGTTGCATTTCATCAGCTCGGAAGCCCCGGTTGGGGATGAATTAATGTCCGTGGATGGAACCCTACTCAATATCGAAACCATCTTGAGCATCGCCACCACGGCCATTCGAAACAACGGGAAGATTTCCGTGATTATTGATGCCCCCGAAGCCTCGTTTTTTGCTCAACGACTCGCTCAGGCTGCCGTAGACGCTCGTTTGGATCTGCTGGTTGTCACCTCCTCATCACCAGGCCAGCAACCGGATCAATCTTTCGAGGGTGATATTGGTTTCAGCGGTTTATTTATCGAAGCGCTTCGGCGTGGAAATGATATTCTTAGCTCGGTGAATTTTGCAGCGCAGGGGAGTCACGTCATTGCCGATGCGTCTGCGTGGTGGAGTGTTTCAAGCTCCGCTATTTTTGGACTACATGTTTCAAATGTCTTCGCGATGCCCGAGCTTCCCGAGCGTCCATTTGCAGAAGCGTTGTCATCGCCTCCAGATGAAACCGAAGGCGTGCTTGAGTTAGGTTTGGTGGAGCCATCCTTTCTTCGAATCGGTGGGGAGCAATCTCGTACCCTAAGCATTTCTCCGGTGTCGAGTTTACCTATCGAAGGCGTGTATGCTGCGCTGTATCAGATCATTGACGGTCAATCCATATTGCTGATGGAGCAGGCCGCCTCGCAGGTCAATGGGACAGGAGAATATACCATTTCAGTCGGGCCATTTGACACACCGGGCCGGTATATGGCTCGGGTTTACGCGCGCACTCATTTCGGGGCGATTTGTTTGCCGAGCGAAGTGAGCATCTGGCAAGAAGATGTGGGGACGCAGTTTCTCCTCGCAGACCTAACGGATGGGGCCAACTCGAATCGGTCGATTTGGAAAATGCGTGATGAACTGTATAAAGCTGGGGTAAACCCATGGGATGCTGTGGTGCTTGCCCCTGGTGGGGCAGGGGCGGCATATGCCGATGATCTTAGCGCGCAATCGTTCAAAGATGAGCTTGTTGACTGGGGGCAAAGCGGTGATCGCATGGTAATGTATGCACATGGTGCAGTCGATTCAACGAATGTGGCCTACCCTGAATTCGAATCCAACATCTATCGTCAGGTGAAGGCGAATCAAAAGCCAAATCAAAGCCTCGTGATGTTTTCCGATAAAGCCGTGAGTGAAACCGTAGCGAAGACCTTGATGACCAAGGGGCATCGCCGTGTCTTTTGCTTTTCTCAGTTTGATGATTCGTTGCTCTATGAACCCATCCTCGCGGGGATTTCTAGCGGGCGAGATTTTAAACGGGTTGCGATTGATCAGACTCGCCTGTCGATGAACCATAACCATTTCGCAACTCTTTTTGCGGAAGCGAATCTGATTCCAAATGAAGGGACGGATTATCAAGATGTTGATGGAGAGTATTTTGTTGAAAAGTCGCCGCGGTTCATTTCCCCGATGATGCAGAATACCGTGGTGCATGGTCCAGAACAGTACCTGGATTTGTGGGTCCGCCCCGAGGCCTTTGATCAAGTCGATCCAGACGACGTTCACTCGGTAGAAATCGGAATTCAATATACGGACGCGATGTCTCCAGGCAATCTTGATTGGGGGGAGTACTATCCTTCATCGGGACGCTTTTCCCGTTTGGAAGAGTTTACGAAGCCCGGTTTTTATTGGGTAAGATTCGATGCCTTCTCGGTTCAAGGTAAGCTGTTAGATAGTAAAACTGTGATGGTCGAAGTTCGTAATCATGATGATCAGGTTTACGTTGAGGAAACCTTGAATGTCGACCTCTCAACCGACAACTGTGAAGAATTGACCATTCATTTTGATGAAGGGATTACCTATGAGGTTGAAGTCGAATATGACCCAACCGCGGCTCTCGACGAAAGAAATACTCTTGCGAAGGCTCAATCGGTTTCTTTCGAGGTTCAGCTTGCCAACTCCGAGTCTTTTGGGGCAGGGGATACTCAGTTCTACGCCTTAGATGAACCCTTATCAAAAGAGCATGGCCTTGATTTCGTTACCTTCTCCGTCCCGGAGTCCGGAATGTACACCGTCACTATTTGTGCTCAATCTACTCCAATTGACATCGGGAATCAACCGATCGATAAAGATGCGGTTACTGCTGGGCCGAGCAGTGATCCAAAACCGGGAGTACTGCCTCCTCCACCAGGGGACGTTGGAGAAGGGAATCTTACGACTCCTACATCATCAGACTCAGAGTTTGTGGCGTCGGATAGTTTTCCGATTGAGGTGCGCTTCAATGTTGCCTCCGACTTGCTGGTTTTGGCTGCGGTGAATGCGCTTGATCAAAGCCCCATCCCATCTGCCTTGGCGACGGTTGGGGGACAAACCTACGCATTCAATAACCTGACCATGTCGGTGTTATCATTTTCTTATGGATCACAGAAAATTCAGGTGAGTCCTCCGGCCGGCTTTCTCCGACTTGATTCTTCGTCCTATCCAAATGCGTCATTGAACCCTAATGATCAAGTCTTTGGCAATCCGCGGACTGTCAATCTAACGTCTGGGGTAAATGGTCCATTTGCCTTTGCCTTCATTCCTTACTTACATGTAAAGGGGAGAATCATCGATTCGAACGGCTTGGGAATTCCCAATGCGTCGGTTTCGTTCTCGGCCACGACGGGGCCGCTTTCGGGTACGACGTTTAACAGCTATCCGGGCAATGCGAGTTATGCGACGGTTTGGCGTACGGATGCAAATGGGTATTTGCCGACCAACGTGTATCTCCCGCTAGCAACCTACAGTATGAATATCTCTGCAAACGGGTTTAGAAGTCGGAGCATTCCCTCCGTGTCTGGACCGTATCCTGGCGCGATATATGATGCGAATTTTAGCCTGGTTGAAATCGCTAACCCCATCAAGCTCCCAGATGCGGATACGGATGGCGATGGGCTACCTGATGGTTGGGAGGATCTCTATGGCGGAGATTTAAATCCAGACGACGATCTCGATAACGATGGCTCGACCAACTTCGATGAGTGGCTTGCCGAGACGGATCCCACGGACCCAGATGATTCTGTGCCAGGTGATTCCTACGAAAACAATCAATGGCAAGATGCGCAAAGCTTTCAACCAGGAGCCCCCTATTTTCTCATCATGGAGAGTACGAGGTACTGTGATTGGTTTAGCTTTGTTGCGCTAGAAGGAGCAACCTACGATATCAGTACCTTGCAAACCGGTGCTGGGGTCGACCTCTCTATTGCGTTGTATTATGCTGCGGGCGAGAGTGACCTCGGAGCGTCGATTCAAGTTGTAAATGAATCTGAGATGGGTGTCGGAAATGTCGAGCAATTGACGTTCACTGCCACACAAACTGGAAATGTTTATATACAGATCTGCCCCGTCGAAGGCGGCGTGATCGACAGTGGGTATCAGCTGCGGCTTGATTCAGATACCCCTGGTTCTTACGCTTTGATTCGTGCCTCGAATGGGTACACTGGCGATTTTATTGACGGGGTGAATTACCTCTTGGATGATCAGCCTGCTCGGTCACTTCGATCCATTGAGCACCAGCTCACGGGATTGACCCTGGGATTCCATAATCTTGCCTTTGAGCTTCCTTTTGGGTATCTACATGCACATAATTTTCCTGTTCTGGATGAAACACGTGCCCATTTATTTCAGGCTTCGCCAACCACTTTGCCGCGTATTGATGTGCCGTTGCTTCCATGGGCCGCTCCACTATTCCAGGCTGTCGATGCTGTGAATGGTGCTCCGATAAAAGGGGTTGAGATCCGTCTCGATCCTGTCGCTTCTATTTCACAAAATGAGCTTTCGCTCTTTTCGATTAACGGACTTGACGCATTTCCTCTCATTCAAGGTAACCTCGTAGTCAGCCACCCATTATGTGCGCCTTTGATTCTCACAGATGCGTGGGGAGATGCGACTCCGGGTGAGGTGGTTAACCTCGGAATGATCCCGCTCCAAGCTGCAGATCAAAACCAAAATGGGCTGGCCGACTATTGGGAGCTTGAAAATTTTGGTGATCATAAAGGCCGCTATATCGAAGATGGCTACGAGCTTCCTGAGGGAGACCCAGATCAGGATGGTTTTTCCAATCTTGCGGAATACCTTTGGGGCTCGGACCCATTGAATCCGAACTCGCTACCTCCTTCCGATGAATATGAGGACAATGATACAGCCGAAGAAGCGTCCTTAATTATTCCCTCAGAGCCTCAGTCTCATCTGGCGAATGACCCTTATGATCATGATTGGTTTCGCTTCACCATCGCGCAGCGAGATACTGCTCGCTTCCATGTTGAACAACTTGGTTCTGGTGTCGACCTCGAGATGACGGTGTACCAAGAAACCGAAAGTGGCCCTGAGCTTCAAGATCTCATTAACTCGTCTGGCTTCGGTGTCGGGGTTAAAGAGGTGGTGAATTTCTTTCCGCTCGAAACAACTGCATTCTTGGTCAAGGTGTCTTCTCATGCTCGTGAAGGAAACGACACCGCGTATTTGGCTACGTTGCAGAGCACAACCTCTGGCGCCTTATTAGACGTCTCCGTCGAAAATTTACTCTCTCCGGAAGCTAATATGCCTGAAGCGAATATCCGAATTGACGGGAGCGTACCGCTTGGCACAGGCCTAAAAAAGAATCAATTCCACGGGATTGAGGCTGGCGAACGGAGGCTCACATACAGTCCACCAACCGGGTACGTTCTGGTTGAAGATCCGTTGATTCCGAGTCAGACCGAGAACGAAGAGAATCTCACCTACGGAAACCCTCGTCGTTTGGATTTCACGGTTGGACAAACTTCCAAAACCCATTTTCAAGTCATGCCGGTGATTCAGGTTCGAGGCGAGGTGTTTGATGCCTGGGTCGGTAGTCCCATCACCGAGGCACCCGTCTTTTTTACCGCTGAAACGACGTCTCTAAACGGGTATCGCGTCGCGCGCCAACCTGCCTTGACTTCATATGGCGAATTGATCGCGACCGACCACGAAGGTGCTTTCGTCGCTGAAATTCCAGCCGCTGGCTACCAGCTCGGAGTCGAAGTGCAGGGGTATCATCCTTATTTCCTCTCACATGCAATTAGCCTGCCTGAACCTGGGGCAACCTTTAACCTGCCCGAAGTTCTGATGGTCCCTATCGACGAAAACAACAATGGCATTGGTGACCTATGGGAAAAACCGAGCCCCGTAGATCCAGCAAGCACAAATGCAACCCCACCCGACGCTGGTGCTGGTGAAGCTGATGGTGGTGACGCTAATGGTGGTGGTGACGCTAATGGTGGTGGTGACGCTGATGGTGGTGGTGGTGAGAATCCAACCGCTGGCGAAACCGACGACGTTGATTACGCCACCCAAGATCCGGATCAAGATGGGTTTACAAATCATGAGGAGTACATCGCAGGAAGCGACCCTCTCGACCCACTTTCCATGCCAGCCCTCGATGCCCATGAACCCGATGATCGGTATGCCGATGCGCATATCGTACCAGTTGGTCAACCCATCCTCCTCAACATGATCCTTCCGAACAACTGTGATTGGATCGAATTTTCAACCGAAGCGGGAGCGAGTTATTATATTACCGCTGAACAGCTTGGTCGCAATGTTGATTTGCGCATGACCGACGTCGGCAACCCACTCGAGCCAGTGGATGAAGCTGGATCTGGATTCGGTGTGATTGAGACCTTGTGGATTCAAGATGCTGACGGTGCTCCCGCTCGAATTGAAATCTGTAGTAGCCTGAGTGGTCAGTTGAGCGATTACCGAATCATCGTGAATAAGGTCCTCGATCAACCCTTGGTTGTGGTCAAAGCCGTGAACGTCTTAAGCCCAGCCGTGTCAATTCCTGGGGTTACCTTGCTTGTCGACGGAGTCCCCTCTGGTTCAGTGCAGGGAACTCGAAATCTTCTTCTTCCGGCGGGCTCGGTATCGATCGACGTTGAGGGCGTATATGGCTATTTCCGTCTCGTACCCAGCACGGCCCAATACCTTCAACTCACGGATGGTATGGTGAAAGAAATTACCTTTGAATTTTTACCGTGGTTCGCCCTGCAGGGAAGGGTTCGAGATCGGATCTCTGGTACCCCACGCGCCTTCGCTGCTATCGAACTCATTGCCGCAGATGGCAGCGTACTGACGCATAATCCAAACTCTCTCACTGAATGGAAGACCGATGCGCAGGGCTTCTTCCCCGCCAATATGACTGCTCCTGCCACTGACGTTGATTTACGAGTTCGGCTTGAAGGCTATCAAGATCTCATCGTTTCGAAGGCGGTGATAAATCCGCAGCCTGGGCAGACCATGTCGCTTGGAAATGTCTTTATGGAGGCGATTGATGCCGATAACAGCGGCGTCCCTGATTTCCTTGAAGGCGAGGCTTCCGCTTTGATTGATCCAGATCTGGCGAGCGAAATCGATAGCGATAACGACGGGGTTTCGGATATGGACGAATGGAAAGCGGGCACCGACCCTTCAGACCCTCTCGATGTTTTTGCCGTCGAGGTGCGACCTGTCCCCGGTCTCTCTGCGGTCGATGTTTCTTGGCTGGCTTATCCCGGACGCAGCTATACCTTATACCAATCGCAAAACTTAAACGATGAAAGTAATTGGTACCTGGTGCATACTCAAGCCGAAGTTATGGAGACGGAAACCATCGAACTTCGCTTTTCAGCCAGCACATCCCAAAGTCACTTTCGGATCTTGGCACTTCCTGTCGCCCCCTAAGCTTGGCCTTCGCTCTTTAAGCTTGGCCTTCGCTCTTTAAACTCGGTCATCCTTCCTAAGCTCGGGCTTTACTCCTTTGCTTGCTGACATTTTGCACCCCAGTTCATCGGACATGCCGATATTCTGGTTTTTGGGCTTGTCACTCCGCATCAAAACCCGCATGAAACCTCCGCTGCGTCCCGTCAGGCTGGGCCCTATGCGACGAACTCGGGTGAACTCCGTCAGGGCCGGAAGGCAGCAGCGGTAACTTTGTGTTTCGGGTGCCGTAGGTTTACCTGGTTTGATTGGGACGTGGCATTTTTTTATCCGCTGGTTGGATTCACTGTTTATATCCACTGTTTATTTCGATTCTTCCCTTATTTGTCCGTATTTTTCCTCACCTCATGGCGATCCTCAAAACGGTTAAAACGGAATGTAGTTCCATCGACGTGTGTCGCTGCCAAGATGGTGCGATTGAATTTCGGGTGACAGGCGCAGCGCATGCTTGGTGGCATCCTCGGCTTCATCTCACGGAATATGTTTGGGACGCGATTGCTGCCGCGGTTTTATTCCACCCCGCCCAGCAACCACGTTCGCTACTCATGTTGGGACTCGGAGGTGGGACCGCGCTTCGGACCCTGCGCTGTCTCTTGCCAGATCTAAAGATCACTGCGGTGGAAATCGACCCGGGCATGATCGCCTTGGCCCGCGAATATATGGCGCTGGATGAGCTCGAGATCGAGGTGGTTCAAGGGGATGCCTATCAATTTATCACAGGGCATGGAAAGACCTACGACGTGGTCTTCGACGATGTGTATCGATCTGGCGTTTCCGATGTTGAGCGCCCGAAGCCCTTTAATGCTCCCCTCGCAAACCAGCTGCAAAAGCTGGTGGACCCTACAGGCATCTTCGCGTTAAATTTATGTCTTGGGGTAGGGCATCGCAAGCAACAGAGCTGGGCGCGGAATATTTTTGCCACTCACTTTCAGGAGTCCCGTGTGGTGAAGCCATGGCTTGGTGCCAATGAGGTGCTAATCGGTGGCGCGCAACTTGGACCCATTTCAGCCGTGCGAAGCGCAGGTGCCCGATTCCCCGAATCCGAAGATCAGTTGAATTGGCGCAAGATCCAGAGCCGTAAACTCACTTAACTCAAGGCGAGTCGCCTAAAATTTTAGCCGAAATGGATCAGTTTTTTGGAAAGATAGGCTGAAAACAGGCTAAACTAGGGTAGACGCGCATGAAACCCAAAGCCCAAAAACGAAAAAAAGCCGATCCGATAGCGCAAGAGCGAGAGCGATTGTATCAGGACAATATTTCCCGGTTCCAAGATCCCTTGTTCAATTATATTTATTCCTTGGTTGGCAATGTTGAACTCTCGAAAGATATTCTCCAAGAAACCAATTGTGCCTTATGGCGCAAACTGGATGATTTCGATCCGGATCGACCGTTTAAGCCGTGGGCCTATACTTTTGCGTTTAATCAAGTGCGGGCAGCCCGTAAGACCATGAAGCGCAACTGGTTGCTTTTTTTATCCGAAGACAATCTCGAGCTCGCTTCTCAAGCTTATACCACGCATGTGCGTGAATCGTATGATGTTCGCTTGGGATGTTTGGACCAATGCATCAATCAACTTAGCTCGCCAAACCAAGAGCTGATTCAGCGCCGGTTTTTCGACCGAGAAGCGGTGCACGAAATCGCCACATCCCTCGGCAGAAGCGCCAATGCAATTTCACTCTCGCTCTTTCGCATCAAAGGTTTTCTTGCCACTTGCATCGAAGCAAACCTTAGCGCTGACAAATTGGAGGACTCATGAACCCATCCATCCGGCAAGAATTCGAAGGGCTCTTGAACCGACTTTCCGAAGACGCGTTGACCCCGACCGACCTCATTCGCTTTAATGATATTTTCGCTGACGAACCCGAGGCGCGGCGCATGTTTGTCACCACTCTTTCGGTGGACGGCATGCTCTATCGTCACCCTGACGGATTAACCACAACTGCGAGCGAAGCGGGGCCGTTTTCCCAGACGCTTAGTGGTGGCATCTCTCGGAGTCGCCATCGTGATTCCAGCCAGGTGCGAAAGCGCAAAGCTCAACGCTCGGCCATCTTCGCTTTGGCAGCCGTCTTCTTTATGGTCGCGCTACCGGCGATTCTTTGGCTCGCGTTCCATACCCAACAACTGGGGGCAGACGGCATCGTCGCGATTCCTTCGGGCCGCGAGGCTGCCGTTGGAAATTTGGTCGCTGCGGTAAATTCACCGGCGAACCCTGCGGCTCGTTCTACTCCTCTGGCTCGCTCTGCTCCTGCAGCTCGCTCTGCTCCTACAGCTCGCTCTGCTCCTGTAGCTCGGGCAAATCCAGTAATCGCGAAACCAGAAGCGGGGTCTCGCCCTGCGATCGCGATGCCTGATGCACCGAGAAAGTCGTCGGATTCAGCCGAGGATGCGCGTGCCCGCATGGCTGAAATGGCTTCTAATCCCGAGGCCACAGCGCAACCTAATCTTGCCGAGGCGCATGCAAACATTACCCCGCTTGGTGATGGAAGTTATCAAATCGGTGAATCACCCTGGCTCCTGAAGCCTCTCTCTGACGCTGAGTTTCAGTACAAGGATGATCGCTTGCAGTTGAACCGAGGCGAGATTCGTATGATGGTCAAGGCGGGTAGTCCTGCAGCGCTGACGATTCCGGTCATGACACCTGCTGGCGAGATAACGGGCACATCCGGTCAATTCGCGGTGTCGGTTAGTCCTGATCCCGAAGGGGCTAAAACTCGCGTCGCGGTGCTTGATGGGACGATTGGTTTCAAAAATCAGCATGGCGAAGCCCGAGGGCAAAAAAATGATGTGATTGAAGCCGTCGCGGCTCAGCTTCCTGTCACCAGGAACATTACCCCGCATGTAGATACAGACTTCATTCTTTATCGCCGGATCGCGAGCAAAACCACCCGCAACATCTTGGTGAATCCAAGCAGTATCACCACCACCATGGGCATGCTTTTTGAGCGTGCACGTGGCCGGACCGCCAGCGAACTTGCCGCTTTCATGCATATGCCTATGGGCGGATTGCACTTCATCGACGATCCCTTTGTTCAGGCCATGGTCGCAAGTCAAGGGGGGCGCAAGCTACTTTCGAGTGCTCGAAACGTGTCAAAAGGGAAGGGGACACCAGCCTTTCGCCAAGCGACCTGCGTCTACATGGATCGCACCATGAAAAACGACCCAAGTTTCGCGCAAACCTGCAACCGCCTCCCTGATACGATTTTCCGTCGGGTTGACTTCTTAAAGCAAGGCGAGTCGGTTCGCCTTGCGCACAACCAATGGGTTAGCGATACCTTTGGTAAAGAGATGGTCGACACCTGGCCTCCAGGCTTACTTGGCCCCACCACGGAAAGCTGGTTCAGCAGTACCTGCATGGTGACGCCGTCATGGCCTTTTAGCCTGCGTCGGGAACGTGGCGTCATCAATTTTCAAACCATGGATGGATTGACGATTAAGACCGAGATGTTGGTGTCGGCCCCATCGTCCTCATCTCGAATTACCGTCCTGCCAGAAAAGCTTAACGGGAGTGATTACTACGTGGTTCGGATTCCGATGATGTCGCAATCCTTGACCATGCTTATGGTATTGCCGCATGATCACATGAGTTTGCACGAGGCTGAAAAAGCCTTGTCGGGCAAGCAGGTGAAAGACTGGTTGCGTCGCCGGCCCGTCCAAGCCTCACATGACTGGAAGCTTGTTTTACCAGAGGTCGATATCGTTTCAAACCTCCGCTTGGACCGGCTCCTTGCCGCGGAGGCCCCTAGCTCTATGGATCCACAAGCGGCCCAGTTTGATGGACTTTTCCTCGACGGAAAAGGCGGCGTCAGCGGGATGAATCACGCCGCGCAATTCATCCTGAAGCCGCAAAGTCTTTCGGCACGTGGGCCGGTACGTCGCGTTCCCGTGAAGGAGCTACGCTTCGACCGTCCCTTCCTTGGCATGATGGTCGATACGTCAAGTGCACGTCCTGTCTTCATCGGGCGGATCACCGAGCCGTACGACAGCGCGCGTGTTGCTCCGGCGGCCAAAGGGAAGTTTTAAGCACGTCTGAGACTGCATTTGAGTGAAGCGCCGAAGGCCAAGGAGCTGTATCAGAAGCATGATTTCAGGATTCCTCTCGGATTCAGCCGCGCAGCCTTCGCCTGAAAGGCGAAAACATAGTAGCGATGGGCAACGCCCATCGCTCCGAATCGGTGGCTGCTCCAAGTCTGAAGGACTTGCACAAGTTACAGATGGTTTGTGGAAGCCATTCAGGCTTCAAAGACTCGGTCAATGATCCGATGGGCGTTACCCATCGCGACGATCTGCAAGCCTTCTAGGCTTGAGATTCGCCACGTATAGCTTTGTCCTTAGGATGCTGAGCACCAACGCTGCGGATTTAAGCTCTAGCCCAGTGCAGCGCCTTGGGTTCTGGTCCCCACCGAACCGCGGAGCTCTGAAAGTGGGGGTATAATTGATCATCCAGGTTGAATCGCGCTTTCAGCGCTATGACCTTTAGACATCTCAAACCCAGGGCGTTGCCCCGGGCTATGTTGACTGAGCCCTTCAGGCTCGATGTATCCTCCGCAACATATCCAAAATAGGATTTCAGGACTTAACTAACTAACTAAGTAACTAACTAAACCGAATCGTATCTCCCTCAAGATCGGCATTAATTGTGTCACCGTCTTTTAGGTTTCCGGCAATAATCTCATTCGCCAGCGGATCGACCACCAAACGTTGCACCGCCCGCTTGAGTGGGCGTGCTCCATAGTTCGGATCGTAGCCGCTGCTCGCGATGAAGTCTTTGGCGGCATCGCTCAGGTTGAGCGTCATATTCTTCTCTGCGAGCATCTTGTGTAGGTGGACAAGTTGGATGTCCACAATACGCCGAATCTCTTCGAGGCCAAGCGCGTTAAAGATCACCGTCTCGTCAACCCGGTTGAGGAATTCGGGGCGGAAATGGCTGCGTAGCGCCTCAAGAACTACGGTTTCCATTTTGTCTGCTGAGAGCTCGCCATCCAAGGCTTCGAGGATCGCATGCGACCCAATATTCGACGTCATGATAACAATCGTATTACGGAAGTCTACGGTTCGACCCTGGCCGTCCGTGAGGCGCCCGTCGTCAAGAATCTGCAAGAAGATATTAAAGACATCGGGATGCGCTTTTTCGATCTCGTCAAAGAGTAGGACGGAGTAGGGCTTGCGGCGAACCGCCTCGGTGAGGGCGCCACCTTCCTCGTAGCCCACATAGCCTGGAGGTGCGCCTAACAGGCGGCTTACACTGTGTTTTTCCATGTATTCCGACATATCGATGCGAATCATGTTGTGTTCGTCATCAAAGAGGAATCCAGCCAGTGCGCGTGCGAGTTCGGTTTTTCCCACCCCTGTTGGTCCGAGGAAAATAAAGGAGCCGATGGGGCGATTGGCGTCTTGTAGGCCGGAACGAGAGCGGCGCACCGCGGCGGAAATCGCGGTGACTGCGCTGGCCTGTCCGATCACGCGTTCTTGCAAGCGATCTTCCATCTGCAGGAGCTTTTCTTTCTGCGCCTCGAGCAACTTGCTGACCGGGATTCCGGTCCAATGTGCGACAATGCCGGCGATGTCTTCGGCATCGACGTCCTGCTTGAGCATGCGATTGCCGTCTTGCAGGTTAGCCAGCTCGGCTTGCTTGTCTTCGATCTGCTGTTCAACCCCAGGGATTTGTCCGTGCTTGAGTTCGGCCGCGCGAGCGAAATCCCCCGAGCGTTCGGCGTCCTGCTCTTTATGCCGCAACAGTTCGAGCGCTTCTTGCAAGGAGGAGAGATCTGCGATCTGAGATTTTTCTTTTTCCCAATGACCTTTCATCTCGTTGCTTTTGGCCGTCAGTTCAGCGAGTTCGCTTTCTAAGTTTTTTAGCCGCGCAATTGATCCATCGTCGCTTTCATTTTTTAGCGCTTCGCGTTCGATTTCCAGTTGCATGCGGCGGCGTTCCACCTCGTCGATTTCGGTGGGCATGGAGTCGATCTCCATGCGGAGTCGACTCGCCGCTTCGTCAACCAAGTCGATGGCTTTATCCGGCAGGAAGCGATCGCTGATATAGCGGTTCGATAGGGTGGAGGCAGCGACGAGAGCGCTATCGAGGATGCGGACTCCGTGATGCACTTCGTAGCGTTCGCGAAGTCCGCGCAGGATACCAATGGTATCTTCAACCGTTGGCTCGTCTACCATGACATTTTGAAAGCGCCGTTCGAGGGCGGAATCTTTTTCGATGTATTTGCGGTACTCGTCGAGGGTGGTGGCTCCTACACAGCGGAGCTCTCCTCGGGCGAGGGCGGGCTTGATCATGTTCGAGGCGTCCATGGCACCCTCCGATCCGCCGGCTCCGACCAAGGTGTGAAGCTCGTCGATAAAGAGCACGATCATGCCTTCGGCCTGGGTGACTTCTTTTAGAAAGGCCTTAAAACGATCCTCGAATTCGCCTCGGTATTTCGCTCCGGCAATCATGGCTCCAAGATCGAGGGAGATCACGCGCTTGTCTTTCAGGCTTACGGGGACATCGCCGTCGATGATGCGTCGGGCCAGTCCTTCGGCGATGGCGGTTTTGCCAACACCAGGCTCCCCGATCAAGACCGGGTTGTTTTTGGTTCGGCGTGAGAGAACTTGGACCACACGGCGGATTTCCGCGTCCCGGCCGATCACCGGGTCAAGTTTTCCCGCTGCGGCGAGTTCGGTTAGGTCGACGCCATATTTTTCAAGGGCGGCAAATTGGTCTTCTGCGTTTTCTTCGGTCACGGGTTTATTTCCTCTGAGTTCTAAGCTGGCGGTTTCGAGAGCGTCTCGGCGGATGCCGAGTTGATCAGCAATCTTACGGGATTCACTTTTATCGGCGAAGATACAGTGCTCAAGCAGTCGGTCTGCGCTCACATATCTGTCACCGGCTTCTTTTGCTTGCGCGATGGCGGTTTCGAGTATGCCCTGCAGTTGGCTTGAAAGTTGGCGAGTTGCTCCACCGGAAACGGTCGCTTGTTTATCTAAGTTGGCTGATAGAGCGGTTTTAAACTCGCTCGCGAGCGTCGATTTACGGGTATGGGTAGCGCTGTCTTGATCTGCTGGGTTGGAAAGCCGATCCAGGATACGGTTTGCGGTGCCATCACGTGCCTCGAGAAGGCTTAAAACAAGGTGATCGCAGGTGATTTCTGCGTGTTTCAGATTCTCTGCAAGGCTGAATGCGTCGCGGATTGCGTTTCGGCATGATTCTGTAAAATTGGTAAAGTCCATAAGTGAATAGATGTAGGTAGTATTGCCATGATTATTTTTGGCTAATCAGGGCGTTTCAAATGATAATTTTATATTGACCAAGCACTTTTTTTCTAATTCATTTTTAAACTATAACGGCATGTGTGACCTTATTTGTCCCACAATCAGTCACTATATTTACAGCTGTTTCTTTATCAGTCTGTATAAAAAAGGAAAAAAAATGATAGATAGGTACCTTCGGGGAATTCGGGGATTAGGCCCTGCGGCGCTAGCCTGTGTACTTGCAATGGCAAGTGCGCTTTCAGCTGGCGAAATTAGTGGATTTGCATGGACAGACGTCAATCAAGACGGGGTTCAAGACTCAATTGAAACCTTGGGTGTGCCCGGGGTTAACGTCGATCTGTATGACGCGTCGACCAACCTGATCACATCTGCCACAACGGATGCCGTCGGGAATTATGAATTTACCGGCCTTGCTGCGGGTACTTACTTCGTCATCGCATCGGTTCCTACGGGCATGCTCTTGTCGCCGGCCGGTGGAGATAGCATCGTGGACTCCATGGGGACTTCTGGCTTACTTGCCGTACCGGCCACCGGCACGGTAGTTGGTGCCGACCTTGGATATTACAATCCAGACCCTGAGTCATTCTGCATCGACAACTGGGAAATTGGTCAAACCAACACTCTCATGTCGCCTATGAGCCAATCTTCTTTTGCTCTAGGAAGCATGGTGGGTGGCGAGCGCGATCTTGAATCTGTCCTTCTTGTTGACGGCGGCGGTGGCGGTTTTCGCTCCAGCGTGAACGCCATCTTCCAGCGCTTCACTCATTCCGAAGACGCAGGTTACATCGGTACATCTCTCTTGGTCTGGGATGGTGCCGACGCATCTTCTGCGATTGATTTTGAAGGCTTAGGCGGCATCAGCATGCTTGGACCAGAAGGTGCCTGTGTCGAAAATGAAGTCATTGAGTTCACAGCGCGCTCCGATTTCGATGTCGATTTGACGCTAACGATTTATACTGACGCCATCAATTTTTCTGAGTTCAGCTTGACCGTTCCTGGTGGTGGACCCGGCCTAACGCCTTCTATGATCAGCATTCCCTTCTCAAGCTTGGTCGCAATGGGTGGCTCTGGTGCAGATCTCACCAATATTGGCGCGATCAGCTTGCAGGTTTCTGACCAAGGAAGCACGGATTTCCAAATTATTTCGCCAATCAAAGCCATTCCTACTACCGCTTGTTTGGGCGATCGAGTTTGGGAAGACCTTAACGCAGACGGCCTGCAAGATGTCGGCGAGCCCGGCGTAGCTAACGTTCCGGTTACGTTGTACGACAGCAATAGCGTCGCCGTTACCTCGACCATGACCGACGCGAACGGTTTCTACCAGTTTTCCGATTTGGTTCCTGGTGATTACACCGTCGAATTCGGTCTGCCAGCTGGCTATGTGCGTTCTCCTGATCTCATCGGTGCAGTAGGATTTATCGACAGCAATCCAGATGAAGTCACCGGTCTTACTGGCACAATTAACCTGGCTCCAGGCGAGCATGATCGCACCATCGATTCAGGCATCTATCAGCCTGCCTCTCTTGGCAATTTGGTTTGGTTGGACATTGATCGCGACGGAATTTACGATGGTGCCGGCGAGCCTGGCATTGGAAATGTTCCGGTTGAGCTCTTCCAAATGGTCGGCGGCTCCTTAATTTCTGTTTCTAATACCATGACTGACGGAACCGGTTTCTACGAGTTTACCGGCCTGGTTCCTGGTGACTACTTTGTTCAATTCACCACCCCAGCCGGTTACGTTTCCTCTCCGTCGAATGTCGGTACGAATGATGCGGTTGATTCCGATCCAGATGCGAGTGGTTTCACCACCTTGACTACCTTGATCAGCGGTGAAAATGACCCAACCTGGGATGCTGGACTGTACCGGTTGGTTCCTGGGGCTGAGTTGACGAAGAATGTTATTTCTCCACTTGGCCGTCCGGCCGAAGTCGGCGAGCAAATTGTGTTTGAAATTGTTTTGAGCAACACGGGTGAAGTTCCCTTCGCAACCACCCCAATGATGGATTCGTGGAACGACACGTACCTGAGCTTCATGAGCGCGAGCCCTGCTGAAACCTCTGACACCTCTAGTAGCCTCACTTGGGCTGACCTTGGGCCTTTGGCCACGGGGGATAGTCACACGGTCACAGTAACCTTTATCGCCCTCGAAAGTACTCTGGGTGTGACGGAAGTTAACGGAGTGACCTCAGCGCCTACAACGCCTCCAGGTGAGTTTCCTGTTCCTCCGCTCGAAGCCGAAGATGTCTACGAAGTCCTTGAACCAAACTACACGTTGGTGAAAAATCGGATCTCTCCTGCGAACAGCCCGGTATTAGTCGGACAAAAAGTTGTCTTCCAAATCACGATTGCTAACACCGGTGAAGTTCCGCTCACCGTTGTACCGGTTACAGATACTTGGGATTCAACCTTTCTTACTTTCGACACCGCGTCTCCTGCCGTTACCACCGCCTCAGCTGGTACCTTGACTTGGGCTAATGTCGGGCCGATCCCTGTTTCGGGATCCACGACCATCACCGTCACCTACGATGCGATTGCTTCTACTGATTTGCAGCCTGAGTTGAATGTGGCAGAGACCACACCCATGACCCCAGGTTCTACTCTCCCGACCATGGAAGATGATGCGCCTTACACCATTGGCGAACCGAGCTACACCATCACCAAAACCCGCACCACCCCACTCGATACCGAAGTGGGTGAAACGGTCAGCTTTGATATCGTCATCACCAATGATGGTGAGATTGATCTCCAAACCGTTCCGTTGGCGGACACCTACGATGCAAGCTTGTTGCAGTTCATCAACTCAAGCCCATTGCCTCCAACCTCTCCGGTTGCTGGTAACTTGGCGTGGGCTGACCTCGGATTCTTGGCGGTTGGAAACAGCCACACCATGACGGTCAATTTCACCGCGCTTGAAAGCACCTCCGGTTTCTTGGAAACCAACACGGCCGCGACCACGCCAACCACCTTGCTTGGTCCGCTCCCAACCATGGAAGATGAAGCCCCATACCGGATTATCGAACCTGGTTACCTCTTCACTAAAACGCGCCTCACGCCGTTAGACAACATCGTGGGTGATACGGTCACCTTCCGTCTCACCGTACTAAACACCGGCGAAGTGACCTTGGTCACCGTGCCTGTGGTAGACAACTTTGTTTCTGCAACGCTTGCCTTTGATTCGGCGACACCTGCACCAAGCACGACGGGCAGTTCACAGTTGATCTGGAATAACATCGGCCCCCTCACCCCTGGGCAAGCCGCGAGCATTGACGTCAGCTTTGACGTCATCGCCACTACAAGCGGTGCCCTTGAAGACAACGTCGCTTCGACCACTCCGAGCACCCCGTCCGGCCCTCTGCCTCCAATGGAAGCGGAAGCGCCATACCGCGTGCTTGAGCCGTCCTACGTGATGACCAAAACGCGTACTTCCATGTTCCGTAACTTGGTTGGCGACACCGTCACCTTTGACATCACGGTCACCAACGATGGCGATGTGCCACTCACCACGGTTCCTGTTTTGGACACCTTTGATCCAAGCACCTTGGCTTTCCTCTCTGCGTTACCTCCTGCTGATAGCACCACCGCCTCCACCGCAAGTTGGAGTAACATTGGACCGATCGCACCAGGCAATAGCGAAACTATCACGGTTAATTTCGAAGCGCTTCAGCGCATTGCGGTTGAAACCAACGTGGTGTCAACTACCCCTAGCATTGCCTCTGGTCCATTGCCGACTCAAGAAGCCGAAGATGTCTACAGTGTTGTTGTCGTTGGGTATACCTCGATCAAGCAGGTCGTCAGCCCTGTACCTGCGGTTGCAGGGATCGGTGACACGATTGTCTTCCGCATCGATGTAACCAACACCGGTGATGTTGAACTGATCGATGTGCCGGTGACGGATTTCTTCGACATGTCTACCTTGTCCTTCCTCAACTCGTCTCCAACAGCGGATGTGATTACCCCAAGTGCGATTACGTGGAGTAACGTCAATGCCATGCTCTTACCGAGCCAAACCTTGACCATCACCGCGAGTTTTGAGGCACTCAAAGGTACCGGCGGACAAACCATCAACAACATCGTTGTCGTTTCGCCAACCACGCCAACCAATAGCCCGCCAGTGATCATCAGCACCAACCCCGCGATCTATGAAATCTACACCGCCACGGTTGGTAATTATGTCTGGGAAGACCTTGACTACAATGGCATTCAAGATGCTGGCGAACCACCCGTGCCTGGAGCGGTAGTTACTCTGCGTGACCTCAGCGGCTCTGCGGTTTCAAATTTGACGACTGACGCGAACGGCCAGTACCTTTTCGAAGATATTCCACTTGGCGATTACTACATCGAAGTCATCCCACCGAATGGGTACGACTACACGTTGCTCGACTCTGGTACCAATGATGCTCGCGACAGCGATATCGATCCGGTAACAGGACGCTCGACTCAGTTCAATATGGGAACAAATGAAGTTGATTTGACTTGGGATGCTGGACTTTGGCGCCCTGCTTCAATTGGCGACTTTATCTGGCTCGACTTGGATAATAACGGCAAACAAGACACTGGCGAACCGGGTGTGAGCGGAGTCGAAGTTGTTTTATTTAATGGCACGACTCCCGTGGCGACCAATTTCACCGGCGCGTCAGGGCTTTACACCTTCACCGGATTAACTCCTGGCGATTACAGTGTTCAAGTGAACCCACCTGCTTCGTATACAGTCACCACCCAGGATGCCCAAGCCAACAGCATGGACGCGATGGACAGTGATATCAACCCGACCACAGGTACGAGCCTGCCCGTCAGCCTCGAATCTGGTGAGACCAACGACACAATAGACGGAGGCCTTTTCCAGACCACAACCATCGGTGATCGGGTTTGGCTCGATGAAAATGCAAACGGGGTTCAAGATCCGACTGAAAATACCGGAGTACAAGGCGTCCGTGTCATTCTTCGCGACGCAGCTGGAATTCAGGTCGCACAAATGTTCACCGACGCGAACGGAAACTACCTGTTTGATGCGCTTGCTCCGGGCATGTACTCACTCACATTCTTGCCACCTGTAGGCTACGAACGCAGCCCGCAAGACATTGGCAGCGATATCTTGGACAGTGACGCGGATCCCGCGTCTGGCGATACCATAATCACCGAACTCACCGCAGGTGAAGTCGACCTGACCTGGGATGCTGGGATATACCTTCCTGCTTCCTTGGGCAACCGCGTGTGGCTCGATGATGATACAGATGGCGAGCAAGATGCCTCTGAGACGACTGGCTTTGCTAACCTTCAGGTAGAACTCCTCGATGCCAATGGAGCGGTTGTCATGACAACGCTGACCGACGCAGCTGGCCTATACGAATTCACCGGCTTGGTGCCAGGAACCTACTCGGTTCGCTTCACCGCGCCTCCGACCTTCTTCGCAAGCCCTGCGAACAACATTGCAGATGATACGCGGGACAGTGATGTGAATCCTCAGACCCTGGTCACCGCGCCAGTCACCCTCGGACCAGGTGAAAACAACGATACGCTTGACGCCGGTTTCTACCCGCCAGCGCGAATTGGTAACTTTGTCTGGCTCGACGACAACGCCAACGGCATCCAAGACCCAAACGAAACCACGGGCATTCCCAATGTTCCGGTGATCTTGCTCGACGAAAACAACATGCAAATCTCAAGCACGACCACGGATGCCAACGGCTTCTACTTGTTCTCGGGACTTGAGCGCGGGGTGTACACGGTCCGCTTCGACCTCGATCCACTTCTCGGATACACCATTACCCAGCAAGGGGTTGGTCCTGAGGAAACTGATAGTGATGTTGATGCAGCGACCGGCTTGTCTGACACGATCGACCTTGAAGTCGAAGGCGACAGCTACTTGAATCTCGACCTTGGTGTTTATCGCTTGGCGAGCCTCGGTGATACGGTTTGGTTCGACTTGAATAACAACGGGGATCCGTCTGACGAAGCCCTCGGCACTTTGGGTATTCCCGGGGCGACGGTCACGCTTGAACGCCTCACCGGAGCGCCTCTGACCTTGACAACCGTCACCGCCTCTACCCCTGGAAATCAAGGCTTTTACAGCTTCGATAACCTCGAGCCAGGCACGTATCGCGTGACAATTGATCCGTCGACATTGCCTGATGATGCATCAGCCGCGACCACGCCACAGCAATACGAAGTCACCTTGGTGGCCGGACAAAATGTCCCAACCCTCGACTTCGGTTATATCGCGAATCCAACTGCGATTGACTTGCTCGACCTCAGCGCCACGAAAGTGGATGCAGGGACTCGTGTAGACTGGAAGACCGGTTCGGAAGAAGACCTTCTTGGCTTCCGTATCCTTTGGGCTGCAAGCCAAGATGCTGAAGCCGTAACCGTCTCCGAGCTCCTCCTCGCAGATGGCAATGGAAGGTACAGCTGGACGGACACCAAACGCAACACCGGTGTCTACTGGCTCGAAGCGATTGACAACGATCTTTCCGTTGAACGATTTGGCCCAGCTAAAGTTGCTGCTGCTCTCCTTGCTCAATTGAAGAACCCAACTGCTCCTTCCCGTGGTTAATCCTTGAGATAACCATGACCTCAAGCGACTCCTTCGCTTGACACGAAAGCCGTCCTTCTATGAAGGGCGGCTTTTTTTATGCGAAGCGGGAATCCGCCATGGACGCACGAAGCTGACCTGAAACTCATGACAACGTTTCAACACGGTTTCAACCGCCAAGCGAAGCGCGGAAGGAGGCACCCATCAACGACATGACGCTTCGTCGTCGCGTAGCCAGGTTTCAACCGCCAAGCGAAGCGCGGAAGCGCGGAAGGAGGCACCACTGTGTAATCATTAGCAGGAATGGCCAATGCTCGTCGGGAACCGACGGTTTAAATATAGGCGGGGGTTTCAACCCCCGTAAAAACGGTCGATATATCCACGTCGGGAACCGACGGTTTATCATGAAAGTGCTATAGCCCGAGTACCTTCTATGAGTCTGTTGGGCTTAGGCTTTCGAGCGAGGATTTCTCAGTTTAAGACCAGACGGTTTGGACGATTCGTGAGAATAGTTGTGACTATTTGATCGATTCGTACGGATCGTATGGGCCAAAGTGAGGAATTCGCAGCCGAATCTGCTAAGTCCGACAGGCTCCTAGGAGTTTGTCGGACTTAGGCTTTCGAGCGAGGGTTTCTCAGTTTGAGACCAGACGGTTTGGACGATTCGTGAGAATAGTTGAGACTATTTAAGCGATTCGTACGGATCGTATGGGCCAAAGTGAGGAATTCGCAGCCGAATCTGCTAAGTCCGACAGGCTCCTAGGCCTCGCTTTGTTTCGCATTTAAAACCCAGGCCTTCGACCTAGGCTCATTCCAAAATCTAAGCCCGCAGCTCTGAAGCTATCCTTCGGAAGTGATTCCTTCCGCCTGCTGTTCCTGTTTGTCTTTCATGCGCTCAATCATCGTAATCATTTTTCGAATCATGGGCAGGCTAATCCAATACGCCAATATGAAGACTATTGGAGCCAACACCGCCCAAGCGACCACGACATGCATGAAACTATCCGCATGGAGCTTGAGGGTTTCCAAGGGGTCAGTTGCGAAATCTTTGGTCAATTGCACCAAGCTGACCGACATCGGTTCCGCGCCAAACAACCACTCACCAAATTTTAAGTAAGGGATAATGAGCATGTATTTGAGCGGTCCAACCACGACATCCACCGCATGGGTAATCGGTTGATTCAGTCCGAAAATCGCAGCAACAATCAAGCAGGAGACCGTGGCGAGGCCTAATATGGGGAAAACCCCAATCAACAAGCCGGTTGCGATCGCGCAGGAGCATTTCCGTGGGGTTAGCCCTTGGTGTAGCTGAGTCACGATGACCTCTTTCACTGCTTTAAAACTGAACCACTTACGCATAGGCGTTTCCTACACCGCGAAGCTACCAAGGAAAAGCTTCATCATAAGATTGATTCACCCTTCGTTTTTGTTATCCTGCTTCCGCAACGAGCCATTATTAACAACACAATTGTCACATTCGTGGGCCACTTGGTCTCGGCCTCCTGAATAGTGACGGTTTCTTGGAGGAAACTAAAATGAATACATCGATTTTGAGGAATATCTTTGCCCGCCCACGTCTTGTTTTATTCGGGATGATTGGCATTCTCGGTCTCGCCAGCTTTTATGGAACATCACAGGCCGCGGTTCCTGAACCCGTCGTGACAACGCAAACCATGGGTAGCATGGTTGAAGTATTGGGCAGTAACTCCGCTCTGATTCCACAGACCCTGCGAGTTACCTTGACCTTGGTCAATATGGAGAGTTCCGCCGGAAATGTCTTCGATGTCGTGATCCCAGCCCAATCATCCGGAGTTGTCCTTACCGTAATCACTGCCACTGGCAGCGGCGCCACCTTCGCCTTTAGCTATCAATATTCTTTCGGCGACAATACCGCGACGCCTGACCCCAATTACGTATATCGTCTCCCATTTGCGGAGGGTGCATCTTTCACGGTTGGCCAAGGCGAAAATGGAAGCTTCTCTCACAATGACGATGAGCAAAACCGAAGAGCCATCGACTTTGTTATGCCGATTGGCACGCCGATTCACGCCATTCGTGAAGGCATCGTATTTGATATCAAAGAAGATTCCACCATCAGTTGCGGTAACCCCAGTTGTAAGAGTGACGGCAACTACGTAAAGATTCTCCATTCGGATGGCTCCTGGGCCGAATATGTCCACCTAACCGTTGGTGGCGCCACCGTGAATATTGGTGATGAAGTCGCTCGAGGTCAAGAGATTGGTCTATCCGGCAAGAGCGGCTATGTCTCTGGAGCTCACCTCCACTTTGCCGTGGTGAGCAATGGGTCAAGCCTTCTTCCAGAATCAGTTAGCATGCGTTTTGCTACCTCATCGGGATCTCCCATGGTCTTGCAAGACGGGGACAGCTATCAGACAGAGGCGACGTCTTCTTTCGGCGGCACCGGCCCGCAACTCCTCATCGAAAATGAAACCCTTTCTTGGATTGGAAACCCAAACTTAGTCTATCTGGTCGAAGCGTCCCAAGATTTAGTCAATTGGACCCCTCTTGACAGCGCTCCTGTTTTAGGTGCGACCACTTCAAGCAAGACCGTCAGTACCGCCTTAGATTACCGATTCTTCCGGATCAAAGAGACACCGTAACGGTCTAGTGAATCGCCGAACGGGTCCAAGCCACGGCTTGGTCCCAGGCTTTCCGCCGCTCCACGAGAGCGTCGGTTGGAAGGGTAGGGGCAAAGCTTCGCTCGATCCTGCGTTGAGCCGTGATGCTTTCTTTATCAGGCCAAAAGCCCGTGGCTAAACCCGCCAAATATGCCGCACCCAACGCACTGCTTTCGATCGCTGCGGGTCGGACCACCTCGGCCTGAATCACATCCGCTTGCAGCTGCATCAATAGGTCGTTTCGCGAGGAGCCTCCATCCACCTGCAAGGTTGAAATACGTAGCTGTGAAATCGAGCTTTCCGCATCTTTCCGCATGCAATCCATCAATTCCGCCGATTGAAAGGCAATTGCCTCCAGCGCGGCCCGCGCCAAATGCGCTTTGGTCGTGCCACGAGTGATGCCAAAAATATTTCCCCGCGCTTCCGCTTGCCAATGCGGTGCGCCCAAGCCCGCGAACGCGGGGACAAAGGTCACCCCGCCTGTATCCGGCACGGTCATCGCCAAGGCTTCGATCTCCTCGGCGGAATCAATGATCCCCAGCCCATCGCGAAGCCATTGCACCACCGCTCCCCCAACAAAAACACTGCCCTCCAGCGCGTATTCGAGTTCACCTTCGATGCACCAGGCCACCGTACTAAGAAGTCGATTCTCTGAAAACACAGGGACATCGCCCGTATTCATCAGCATAAAACAACCCGTCCCATACGTGTTCTTCACCTGCCCCGCAGTAAAACAACCTTGACCGAACAAGGCGGCCTGCTGATCTCCGGCGATCCCTGAAATCGCGACCCCAGCCAGCGCCGCGACTTTTGCCTCAGCAATCAAGCCGCTACTCGGCAGGAGCATCGGCAGCATCTCGGCTGGAATCTGAAATAACTCGAGCAGTTCTGGATCCCAATCGCCATCATGCAAATTGTAGAGCAAAGTTCGCGATGCATTGGAGGCGTCGATCCCATGCATGGAGCCACCCGTGAGCTTCCACAGCAGCCAGCTGTCAATCGTACCAAAAGCCAACTCGCCCGCCTCGGCTCGTTTTCGCGCCCCGTCAACATGATCTAAAATCCAACCGATTTTTGTCGCGGAAAAATAGGGGTCGAGAAGCAAGCCGGTTTTGGCTCGAACCATGTCTTCCGTCCCCGCCGCTCGCAAGCGTTGGCACTGATCCGCTGTGCGTCGATCCTGCCACACGATCGCGGGATACACTGGCTTCCCAGATTTTCGATCCCAGACAACCACGGTTTCGCGCTGATTGGTGATCCCGATCGCTGACAGCTCAAAACCGCTCAGATCTGCTTGTTTTAGCGCGAGCTGAATGCTTCTCGCCTGCGAATCCCAAATCTCCTCGGGATCATGCTCAACCCACCCAGGTTGTGGGAAGTACTGAGGGAATTCCAATTGCCCCTGCCCGAGAATACGACTCCCTGCGTCAATGACGAGAGCACGCGAGCTGGTAGTACCTTGATCAATGGCGAGAACCGCTTTCATAAAAACCATCCTGAGAAGGAAGCCGTCATGAAACAACTCTTTTTCTTCCCCGATATTTCTCGGACCAAATAAGACCAAATAAAATGCCTGAGGCGTCCGCCTTTACCTAACCTCTTCGAGGTTGGCCTTCGGAGATTTCACATTCTCGCAACGGAATTTAAGCTAGTATAGAGGCGGTACGCCTCAGCCACTTCATATCCATCCACAAGCGGTGAGATAAAAAATCGTACCATGCCCTTGGTCCCGCGACCTTCCTGACTTAACTCGATTTATACCCTTTGTCTCACGCGCTAATGTGGTAAATTTCTCGCAATTGACGAACCGACTATGAAACGCAGAAGCTTTATCAAAACCTCCTCGCTTGGACTGGGATTTTCCATCGTTCCTCGTCACGTCATCGGTCGCGGATACACCCCGCCCAGCGAACAACTCACCAAGGGCCTGATCGGCTGCGGCGGGATGGGGCAGGACCACCTTAAGCTCGGTGGCGAACGTCTTCTCGCCATCTGCGACGTCGACCGCAACCGCCTGGAAAACACCCACAAAAAAACCGAACAGGAAGAAGTCAAAACCTATGGTGATTTCCGAGAGCTTCTCGAGCGTGATGACATCGATGTGATTCACAACGTCACCCCGCCGCACTGGCACACGTTGATCAATATCGCTGCCGCCGAAGCAGGCAAAGACCTTTGGGCCGAGAAACCTTTTTCCCGCACCATCGCGGAAGGTGAAGCGGCCCGTGACGCAGTGCATCGCACCGGCTGTGTCCTGCGGATCAATACCTGGTTCCGCTTCGAAGGCAGCTACTATGGTTTCGGCGAGCCCGCCCGAAATTTGAAAAAAGCCGTCATGCATGGCCTGCTCGGCGACGGCCCTTTAAAGATGACCTTGGGCAAAGCCACCGGCTACAATTGGAAGCTCATCGGCTGGAGTGGTCGAACCGATCTAACCCCAGAAAACATTCCTGACGAACTCGATTACGACATGTGGCTTGGACCCGCACCCTACAAGCCATACCACCCGCATCGGGTTCACAGCTCCTTTCGTGGCTATTGGGATTATGATGGCGGTGGCCTCGGTGACATGGGCCAGCATTACATCGATCCCGCGCAGTACATTCTCGGCAAGGATAACGAAAGCCCGGTCGAAGTGGAAGTCGACACCCAGCAGCAGCATCACGACGCGGTTCTCCCGTGGCGACGCGTCGCCCTGCGCTACAAAGATGGCACGGAAATCATTCTCGACGACTCCTTAGATGGCCGCATCCCGATTATCGAAGGAGCCAAAGGGAAAATCTTTTCCCGCCTCGAAAGTGATATTCCGAACCTGCGCAAAAAGCTGGATCAGCTTCCGGATCCGCCCGCGCGTATCACCGACTTTACCGAATCCGTTCGAACCCGCGAACCCTTCGCGCTCAACGCGGATTTGGCGCATCGTTCATGCACCTTAGTCAATATGGCCTTGATCGCGATTCGTCTCGGGCGCAATCTGACCTTTGACCCCGTGACCCAGCGCTTCCCCGGCGACGCCGCAGCAAACGCGCTCGCGGAGCAACCCATGCGCGGCCCCTGGAGCCTTCATCCTGGCGCGCTCTAAAATTTAAAATCATTCCAAAGAAACGGACCATACATGGAACAAATAAACGCCTACAAAACCCCAGAAGCTGACCTAGAAGCTGACCTGGAATTCGAAAAGCCCCAATACCTCGCATCACAAGGAAAACGTTTCGGGACGTTAATCTTGGATAATATTTTCATTTTTGTTTATGCCATTGCCATAGGTTTCATCCTTGGAATCATCTTCGCCCTAACTGACAATGTGGCTCTTCTTGAAGTCTTAGCAAAGCCTATACCTAACTTCCTCTTTGGCTTATCCGTGGTATTTTCTTATTACTTTTTTCTAGAAATACTCTGGGGCAGAACGATTGGTAAAATAATCTTAGGGACCAAAGTTGTCGATGTAAATGGGAATAGACCCAAAGCGTCTGCCATTTTTATGCGAACTTTGGTGAGATTCATTCCTTTAGAGGCCATCAGCTTCCTTCCCAACAATGGTGCGAGTGGCTGGCATGATCGTTTCTCTAATACGCAGGTCATATCCAGCAGATAATATTCAACCAGATATTATAACGAACGGCCTCTAACCAGAGTTTGGATCAACTTTCGACGGCTGATAAGTTGATCCTTCTCTCTCTAAACCGCTTTCAACGATACGTTCAACGATACTTTCAACGATAAATCGGCACCCATTGTCATTAACAATACTCAGTTAAGAAATTGCCATGATCTTCCCATCTACGCATCGTTCTGCATCACATCAGCGGTTAGCTGGAGCAGGGTTAGGCCTTGTGTCGCTGATTCGTCTCTTGGCGTTCCTGTGCCTCTTTTCGCTCTGCCTCAGCTTTTCGCTTGTCGCACAGGCGCAAGAGACTGCCCATGCCAGTAAAGCCCCGAGCAGAGCCGAATCCGCGCTTGCCCAACTCGACGCGGTGCTCGCCCAGCTCCCGGCCAAGGATTCTGTAGCTCAACTCAAGGCGCTCACCGAACTCAGCGCCCTGCCGCATACCGCCTACTTCGAACTCACCCGGCAGCTCGAAGATCCCAAGAATCAGGTCGCCCGATTCGCCCTCGAAGGACTTTCCTTCCACAGCATGCGTCCTGGCGCCAATCCCAACGAAGCAGCGAAAGTCGAAAAGGCGCTGACCGAGGCCCTCCATAATTGCAGCGAAGCGACGAAGCCCTTTGTCCTCAAGCTCTACGCTCGAGTTGGCAGCGAAAAAGCGAGCAACCCTCTGGCCAATTACCTGAGCAATCCCGAGCTAAGCGATTACGCGGTTCGTGCCATGGTGAACATTGCTGCGCGCTATCCCGACAGCGACCGGGCGCTCAAAACCCTGCTCAACGCATTGCAGATTCCGATGTCTGAAGCCTGTAAGACCGCCATCATCTGCGGGATCGCTGATCTAGGACGTAGCAATCTACTCGCGGCCGGAAACGCGTTAGCCGCCTACCTTGAAACCTGTCCCGACTCACTCAAGCCACACGTGAAGCGCGCTATGGCCGCCACCGGCTCCATGCAAAATCGCGACTATTTCAACCGCCTGCTCAAAGCCGACCCCAGCCCGCATGACCTAAGCCTCGCGGCCGGCTTCGCGGAAGCCCTGTTAGCCAATGAGAGCACCTACGCGGCCGGCGAGTTGGCCAAAACCATCTACGAAGGCTTTACCGGTCCAGAACACAGCGCCATTCAAAGCCGCGCCTTAAAGACGCAATATCTCGCCACCCAAGACCCCGAGCTGCTCGTGCAAGCCACCGCCGGTAAAAGTGCCTATGTGCGTGGGGCCGCGGTCCGACTGCTGCGCGAAGCCGGTGATTCTGCCATCCCTGCAATTTCAAAAAGCATATCGAATGGAAGCATCGAGCAACAGGTCGCCCTCCTAACCGCGCTCAAAGGAGCCGACGATACCGAGGCCATGGCGGCGTTTGCTCGCGCCATGAAAAACGAAGAAACATCCATTCGCCATGCCGCACTCGCATCGCTCCCACATAATAACCTAACCGCCTTTGGCCTCATCGCCTCGGTACTCGCAAAAGGACCCGACGAAGATCGTCCCGCGGCCATGCGCGCCCTGGACGGCAAGAAAGTCAATGGGGCAGGGGGCATGCTGGCCGGACGCATCAGCGACGCCGATGTCGCAGGCAAAAAATCTCTCCTCAACGCCCTGGAAGCCTTCGCCACCGAACGTGAACTGCCGGTTCTTTTTAGCGCCATGAACGAGCCCGACGCTGGTGTTCGCGCGGCTGCGGCTTCGACCATCAAGCGTCGTACCACCGCCGAAAATGCGATGTCCGTTTTTGACCTCCTTTGCTCTCTCGAAGACAAAGGCGACCGCCGTCGCCTGCAAAGCGCAGTGGTTTCTGGTTTACAAGAAATCGACGATCCCAAGCCGCAAGCCGATGCCCTCATGGCCAAAGTCACAGATGCGGACGAGCAGGATTCCTTCGATGCCCTCAGTATCGTCTCCGCTCTTTCCTCCTCGATCGCCATCCCGCATCTCGCGCCTGCTTCCATCGATGAGACCCGCCCTGAACTTGCTGACCACGCCACCCGCCTTCTCGCTAAGTCGAAAGATGCCAGCGCGATGGCCCCGCTTCTTGCTGTCATCCAAGCCCGTAAGCATCCCATGGCAAGCCAAGCCTACGCCCGCCTCGCAACCGATCATCTGTCTCCGAACGCCCGGGGCAACACGCTCCAAGCCGCCGTCGAATCGGTGCATGCGGATAACAAAGCCCTCCTCGAAAAGGCCCTGCAACCCCCTGCCTTTGACCTCGCAAAAGTCGAAGACTGGGAACCCCTCATGGGCCCCAATGACTTATCCAAATGGAGCGGTGCAACCGATAAAGTAACCTGGGACGGCGACGCCTTTACCTACGCTCCCGGCGCCGGACATTTTCACACCAAAAAAACCTACAGCGACTTTGTCCTCCAATTCGAATTCAAACTTCCTCCCGGCGGCAACAATGGCATGGGCATCCGAGTGGATGGCAAAAATGCAGCCTACGACGGCATGGAAATTCAAATCCTCGATGACACGCATCCGAAATATAAAGACCTTAAAGTACATCAGTTTCACGGCTCGATTTATGGCGTCGCGGCATCGACTCGCGGTCATCTCAAGCCGGTCGGCGAATGGAACCAGCAAAGCATCATCGCCATCGGCGACCACATCAACGTCATTCTGAATGGCCACGTCATCAACGATGTCTACCTTAGCGACATCGACAAAACCTTGAACGGGAAAGAGCATCCAGGTTTATATAATGAGTCGGGCGACATTGTTATCTGTGGCCACGGTGATCCCGTGAGCTTCCGCAAAATTCGGATCAAGGATTTCAGCTTGCCTCCCCCCATGCACAACAGCGAACTCAACCAGCCACCACAGGGATTCACCGCGGTCTTCAACGGAAAGAATCTCAACAACTTGAGCGGCCTGGTCGGCAACCCGAAAACCCGCGCCAACATGACTCCCGCCGAACTTGCGGATGCACAAGCCAAAGCCGACGAACGGGCCAAAGAGCATTGGGTCCCAAAAGATGGGATTCTTGTCTTCGACGGCAAAGGACAAAACCTCTGTACCAAAGAAGTCGGCGACTTTGATTTCTACGTGGATTGGAAAATCGGCCTCGGCGGCGACAGTGGTCTCTACCTTCGCGGCTCCCCGCAAGTTCAAATGTGGGACCCCTCCAACGAAGCGCAATTCAAACACGGCAACCAAAAGGGGAGCGGCGGTCTGTGGAACAACAAAACCCATCCTCGCGACCCCTTGGTTAAAGCCGATAACCCCATCGGCGAATGGAATACCTTCCTCGTTCGCATGGTCGGGGAACGCGTCACCATCTTTCTCAACGGAAAAAAAGTGGTCAACCAAACCGTTCTGGAAAACTACTGGGAAAACAAAAAGCCGATTTACCGTCGTGGTAGCATCGAACTACAAAACCATGGCAACCCGCTCTATTTCCGGAATATCTACCTACGCGAATTGCCCTATTAGCAGTGATCTCGCTCGAAGGGTTTGGCTAAATCTTGAGCCAAACTCTCTGAAACCGTCTAGTTTTTAGGCCAGCCTAATTCCTTCTTAGCAAAAAAGGGAATTGCATCCTTCTCGGGGCTGGCGCATCCTGCGGCATGCAAACCGGTAAAACCCCCTCTATCCCACAGGCCGCTACAGTAGCCACCGCCGCTACAGTAGCCACCGCCGCTACAGTAGCCACCGCTGTCACTTTGTTGATCCAACGCGGAGCGATTCTCCTCGGGCTATCATTCCTCCTCCTCGCAAGCTCGTGCCGGCAAGACGTATCGGCTCCAGATACGCCAGCCCCTGATTCGCTAGCGCCAGCCTCTGATTCGGTAGCGTCAGCTTCTGATTCGGTAGCGCTTGTCGATGCAGATGAAACAGCTCCCTCAGATTCCAAAGCTCCCGCAGATTCCAAAGCTCCCGCAGATTCCACAGCTCCTGCAGATTCCATAGCTCCCGCAGATTCCAAAGCTCCCGCAGATTCCACAGCTCCTGCAGATTCCACAGCTCCCGCAGATTCCAAAGCTCCCGCAGATTCCACAGCTCCTGCAGATTCCACAGCTCCCGCAGATGACACAGCTCCCGCATTGGCCACAGATTCCAATGGCCCGACTTCTAAGCTCACCGCTGATGTCGAAAACGCCACCAAAACCACGACTGAAACCGAAGCCGAATCCGAAACCACCACTAAAAAATCCGCAGAAACCGCTACGCCTGCTGACCCAGCCGCTACGCCTGCTGACCCAGCCGTTACGCCTGCCGACCCAGCCGTTACGCCTGCCGACCCAGCCGTTACGCCTGCCGACCCAGCCGTTACGCCTGCCGACCCAACTTCCGCAGCCCCCACCAGCTCGGGCCCCCCCGGAAAAAAGACGGTTTATCAAGCCCCCACCGGCGCATTCAC
>Ga0209187_1000414_pt1 | contig 77981 bp, 60 predicted proteins | sample BantaG_FD_187430 | JGI IMG/M metagenome (GOLD analysis project Ga0209187, IMG submission 187430) | Marine algal microbial communities from Bantry Bay, Ireland - BantryBay_4 metaG (SPAdes) (version 2) | ecosystem: Host-associated > Algae > Red algae > Unclassified | place: Bantry Bay, Ireland...
GAAATATGATAAGTAGAATATTTTCAATGTATCGAATTGACCGAAAGTTGATCAAAATAAACAATAGATATCGTGATCTGCTTAACTTTGGTAAAATCGCAGCTTAATTCTTTACCGAACCATTGTTTTCATAAGTTATTACAATTCCAGTTTATAAAAAGTGTCACAACCACTGTGTCCTGTGCCGCCTTCTTGGGAGCATAGTTTCTTGAATCCATATTTTGCATATAGGTGGTTGGCTCTTTCCATATGCTCGACTGTTTCCAGATAGCAATGCTTATAGCCAAGAATGCGGGCAGCAGTGAGACAGACTTCCATCATCTGCTTGCCTAGCCCTTGGCCTCTGACGTCGGGATAGAAGTACATTTTCTTGAGTTCACAGGTGCCAGGATTACCACCCTCAAGAGGAGCTATTCCTGCACAGCCAAATATTTTTTGATCATCATCTGCGACTACATAGAAAATGGAGCGCTCGTTGTCGTAGGCTGAATACATATCATTGACTTCGGGATCTTCTATGGAAAATCCATTTCCCACACATCTATAACTAGTCATTACTGTCTTGATGACTGCTGCTACTTGGGTATTGTCTCGAGGTCTTATTTTTCTGATTGTGAGCATGTTTTGTTAACAGTCTAATGGAAATTAAAAATTACAAAGTTTTTTTTAAACAATTTGTACTTCGGTGTCTATCAGTCCAGCACCTAGCTAGTCATTAGACAAGAAGTGCATATACCCCATCCATAAGAGCCTTTGGTTCACATATTGATTTCAAATTACCTTCAGACTACGTCTCGGCGCGAAAGCCTTGATTCCTCAATTATCGGAGATCCACCTGGAATATAATTTCTTTTTTTAATGAAAAGACCGTTCAGTCATTATATACCCAATTCAATGGGAGCGGTGCTTTCATTTTGCGCTTGAAATCATAGGATACGATGTGCTGATTTGAGATGGCCACCAGGCGCTCTTGCTGCTTGCTGAAAATCTTAGTTTCCAAGACGATCCTATCTTCTTGTATTTCCGTCCTCTTGACACCTAATAAGATCGTGTCTGGAAAAGTAACTGGTCTGATGTATTTGCAATCTTGCCAGGCGACGACAGGGCCTACATCATCAGTGTTTACTAGACGACCATTATTCATATCCAGAAAGAACGCGATTCTGGCACTTTCCACCCATCTCAGGTAGATGATATTATTGACGTGTCTGGCTGAATCCATGTCTCCCCATTGGACATCTATGGATTTTACTATGGGATAGTCTTGTAGCATATGTAAGATTTAGGACTAAGATAGTTTATTGCTTTGCTTTCTCGTTTGAAATTTCACCATTACCATTAGTGTCAATATCTACATTGATCAAGGCGGATTTAAATGCTGAATCTGTGAATTGCATGTTTTTTTGCAAAAGTGAGCTTACGCAAAGACAGCAGGTAAGAATGAAGTTGTTATCTAATGCAAGATTTGATACATAGAAATATAGATTAGAATGATTAGAACATGATAATCATTCTTATCTTTTTATAGAAGGTATGCTGATTCTCATGCGATCCTAATGTTTGTAACTTTTTGGGCGCTTTAACTACAAAATAATGTTTTGTCATCGTTTCTTTTTTCGGAATCTTGCATTGGAGAATACTGATTATGGTACAGTTAGTTCTTTGACTGACAAGTTATCAAACTATTCTATTGCAAAAGGCTAGTGATCAAAGACTTATAATTATGCCTTTGTGGCAATTAAATTGCTTGAAATAAAGCAGTAAAAGGCCTATAAATAGTACCTTTGCAGCAAATTTTAGAAGCTGTTTTATGCCTAGAATCACCATAACTGCCTGCTTTCTCTTCCTAATCTTGTTTTCAGCGTTTGCTCAGGATTCCAAATCTGCAGCACCTACTGCCCAGGAACAAGCAGCTCAAGCGGCCCAAGAATTCAAAGATCAAACGGCCCGACTCGAAGCACAAGCCCAGAAAAGGAAGGCTAAGGGCAGCCATAGTCATGACCATTCAGGCCATGACCATTCAGGTCACGGCCATTCAGGCCACGATCACGGATCACACGGACATGGTCATGATGATCACTCTGGTCATAATCATTCTGGTCATGATCACTCAGGTCATGATCACTCAGGCCACGATCATGATAATCATGATCATTCCAGTCATCATAATGGACATGGCCACCACGCTAATGACTACTCTAAAGGTGATTGTGGAGTGCCAGCAAAAGAAATTCATCACGAAGGATACGATCCTACTGCAACAGCTATACACCATATTAGTGATGCCAATGTTTGGACTATTATGGATATGGTAAGGATTCCATTGCCAGCGATCATACATAATAAAGATAGAGGAATGGAATTCTTCTCTACAGGAAAGTTTAAGGCTGGCCACCACGACAATGGACATTATGGTTATAAAGATTATGTCTTATTTGAAGGGAACATCCACAGGATCACTTGTCCAGATTTCAAGGCCGATGAGAAGTTTGAAGTGGAAGGTTATGACATGGTTACGCATAAAGACAAACCCGGAAAAGAATATGATAAACGATATGCCATTGTTAATGGTAAAGCTTACTTGATAGAACAAAAGACCATAATTGATGGCGGAATGTTAGGTGGAGGCGTTACAGGATTTACGGATTTAAGTCCTACTAAAAATGTAGTGTCCATGGGACTAGTGTCGTTATTACTGTTCTTTCTATTTAGAAGAGCCGTGAAGAAATACGAGGGAGGATCCAGTGCTCCTTCTGGCGTGCAATCTTTTCTAGAGCCGATGTTCCAGTTTATCAGAGATGATGTTGCCGTTCCTTTCTTAGGAGATAAGCATGAAAAATTCTTGCCGCTCTTAATGACAATTTTCTTTTTCATTTTGGGATTGAATCTATGGGGCCAAGTGCCATTTCTGGGTAATGTGAATGTGACAGGCTCTCTTACAGTAACCGCTATTATGGCCATCGTGGTTTTCATATTGACTAACATCAATGGGAACGGTGATTACTGGAAGCACATACTATGGCCGCCTGATACGCCTTTATTTGTAAAAATCATACTGATACCAGTGGAGTTATTGGGTTTGTTCATCAAACCCTTGACGCTGATGCTGAGACTAGCAGGCAACATCACGGCAGGTCACATAGCGATATTATCCTTTGTAGGATTGATATTCATATTTGGAAAAGCAGGTACGAACATGGCAGGTAGCCTTACAGGAACAGCATTAGCGATACCGCTGACCATGTTCATGATGGCAATTGAGCTCATAGTGGCTTTTGTACAGGCATTTGTATTCACGATACTCACGGCGTCTTACTTAGGTGCGGCGACTGAAGAGCATCATCATGACGATCATCATTAATTAATTTTATATAAACTCGTTTTAACATGACTGGAACGTTAGCAGCAATAGGAGCAGGACTCGCGGTAATAGGCGCAGGAATTGGCCTAGGGCAGATCGGTGGTAAAGCCGTGGAAGCCATTGCAAGACAACCGGAAGCTTCAGGTGATATCAGAGGAGCAATGATCTTGATGGCAGCCTTTATGGAGGGTGCAGCCTTGATCGCTATTCTTTTGTCTTTCTTCATCGGATAAGATCTGAAGTCAAACGAAGAAATAGGTAACAGTGAAATGCGGTTGGCAGAGTAACTGTTCCTTTTATTTTTTGAGAACCTTATAAGCACTATAAAATGATGTTTTTAGCAGGATTTGCACCATTTCAGCCGACACCGGGTTTAGCCTTGTGGTCACTGATCATATTTTTACTTTTTTGGGCTCTCATGGCCAAGTATGCTTTCAAGCCTATGATGAATGGTATCAAGAAAAGAGAATCTGACATAAGAGATGCTCTGGAAGATGCTCAGAAAGCCAGAGAGGAAATGGCTAATCTCAAAGCAGAGAATGAGAAGATATTGGCGGAAGCCAGAGAAGAAAGAGCAGTGATGCTCAGAGAAGCCAAAGATACCAAAGCAGCCATCATCGCTGATGCCAAAGAAAAAGCCAAAGAAGAAGCGAATAGAATGACTTCCACTGCCAAGCTTGAAATTGAAAACGAGAAGAAAGCGGCTATGATAGAAGTGAAAAACGATGTCGGTAACATGGCGACTGAGATAGCTGAGAAGATACTCAGAAAAGAACTCAAGGGTTCTCCTGAGCATCAGTCATTTGTCAATACGCTGGTAGGCGAAATGAATATGAACTAATGATACAACGTGTCGCCTATAGATATGCCAAGTCCTTACTGGACCTTGGTGTAGAGCAGAATAATCTGGAGACCATAGCTGGAGACATGCAAGTCATCAAACAAGCTCTGGAGAATAAAGACCTGAGACTATTAGTCAAAAGTCCCATAGTAAAGCCTACCAAGAAGATTGCTATATTCAAAGAGATTTTCGGATCTTCCGTGGATAAGATGACTATGGCTTTCATAGAGATCGTCACTAAGAAGGGACGCGAGCCGATGCTATTGGATCTGACTGGTGCTTTCGATGAACAATACAAAAAACTTAAAGCAGTTACTGGTGTCAAAATCACTACGGCCAGTCCAATAAGCGAACCTGCACTCGCCGAAATCAAAAAGAATCTGCTCAGTAGTACTGCAACAGATAAAGCAGTGGAAGTTGTCACTGCAGTAGATCCAGCGCTCATAGGAGGATTTGTTCTAGAGCTCGGAGATAAATTATATGATGCCAGTGTGGCGCACCAGCTGGATCAAGTCAGAAAGAAATTTGGAGATAACAAATACATTAAATCAAACTAAAATAAACTGATATGGCTGGGGTTAAACCTGAAGAAATATCCGCAATACTGAAGCAACAATTATCTGGATTCAAATCTGAATCTGAGCTCGAAGAAGTAGGAACTGTCCTACAAGTGGGTGATGGTATTGCACGTGTATACGGACTGACACAAGTGAAGGCCGGAGAACTCGTAGAGTTTGAGACAGGCGTCAAAGCAATCGTACTGAACCTCGAGGAGGATAATGTCGGTGTGGTACTGATGGGAGAGAGTGACGGAATCATAGAGGGTGCTACAGTTAGACGTACCGGTCAGATAGCCTCATTGAATGTAGGAGAAGGCTTTGTGGGCAGAGTTGTCAATACCCTGGGCGAACCCATAGATGGTAAAGGACCCATCACTGGTGAGAAATACGAGATGCCTATCGAGAGAAAAGCACCTGGTGTAATCTACAGACAACCGGTTACCGAGCCTTTACAGACAGGTATCAAGGCGATCGATGCGATGATTCCGATAGGCAGAGGTCAGAGAGAGCTTATCATCGGTGATAGACAGACTGGTAAGACAGCGATCGCGATAGATACGATATTGAATCAAAGAGAATTCTATGATAGAGGAGAGCCTGTTTACTGCATCTATGTTGCTTCAGGACAGAAGTCTTCCACAGTTGCACAGGTTGCAAAAGTGCTAGAAGAAAATGGTGCTATGGATTATACGACCATCGTTGCGTCTTCTGCGGCTGACCCCGCACCGCTTCAGTTCTATGCACCCTTTGCAGGAGCTTGTATCGGTGAGTATTTCAGAGATACCGGAAGGCCAGCATTGATCATCTATGATGATTTGTCTAAGCAAGCAGTGGCCTACAGAGAGGTGTCACTTTTACTTAGAAGACCACCGGGCAGAGAGGCTTACCCAGGTGATGTATTCTACCTTCATTCCAGGCTACTAGAGAGAGCTGCCAAGATCATCAATAATGATGGGATAGCACAAGAGATGAATGATCTTCCTGAATCACTTAAAAAAGCTGGCATCGTGAGAGGTGGTGGTTCATTGACAGCTTTGCCTATAATAGAAACACAAGCGGGTGATGTATCTGCTTATATTCCTACCAATGTGATTTCAATTACAGATGGTCAGATATTCTTGGAGTCCAATCTATTCAATGCCGGTATCAGACCTGCGATCAATGTGGGTATCTCCGTATCGAGAGTGGGAGGATCTGCACAGATCAAATCCATGAAGAAAGTATCTGGTACACTGAAACTGGATCAAGCACAATATAGAGAGCTAGAGGCCTTCTCCAAGTTCGGCTCTGATCTGGATGCAGCGACCATGTCCGTTCTGGAGAAAGGAAAGAGAAATGTGGAGATCTTGAAACAAGGGCAGTACTCACCATTTCCAGTGGAAAAGCAGGTTGCGATAATCTACTTGGGCACCAAAGGTTTATTGAAAAATGTGCCAGTGAATAAGGTGGGAGAATTTGAAGAGGCTTTCTTGACCCAACTTGAGAACAGTCACTCGGATGTACTCGAGACATTCAGAAAAGGTAAGCTGGATCCCGAGGCAGTGAAAACGATTGAGAAAGTAGCAGCAGATTTGTCCAGACAATACGCATAAGGAAATGAAAAATTCTCACCTGACCCTTCGTTATAGAGTGGCAGTGTAAATAAAATAAAGTAGATGTCCGGTAAGTTAAAGGAAACCAGAGAGAGAATCACTTCTGTGAAATCCACGCAGCAAATCACCAAGGCTATGAAGATGGTCTCGGCAGCTAAGCTGAGAAAGGCGCAGCAAGCCATTACAGATATGAGACCTTATGCTCAGCGATTGAACAAGATGATGGTCAATATTCTGAGTAATCTGGAAGGGGAAGCTGGTTCTGCTTTCTCTAAGGAAAGAGAGATCAACAAGATGGCAGTAGTAGTCATCACTTCGCAAAGAGGATTGGCTGGTGCTTTCAATACCAATGTCAGTAAGAAAACGATGGAGTTGCTTCAAGGATATCAAAGTGAGTTGAATTCTGGCAAAGTGGATATCATCCATATCGGTAAGAAGGGCTATGACTTTCTGAAGAGCAGAATTACGCAGGCTACGTTTAATCGTGACAATGTTAATCTGATGTCTGACCTCAGTTATGACAATGTATCGACACTATCTAAAAGTTTGATGGATTCGTATACCCTAGGAGAGTATGATAAAGTATATGTCGTGTATAGCCAGTTCAGGAATGCAGCGGTGCAAGAGCCGATTGCGGCACAGTTTCTACCCGTTCCCAAACTACAAGGCACTAAGGAGCCAGGAGAGGACGATAGTATTATGAAGGCGGATTATCTTTTTGAGCCATCTAAGGAAGAACTGTTAGAGCAATTGATCCCTAGTATCCTACAGACCTCGTTTCACAGTTATGTTCTGGATATCAATGCAGGCGAGCATGGAGCTAGAATGACTGCGATGGACAAGGCGACAGAAAATGCCAATGATCTACTCAAGGAATTGAAGATACAATACAACAAAGCGAGACAAGAATCCATCACAAATGAGATCCTTGAGATCGTGGGTGGAGCTGCTGCGTTGGAAGGATAAGTGGAAAAAATTACAAATTTATTGAAGCTCTGATCATTTGTGGCCAGAGCTTTTTTATGTCCTGATAGTTACAGAATAAGTAGGATGTAGTTTTTTGAAACGGAAACGAATTCCAAAGTCAAAGTGGTTATATCCTTCCTTGGGATGAATTCGCATAGGACACAAAATTTGACTTTAGAAGGGGCTAGACTGAAGGTAAGGAGAAAAATATTACATACTGGCAAAGGTCTTTTCTTCAACCTATTAGCAAGATAATCTTGTAAATATCGCCACCTCAAGTACTTTCCACCGCATTGATTACCAGCCATTTAGCCCTGTCAACCACCAGCAATTCCCTATTTTCAAGATTAATTTTAATACCCAGTGTAACTATTCCTGCACTCATCCGTAGTAAGGAAAACAAACGATCCAGACCTTGACTATTTCAGATTATAACAGACTCGTAGACAGCAACTCGGACAAGCTGCTGAGGTATGCACTGAAGTTGACAGGAGAATATAATTGGGCGCAAGATCTGGTCCAGGACAGTTATCTGAAACTATGGGTACATAGAGTGAAGATCAATATAGAGCATGCTAATCCCTTTCTGTATAAGGTACTATACAATAAGATGGTGGATGATAAGAGAAAAACGCAGAGAACGCAACTGATGGAGAACTTGCCAGAGCAGCAGCGCAGCGGGAGAGGAGGGAGCGGGACAGGTTTGGAATCAAAGGATCTCCTGGATAAGGCGTTCAGGCAACTCACTGACCAACAGAAGCAAATAATACTACTGAGAGACTGGGAAGGGTACAGCTATAAAGAGATAGGAGGAATTCTCGAGGCCAATGAGAGTCAAGTTAAAGTCCAATTGTTCCGAGCCAGAAAGAAAATGAAGCAGGTGGTTACTTCTTTAAATAATGATTATTCCAAGTGCGATGAAAATAAATAAACTGAATTACGAGGCTTTTGCAATCGACTATCTGGAAGGCACGCTGAGCGCTGATGATAGAAAAGCTTTTGATGCTTTTGTGAGAGAGCATCCTGAAGTGAAAGCAGAACTGGATGATTATCTGGCAGGACCGATTATTGAGGATTTGGGTAGTGAGGGCTTTGAGCGCAAGGCGGACCTTAAGCGCAAAGGTGGGATGAATAAGGGAGTTGTATTGCTAGTTCTTTTATTGATCGGCATTTTCGTAATCGGATTACGGATAGGAAGTAATATTGAAAATAATTCACTGCCAACTAAAAATAGTTCAGTAGATAAATTTAAAACTGAAACGCTGAAGCAAGAGCTCAACAATAATAGTACTCAGAATGCCGATAAAATCTTTCTTGCAGTTGATTCAACGCCTGATAAAGAATCAGAATCTACAGCTGAATTAACCAGGTCACTCGACAAGAAAGAACAAAAAAGTTCTATAGAAAAGGACGATCGAGGAATCGCCTATCATGCTGAGAAAAACACAAGAAGTTCTAAATCTCAGCCACCTGCATTAAAAACAGACGCAGAAGCATCTCAGCAAGCCACTCGATTTGTGAGTGAGCCAGACCACAATGATAATAAGGTAGTAACAAATGTGCGGCCCTATGCCAATACAACAATGTCTACACCAGCAACTTTAGCTAAGCCACCTACTGAGACCATCAAGTTATTAGAATCAATTGAAACTTTGGCCAGTATAAATGAAGGGCATCTAATCGTTGCTAGTGAAAGTAAACAAGGGCCTATAACAGAAAATATATCGCCCCGATTAGAATCAGAAATAGCCTACGAGGCAGCTGAAACAATAACAAAGAAGAAATCCAGATGGCTCAAAATATTGGTGCCACAATCTTTCAAAGATGTAGAATTAGAAAACACCATAGCCATCTCCAATCTCAGATCTGCAGTAAATGAGATAGAGGAAGCTATCGTGCCGGAAATATTGATAACGAAATAAAATTACCAGATATGAAGACTTTAATATTACAAATTGTGTTTTGCTTTTTATTCAGTTATATGCTCAAAGCAATCCCCGTAGTGGAGCAACCTCTAGATATAATAACCGTGGTACAGGACACTATTGATGATGAAGACGATGATGAATTTACGATCAGTATAGGTAGGCATAGGGAGGATGACGATTTCTTGTCAAATAATTTGAGAATAGGAATGCTGGACTTCGGTATCAGCACCTATGTGGACAAGAATGGAAATATCGATATGCCAGATGATTTGGCTTTTATGGATCAGGTCTTATGGCGTTCCATGAACATCGGTTTGCATTTGCTAAATATAAAAGTAGGTTTCGGGGAAAACTTGAAGCCTGGCAAAATCGGGCTTTCCACTGGGCTTAAAATTAATTGGACACATTATAGTTTGGAGCAGGATTATAAGTTGGAACGAAATCAACCTACTTATCAAGAGGCGATAAATTATGAAGTTCCTGAATTGAAAAAGAACAGATTACGTGGTACTTATTTGCAGATTCCTTTTTTACTGGAATTCAATAGTAATCCTAGAAGTTACCATAAGTCATTGAATCTCGGTATCGGCTATGTGCACCAGTTTCTGCTCGGGAGTCAGTACAAGTATAAGACACGAGAAGATAAAATAAAAGAGAAAACGAGAGGAGATTTTAATCTCAGGAAGAGTATGGGCCTAGTGGAAGGACGATTAGGTGTCGGGCATTTGAATTTCTTTGTACAGTATGGACTTAAGAATTTGTTCCAAGAGAACAATGGGCCAGAGCTGACACCGATAAATTTCGGAGTGAACATAATTCCTCGTTAGTATTACATTACTGTCAGTGATGAAATTTTATAAAACAAGCCCTTGCAGTGATGTGAGGGCTTTCGACGCTTACCTCATTTTAAAGTATGCCAGTTGGATTTGTAGTCGGCTGTTGGACTCTTCTTGTCTTCGGGGTTTTTCCTTATCTTGTACTGAAACTACAATAACATGCGATTCATTTTAGTACTTATAGTTGCCATTACAGCATCCCTCTCCCTCTCTGCTCAGATCACTTACATCCATTGTGGCCAGCTGCTTACGATGGAGTCCGAAAAAGTCCAAGCTGAAGCAACCCTTATTCTAGAGACGGATAAAATATCAGCTATCCAGCGCGGTTATGTAGAAGTGCCAGATACCGCCACCTATATTAACCTGAAAGATAAATTTGTAATGCCAGGTTTCATGGACATGCATGTGCATATAGAGCATGAGTCTAGCCCCACTCGCTACCTCGATAGATTCAGGCAGAATGATTCAGATGTGGCATTAGGTGCTGTAAAATATTGCACTAGAACCTTGGATGCGGGATTCACCACGGTCAGGGATCTGGGAGGTACAGGTGTGAATGTAGCCTTACGTAATGCCATAAATAAGGGGGAAATAGTCGGCCCACGTATCTACACTGCAGAAAAAGCCATCGCCACCACAGGAGGCCACGCTGATCTATCCAATGGTATGAGAGATGATCTCAAAGGTAATCCAGGCCCTAAGGAAGGGGTGATCAATAGTGCAGAGGACGCCAAGAAAGCTGTCCGCCAACGCTACAAGAACGGTGCTGATTGTATCAAGATAACGGCAACAGGTGGTGTACTCAGTGTCGCTAAAGATGGCTCAGGCCCACAGTTCACGATCAATGAAGTAGAGGCGGTCGTCAATGCTGCTGCAGATTATGGTTATGTCACCGCAGCGCATGCGCATGGTGCTGAAGGTATGAAGCGAGCTGTGCTGGGCGGCATACACAGCATAGAACACGGCACCATGATGACAGAAGAAATCATGGATCTGATGATAAAGAACGGCACCTATTACGTGCCGACTATTTCTGCTGGGAAATTCGTTGCAGAAAAGGCAGCCATCACCGGTTACTATCCCAAGATCATAGTGCCTAAGGCGCTGAAAATAGGACCTAAGATTCAAGAAACTTTTGAGAAGGCTTATAAGCGTGGTGTCAAGATTGCTTTCGGTACTGACGCTGGCGTCTCTCCTCATGGTGATAATGCCAAAGAATTCATCTTTATGACTGAAGTTGGGATGAGTAATTACTCTGCACTGCAGACGGCAACTGTCAATGCGGCTGATCTCATGAACTTGGAAGGTTACGGGACTCTAGAGGTGGGTAACTATGCAGACTTGATTGCGATGGATGGTAATCCTCTAGAGGATATCGAAGTGACTTTGACTGTGCCTTTTGTGATGAAGGGTGGGCAAGTCTACAAGTTTAAAGAATAATCTTTACGACTCTCAGTATTCCAACCTAATTTATCCAAAAGTATAAAAAAGGGTACTGCCATTCCTTGAAGGCCTTATATCGAGACCACCTTCTTAGTTAAAAAAATATTGTGGAGTAACTCTGTACAGTTTTATATTTTTGTATTCTGGATGTTTTGTCATAGAGCGAGTAATCTTCCCATCATTTACAATCTCTGCCATTTTCAGAAATGCACTTTTCACCTGTCTACAAAAATTTAGCATAACGAGAATTGTAGAAGTCCTCATAGATTAAGGTCTTCACTCTGGATGAATCAATTACATTTACTAGAAAAAGCTGCAGACAGAATCACTAGTATAAGTCTTGCCGTTCTGACATGGTGCATCCAGCATAGGCACTGATAATATATCTTCCATAAGCTCACGATAATTATGAGCCCAAAGATTCTGACTCATAGAAATAATAATACAGGCTGAGATTAGACTTTTCATCTTATAAATTTTGTAAAGCAGGCGGTGTGAAAATATGGATGGGAAATGAATTAAGGCTCTTTATATTCTTGCGTTTATGCATTTATATGGGAGTTCCTTTGGAAGAAACTTACAGAAGACCGAACTTTACCCCAATCACTAAGCACTATGTCTACACCTAAGACCGTTGCCTTCCATACTCTGGGCTGCAAGCTCAATTTTTCCGAGACCTCTGCTATCAGCAGACAATTTGTGAATGCTGGGTATGGGGTCAATAAATTTGATGAAGGGGCAGATATCTATGTGATCAATACTTGTTCTGTCACTGAGCAAGCAGATAGTAAGTGTCGATATACAGTAAGGACTGCCCTCAAGCACTCCCCTGATGCCAAGGTTGTCGTGATAGGCTGCTATGCCCAGCTCAAACCCAAAGAAATTTCTGAGATTCCTGGTGTGGATCTCGTGCTGGGTGCCTCAGAGAAATTTCAGGTACTTGATTACATAGATGGCATCTCACAGAGTACGGGTAAGGCTGAGATCCATACAACGGAGGTCCATCATGCCAATAGTTTTGAGGAGGCTTTTTCTTTCGGGGATCGTACAAGGTCTTTTCTCAAGGTACAGGATGGTTGTGATTACAAATGTGCCTTCTGTACCATCCCCAATGCCCGCGGCAATAGCAGAAGTAATACCATAGACAAGGTCGTAATGGATGTAGCCAAAATTGCTGAGCTGGGCATCAAGGAAATCGTACTGACTGGCGTCAACATCGGGGATTTCGGGAAGCAGCCTTACCTTGCTGCCAATGGTTCCACACGATTCAGACGTAAAGAAAAATTTGCGGATCTGGTCAAAGCCCTAGACCAGTCGACAGGCATTGAGCGATTCAGAATCTCCTCCATAGAGCCAAATCTGTGCACAGAGGAAATCATCTATACCGTCTGTAAATCCAAGAAGTTTTTGCCGCATTTTCATATGCCTTTGCAGTCAGGTTCTGATGTTATGCTCAAAGCTATGCGACGACGATACAAAACGGAGTTGTATAAAGACAGGATAGACTTTATCAAATTATTAATGCCGCATTGTTGTATCGGGGTGGATGTTATTGTGGGTTTTCCAGGAGAGACTGAGGAATTATTTTTGGAGACTGTACAGTTCCTAGAGGAGCTGGATGTATCGTATCTGCACGTGTTCACTTACTCAGAACGAGAAAATACAGCAGCTTGGGAGCTGTCGGGCAAAGTCCCTGTGGTGGAGCGACGTAGAAGAAATAAAGTTCTCAGAGCACTTTCTGATAAGAAGAGAGCGGCATTTTATATGCAGAATTTGCAAGAAACGAGACCCGTATTATTTGAACAATCCAAGCAGGAGGGGTTCATGACCGGATATACTGATAACTATGTCAAGGTTGTTTTGCCACTCGATGAAAATCTTATCAATCAATCCCACCCAGTCTTGCTACAAGAAATAAATGAAAGCGGGTCGGTGACAGGAGCACTGGACAGTATGAAAATCGAAAGCTAGAAAAAGAAACCCATCGTCAGCATCAGAAAATCAAATTCTGTGCCTTTGACTTTATTGACTGCATTGAAAAATCCTTTTTCGTATTCCACATCCAGCGTAATATTGTAAATGTCTACGCCGACGCCTAGAGTGAGGCCAGCTGTACCAGTATTGTATCCATCGTCCCTGTAGGGTGCAGCCAGAGTGCTGGGATAGGAAGAAATGACATTGATGCCGCCGAGTGCTTTGGCTCTCAGAGCGAACTTGTCAGATAAATTCAAAACATTGAAACCCAGTCCTATTCTGAGCTTGAGCCAAGCCATTTTTTCATCTACAGAGAAGTAGCTCTTTTGCGACTGAGCTATATAATCCAGTCTGTGATATTGTCCACCTATCAGGAAGTACATACTGCCGGAATTAAGTCTAGCATCCACGCCGATGAGGTAGCCGGGATGGCTGGTCAAATCCGGGGTGATCAAGGCATCATTGTTTTTAGCATTGGATATGCCGGCATAGACATGGACGCCAGCTTCTCCTGATTGAGCCAAGGCTGCGCTGATGGTGCAAATTGCTATTATGCAAATGAGGAAGTATTTCATATTAGGAATAAATATATGTTAACTATCCTAAAAACTTGTGGTCACTTGATTCAAAATTCCAAATTTATAATTGCTTCGTACTTAAGAGTCGTGCAATCATACGGCATTTAGCTTCTTTTTACTATATTTAATTTTAGTAACCTCAAGCATAGAAGAATTTTTATGCATATTATCTAACCAACTAATTTTAAATTATGGATGTAACGAGTATTCTGATCTGGGTTGTTCTTGGAGCAGTGGCAGGTTTCATAGCTAATATGATCAAGCCTAATGGATTTGGAACTATTGGAACTATTATTTCGGGAATTATCGGAGCTTTTCTTGGTGGTTTCATCGGGAGTAAATTAGGCATTGGCGCTGCAGAAACTGGAGGGCTGTCCATAGCTAGCATTGTAACGGCTGTTGTGGGAGCTTTGATTTTTTCATTCATTTTAGGTTTTGTTAAGAGCAAGACCTGATCCTTCGTAGCAACAAAAAGTTAAGACTGCTCTATGTGAGCGGTCTTTTTTTTCTCTTATCTGAAGACTGACATCATCCCAGTACATACTTTTTCATACAGAAATCTTGAAATTGGAAATATGTTCGTGTCCGAAGTAATAGAGAAAAGAAGCAATTCACTGGCCAGGTAAGAAAGCGAGACTTTCTGCATACCTCCTAAGGGATAATGAATGCAGATACTAATTAGGTGTCGAGTTCAGTACCAATGACTTCCATCTGATCAGCACTTGTGCCATTTCTCTCACATCCTGGTCTGTAAATGTGCTGTAATCTCCTGACCTGCTACTTCTCCTTTGCCTATAGTTAATAATTTCGATAGCTCTCGGGCTAGTTCTCATTGGGTGCTTCTTTGGAATTTGATGCTCATTGATATGGAAAAGCATATTCACATCGGTGTTGAAGGCTTTGGTCATATCCAGAAAATTTCCTTTGGTATTTTCTTCCAGTACTTTGGCGTATTGGGAATAGGATAGGCGAAAGAAAACAACAGAAACAACAGAATCATTGTGCCAGAACATCCAGGGCTTGGATAGGATGTAGAGTACAGGTAGAAAATGTTGACGAAGAACCCTGAAAGCACTGATCTACCACTACCAAGAGAAATTTATGCATTCATTTCCACAACTCCGTGTCGCATAGTGGAGGTTGGTTGATACCCAGGTTACATCAAAAGGTACCTAAGGATCGTTGAAAAACGATAATATTCCTGGACCGCCTGGTGGGGCTACTGGTAGGTGTATACAACTGGTGGCGGGCTAGCCAATTTTTGTGAATATGCCGAAGAGCTCGTTCCCTGCCCTTGGCGGGATGGAATTAATGCAAAGTGTAAATGTTTTTGTTTCAAAGTAAGCTTCTAGATATGAAAGATATTCATTTCGATCTCCACCGAAAGGCCTATTGCCATCAGCAACTAGAGGATGATTAAACCATAGACCTACGAGCTTACCACCTGGCTTGAGAAGTTGATGCATTTTCTTGGCATAAGTCTTTCTGTTTTCTGGAGTCGGTAAGAAAGAGCAGAAAAAAGTTTGTTCCAAGACGAGATCATACTGACCTTGGTGCTCAAAAAAATCACCTGACAAAAGTTGCTCTTCTGGGAAGTTCGGAGATCGTTTTTTTAGATTTTCGAGTGGGAGAGTTGAGATATCCAGTACATGAATTGACCTAAAACCTTGTTTGAAAAGGTACTCTGCTTCATAAGCATTACCAGCACCAGGAATTAATATCTTAAGTGTTTTATCTTCTAATTGATCAAAGTAGTTTTTTAGAGGAGTAGAAGGGTAGCCTATATCCCAGCCCGTGTTTTCATTTTGGTAACGGTTGGTCCAGTATCTGTTTTCAGAATGTTTGTCTTTCACTTTGCTTATTAATATAAATTGTGCTTTTGAAAAGCATTATATGTATCGACGTCAATCCGGCTACTTATCATCCCACTGGCGCGAGCTTCAACTTAAGCCCATCCAGTTCTTTTTTGATCTTGATTTGACAACTCAATCGTGAATTGTCTTCTACAAAAAAAGCCTGGTCCAGCATATCCTCTTCATCTTCCGATTGTTCCGGAAGAAGATGTTCGGATTCCAGATAGCAATGGCAGGAAGCACAGAGCGCCATGCCTCCACAAGTCCCCTCGACGGGTAACTCATGAGCTTTGAGAATTTCCATCACATTGAGGTTCATATCTGTGGGTGCCTCTAGTAGGTGTACGTCGCCCTCTCTGTCTGTGACTTCTATTTTTATTATTTCTTCAGACATTTTTATTTTTTAGATACTAGATGACTAGATGCAGATTGTTAGACCACTCAGCACTTAACCACACCCACTCAGCATAAACCGTTGAACCTTTTCACCTCCATAATCTCACCCCTGCATCCCCTGCACACCCGTCACGGTCGTATACTTGAAGCTCAACTTCTGGTCAGGATATATGTACTTGAATGCAGATTGCACCATCATAGTTCCTTCGTGAAAGCCGCATAAGATTAGTTTGAGTTTGCCAGGGTAAGTATTGATGTCTCCTATGGCGTAGATGCCGGGAACTTCAGTACTGTAATCTCTGGTGTTCACAACTACTGCGCTGCGGTCGATGGTTAGTCCCCAGTCAGCTATGGGTCCCAACTTTGGCGTAAGCCCGAAAAGAGGTATGAATTTATCTACAGGAATAGTTTGTTCTCCAGTCTCTTTGGTCTTGACGATTACGGATGCAAGATCACCATTCTCATCGCCTTTCACACCTACTGCCTGTGCTTGTGTAATAAGATTCACTTTGCCGGCTTTTGCCAATGCCATCACTTTGTCTACACTGTCCAAGGCTCCTCTGAAGCTCGTCCGCCTATGGATCAGTGTCACTTCACTGGCAACTTCTGCTAGTTCTATAGTCCAATCCAACGCAGAATCGCCACCTCCGGCTATGAGGATTTTCTTGTTTCTGAAATCTTCCGGCTCTTTGACTATGTAATGAACGCCGTTATCTTCATAGAGACTGAGTCCTTCTATAGGGGGCTTTCTCGGTTCGAAACAACCGAGCCCGCCCGCTATGGCTATGACCGGCGCTTGGAAGATCGTCCCTTTATTAGTCGTAAGAGTAAATTCTTTTTCTCCGGTTTGCTCTAATTTTTCAGCCCGCTCACCCAGCGTGAAGCCAGGCTTGAAAGGTGCTATTTGCTTTGCTAGATTATTGACCAGATCTCCTGCTAATACAGTTGGAAAACCTGGTATGTCGTAGATCGGTTTTTTGGGGTAGATTTCGCTGAGTTGGCCACCTATCTGTGGTAAGACATCCACTATATGACATCGCAGCTTCAGCAGTCCAGCTTCAAATACGGCAAATAAGCCACAAGGTCCTGCACCTATAATGAGTATATCTGTTTTTATCATGAGCGGGCAAAATTATTGTAAATCGTGGATAATGCGGGTATTTTATCAGAAAGACAAGTACAATCGAAGTTTGTTCGCGTTCTTAGATATTTCATCAGTCTGGTTGAGCTTTGGTATATTGGGGTATTAATTTTTATTTTCAGACCTTATAATCCCTTAGCTAGTTATGCTTGTAAAAACCCATGCCGCAGCTGTACAAGGCGTAGAGGCACAGAAAATCATAGTAGAAGTCAATGCTGGTGGCACTGTGGCAGCTGGAAAGCAGATGTTCTGGGTCGTTGGATTACCAGATAAAGCGGTCAGTGAAGGTTTCCAACGTATAGAAGCCGCCACTAAGAACATCGGTTATAAAGTCCCTCGAATGAAAATGGTGGTCAATCTGGCACCTGCTGATATCCGAAAAGAAGGCTCGGCTTACGACCTGCCTATCGCGCTGTGCAATCTTGCGGCTACCAAGCAGATAGATATGGGTGAACTGGAGAAATACATGATCATAGGAGAACTGGCATTGGACGGTGGCCTGAGACCGATCAAGGGTGCCTTACCCATCGCTATCCAGGCCAGACGAGAAAAAATGGAGGGCTTGATTCTGCCTTTTCAGAATGCAAGAGAGGCGGCCATCGTGAATGACCTCAAAGTATACGGCGTCAAGAGTCTCAGTGAAGCTATATCCATACTTAATGGACAGCCGAGTATCAAACCCTATGAATATGATACACGAGAAGATTTTGAATCGGCAGAGAATATCTATCCTGAAGATTTTTCGGATGTCAAAGGGCAGGAGAATATTAAAAGATCGCTGGAGATCGCAGCTGCGGGTGGGCATAATGTCATACTCATAGGACCTCCGGGTGCTGGCAAGACCATGCTCGCAAGGAGATTGCCGTCCATCTTGCCACCATTGGACCTTTATGAGGCTCTGGAAACAACCAAGATTCATTCTGTAGCTGGATTACTAGGGACAGAAGCTTCTCTGGTTACTAAGAGACCGTTCAGAGCGCCACATCATACCATAAGTGACGTGGCACTCGTAGGGGGAGGCTCCAATCCTAATCCAGGTGAGATTTCCCTAGCGCATAATGGTGTCTTATTCCTGGACGAATTACCGGAATTTAAACGGGCGGTACTGGAAGTGCTGAGGCAACCGATGGAGCAGCGGTCGGTGACGATTTCTCGGGCGCGGGTGACGGTGGAATTTCCTGCGAGTTTCATGCTGGTCGCTTCCATGAATCCTTGCCCCTGTGGCTTCTATAACCACCCAGAAAAAGAATGTGTCTGTGGCCCTGGCATCGTCAAGAAATATCTGACCAAAATTTCAGGACCCTTACTTGATAGGATAGATCTGCACGTGGAAGTCACGCCAGTATCTTACGATGAATTGTCAGAGTACGAACCGGCTTCTGTGACCAGCGCTGACATAGCGGAAAGGGTAGTGTTGGCCAGAAAAATTCAAATAGAGCGCTTCAAGGATTTCAAAGACATTCATTCCAATGCGCAAATGCCATCTAGAATGGTCCGTGACATCTGCGAAATAAATACAGCTGGCAAGACCTTACTTAAGACTGCCATGACTAAGCTACAACTTTCGGCGCGGGCATATGATCGTATCTTGAAAGTGGCGCGGACTGCAGCGGACTTGAGTGCTTCTCCTGATATCAAGATTGAACATCTAGCGGAGGCGATTCAGTATAGGAGTCTGGATAGAGAGGGCTGGGCGGGGTAGGTGATGTCAGAAATATAGTCAAACCATTAAGAGGCAGCCTATCAGTGAATATGGGTCATTGAAAAACGCCTAACAAGATGTGATAGAATTTTTATAGCTACGCCACTCCGAGAAGGTGCCGATCGATTAAGTCACCTATCAGCTACAGCTACACGAGTTGCGATCAATGCTGTAATAAAGAAAACTATTCATTCAACCGAAATCCAACCCCATGAATATTTTCTATCGTGATGCTCTCATCGGACTTGAGATATTTTCTGAGTCTACTGATGAATACATCCATGCTCCTCCCCATAAAATAATCATTCTCTCCCCACAATCGCTCTAGAATGGTGCTCCGCTGTACTATTTTATTTTTGTTCTGAATGAGGAGCTTGAGCAGATCGGCTTCTTTCTTGGTCATTTGTACTGCTGATTCTTCTCCGCAAGATAGTTTGTAGTTATCATGATCCAGAGTGAACTGTCCTATCTTTAGTATGGGTAACTCATGGGAGCCTGTGATGTATTTTCTTTTGAGAAAAATTTTGACTTTCAGGATGAGCTCTTCTATGCTGAACGGCTTAGTGATATAATCATCTGCACCTATCTTGAGCCCATGTATTTTATCTTCCTTAAGTGATTTTGCTGTGAGAAAAATAATAGGAATCTCGGAATGTCTGCTCCTGATTTCCTGTGCGACTTGGTAGCCATCTATTTCTGGCAGCATCACATCTACTAGGCATAAGTCATAAGAATCTTTTTTGAAGAGGCTTAGTGCTTCTTTTCCGTCGGCAGCATGCGTGACCTTGTACCCATTCAGTTCCAGATTGTCCTTGGTCACGAAACTCAGGGTCTCGTCATCTTCTACGTAAAGGATATGTGCTAGACTCATGTCGTTTGTGCTTTTTGTGAGAATGGAATAGTGATTTTTATAGTAGTGCCTTTTTCTTTCTCTGAAATTAATTCGAGTTTCCATTTATGGCTGTCACAGATGTTCTTGACATAGAACAAGCCCAGGCCAAAGCCCTTGACATTGTGGACATTTCCGGTGGAGATTCTGAAGAACTTATTGAATATTTTTTTCTGATCTTCTTTGCTGATGCCTATGCCATTATCTGTAATACTGATCTGTACGGACTTGACGGAGTGAGTGAGTTGAAGTTTTACTTGGGGATTTTTATTGCAATATTTTAGAGCATTGTCCAGAACATTGGACAAGACATTATTAAGGTGTAAGGGATCTGCTTCGACTATAAGTGGCTGCTCCACCATTTCCAGTTTTATATTCCCGTTTTTCATTTCAAACTTAATACCCTCTTGTTCCACTATTTTTTGGATGAAAGGTTGGAGTGTAATGACTTCTTTGTTGAGTTTGAATTGATCTTTTTCTAATCTAGCGATGTTCAGAACCTTTTCCACTTGATTGTTTAGACGATTATTCTGATCCTTGATGATGTCCACATATTTATTTAATCTGTTGTCATTTTGGATATGCTCATTGGTCATAAGATAATCTGAGGCGAGCTTTATGGAAGATATGGGGGTCTTGAATTCGTGAGTCATATTATTGATGAAGTCGGTCTGCAAGTCTGTCACTTTTTTCTGTCTGAGGATTACCCATATCGCAAACATGAATGCTAAGAGGGAAAGGATAGCCAAGAGGCTGAACAGGATAGGAATTCTGAGATCTTTGATCAACGAGCTGGATCTGCTGGGAAAATTCACTCCAAAGTAATAAATGAGATCATCGAATTTGGGATGGTTGCCAGTATCAGTTTCCTTGTCTTGGTCTTCTGTAAGATTACAATAATTGCTATAGAGATAATCATCATTGGCACAATCATATATTGCCCATTCAAACTCGACGTCCATAGCGGATTCCGTAAACGTCCTTACCAGGTAATCTTCCAGGATATTGGCATCTATGACACTATTGACATTGACTGTGTAGTAGTTGGATGAGCGGCGCTGGATGAGTTTTGCTTTGGGTAATTCCGTCTTGTTGTACTCCGCTACCCCTTGGGCAACTTTCTGTAAGGCTTTGGATACTTCCAGATGAAATTCCTCTTCTTTCAAGTCGTAAGACTGTAACAACCAGAATCCTTGGAATACCAAGAGTCCGACGGTGGTCATTGTGCCTAGAAGTAATATGATGCGAATGGGAGTAATAACTCGTGGTTTTATTTGTCGGAAGGTACAAAATTGTAGTTCTATTATGGGCTAAGCAAGTTTTGGGAGGTCGATTGTATTATGATTGTAGGCTCATTAACAACTCGTTTGAAGATGGTATCTTGTGGGCTCATATGAAGTCATTTTGGATATGGTTAGTGAGTATGATCGTCTTGTCTGGCGTTGTGCATGGGCAGGGCCAAAACCCGTTTGACTTAGTCCGATCTGCTGACGATTCTACAACTTCAACGGTCGTCACCCCCGAGGTGGACAACAAACTGGATGCGGAAAACCCTTTTGACGTATCGCACATACCCATCAGGAAGAACCAGTATAAGGAAATAGAAAGAATGGCCTTGCCCAAGGAGGAAAAGGCTAGGACGATCTCGCTCAGCTATCTACCCTTGCAGATCATAGTCTTGTCTATGTGTTTTTTGGCCTATTTGCTCTATATGAAGCGGGATCATCTGGCTGTGCTCATCAAGTCCATCTCGAATGACAATTTCATGAAACTGAGCAATTATGAAGAGAAAGGTGGGCTCAACGTCATATACCTACTCGGATATCTTTTATTCATATTGAATGCTGCCTTATTGATTTATTTGGTTTGCACCAAGCAGTTTGGTTATTCCAGACCTTACTTGTACTTGATTCTGGTAGGTTGTGTAGCAGGTTTTTTCCTCGGAAAGCATGTAGTGAATACAGTGGTAAGTTGGGTATTTCACTTGTCAAAGGAGTCTAAACTCTATGATTTCACCATAATAACCTTCTATAATCTGCTAGGCTTAGTGTTCTTCATTATTAACATTCTGATGGTTTTCGGGTCACAAGGATGGGTCAGGGCACTGGCAAGTTTTGCTTCTTTGATATTTATAATCTTCTTATTATCAAGGTATTACAAAGCTCTTATTATAGGTCGGTCACAGGCCAATGCTTACTTTTTCCATTTTTTTCTGTATTTTTGCGCCTTTGAATTTTGTCCATGGGTGGTAGTCTACACGGTTTTAAAAGACCTTATTTGAGTAATTTACAGGCGGTTTATGGCTGATACAGGAGCAGAGGAATCCTACGATAAGATTGAAACGATATTAATCTCTCAACCCAGACCTGAGAGGTCTCCATACTTTGATATTGCAGAGAAGTGGGGTATCAAGATAGACTGGCGGCCATTCATACACGTGGAGGCGGTCACTGAGAAGGAATTCCGAAAGAACAGACTCAGGCCAGATGAGTTTACTGCCATCATTTTTACCAGTAAGTTATCCATCGAGCATTTCTTCCGCATGTGTGAAGAAATGAGAATCAAAATGTCTCAACAGACCAAGTATTTCTGCCTCACAGAAGCCATCGCCAATTATCTCCAGAAATTCATCATCTACAGGAAAAGAAAAGTATTTGTAGGCACGCGAAAGATTAAAGACCTTTCCTCAGCTTTCAACAAGCACAAAGCCAATGAGAAATTCCTTCTTCCCTGTTCCAATTTAGGGTCCAAAGATGTCGTAACCTATCTCAAAGACAATGGCGTCGACTACCAGGAAGCGATGATGTACAGGACAGTCAGCTCTGATCTGTCTGACCTCAAGGACATCACTTATGACTGTCTAGTATTTTTCAGCCCCTTAGGTATAGAATCCCTCTACGAGAATTTCCCGAATTTCAATCAGAATAAGACCCGACTGGCGGTCTATGGTAAAACCACTAGTGCTGCTGTCATAGAGAAAGGATTAAATATCAATATCAAAGCCCCTTCTCCAGAGACACCATCCATGTCCATGGCATTGACGAATTATCTGAACAAATCCAATGGAAAGAAGTAATCTAGTATAAGGGGTCTCCCCGCACCCCAGCTTTAAGCTTCAGCACCTTGCCCAGGAATTTCTTATCTATGCTGCCATTGAAAGGTGCAACAGCCTTAACACTATGCTTAGGCCCGAATACAGTCAGCTTCCCGCCGTTGCAATATATGCTCAGCTTGTGATAAGGTATGCACCAGCCATAGATTCTGCCTGTAGAATTGAACCCCACCAACAAGCCCACTTTTCTGAGCTCGAGATTGCAATACGCCGTATCAGTATTCTGAGCTATTAATTTCTGGATTTCAGTGCTGGCTTCCACTATTTGCATCTTGGCGCAACCGATGCCTTTCATTCTGATGCGCTCTACGAATCCAAAGGCTGGGCCAATCATCTCAGCGATGGATCGTTCAGTTTTCTTGTCCGGGTAAGTGAGGTTAATGATCATACGGCAGCTTTCTTTTTTCTTTCTTGGAATCGCTGTACAGCTTTGGGGTCGTAACCGATCATGATATGTATCCATACAGATCTGGATAATCTCAATATTCTGAGGAATAAAATAGCTCCTATCAACATAATGACGACCATGATACCATTGACCGTAAGGGCAGTGAAAAAATTAAGAATCAAGGCAATGGGTAGCAATATCGCACAAGAGATCAGGTAGGATATGAACATGGCTCCAAAATAATAACCGGGTTCTGGCTCATAGAGCTGGCCACAAGTGCTACAAGCATAGGGCATTTCCAGGGGTTTGCTTATATCAAAAGGGTGGGTGAAAAGGGGTGATTTTCTGCATCTGGGACAGTTGTATTTCCACGCATTGATCCATTTCTTCATTCACTACTCGCTTAAATATAGAGGAAAGATACTGCCTAAGACACAGTAATAAGGACAACTTTATTAATACTTCATTATATCTTAGTTATTAATGGGTCTGGATGCAACATAAGGGCCTGACAAACAAATATTATTATGTAACCCATTGTTTATCCAACTTTGTAAACATCCATTGAAAATGTGTAAAGACTTTACCAGAAGCATAATCCTAATTTTCTTGTTTACGTCTCCGCTTTTTGGTCAGATGGATACTGATACCGATAATGATGGTATCCCAGACAGCTGGGAAATCGCCAATGGACTGGATATAAATGACCCTACAGATGCTTTATGTGATCCAGATGTCGATTTTGTCAGGAATCTATATGAGTACCAGCTGGGTGCAGATCCCTATGATGAGCAGTCACCGCAACATATCAATGTAAGTCCTACCATCACAGCAGCAGCATTTGCACAACTGGTCAATGAAAGACATGAGGGTCCGCCCACTGTCTTGAGATTAGCCATTGGCGATTATGACTTTGGATATAATTTACCGACTAATCTCTACCAAGATAATAGTATCAATATCATGATACAAGGGGGCTGGACAGAAGATCATGCCTATTATGATGAAGGGCGCTCAGATTTTAATGGTAACCTGAATTTTAATAAGTCTGGTGCTTTCATTTCAGATGCAGATCATAATACGATCATTTTGCATTCTCTGGATATGGGATACAACTCTACTATTCAGATCACGAATGGAAGTTTCCCAGGCCGTATAAGTTCAGAATATAATTATACCAAGGGAGATGTCGGGATAGAAATTGTAATCAACCAAGCTGGTGTCGGAAATCGGGCTGATGTATTTATCTCGCGGCATCTGAATGGTAATGCCCTCGATGTCTTAGAGATCAATCAATCAGGAGGCGATAGTCTAAGCGTCCGATTATTTAACAACAGTCTCGACTCCTATCTCGATATTGTTCCCGTCACTTGTAACTTGACAGGACCATCTTCCTTGAATCTGGAAGTCACTAATTGTTACCTAGGAACGGATGCTGCCAATAATTCAATAAGATGCACACAACAAGGTGCACCTTTGGGTTCCTTAGATATTTTTGTAGAATCTACCAATATGGGTGGCATCGTGAGAAACCAGCAAACAGGGATCACTGACCTTAATAATGTCACTGCTGACATCAATGACATAGAGGGAAATGGTGTTGACCTAGGTTGGGTGACTTCTTCTTCTGTTGTAGGCCTTGTGGGAATCTACAAACCGTACATGTTTTATTTTACCAGTAGCTATTCTAATTGTGATGCTCAGAATGGGCGCTTAGCGATTACTTCTATTTTGCCAGAAACGGAATTTGAATTTTCTATAAACCAGCTTAGTTATCAGCAAGACTTAGCGGGGTTGTCAGCTGGGGAATATGACATTTGGGTTCGTTCTCTAGATGGTTGTCATTACTTCAGGACAACTTATACTTTGGAACAAGACGAAGCGACGGATAACGATGATGATGGTATGCCCAATGCTTGGGAGGATTCAAATGGCTTGGATAGTTGTGATCCTACAGATGCTTACTGTGATAACGACGGGGATTATGTGATCAATTTATTTGAGTATCAAATGCAAACTGATCCTAATGATGACACTGCTCCACAAGTGAGTCAAGTCACACCGCAGACAAGTCAGCAAGAATTCGATGCCTTGGTAGCGACTGCTTTTGGCGGAACGCTATATGTGAAATTCTCAGAAGGAGATTATAATTTCTTATTTTCTGAAGTCAATAAGACTGAAGACCATCGTATCCTTTTCCAAGGTGGCTGGGATAATACTTTTACTAAGTATGACCCGTTTTCACAGGTGAGTCGCTTCAGTGGAGCGCTTACTGCGGGTAATGATATATTTATTCTGACTGCTACAGAAAATGTGCAATGGTCGACCTTCATTCTGGACGGTATACATCTCAAAGATGCTGAACCTCCACTAAGTCTAAGGTCAGAATCTGGACTGAGTCACTACAGTTTCTATAATTCCAGTTTCGTAGATAATCTCAGAGATGATATAAATATCAGAGTCCGTGGCAGCGGCATCAATCATTCCCATATTTTAAATTGCGCTATGTTCTTTGATGAACAAGACATGAGAATTAGTAATTCACTTGATGTTCGATTAGCAGATGACGCTGTAAGTTTTTTAGAGATTACCAATGCCACTATGACTAATTATGATAGTGGTTTGTCTGGCCGAAACATGGCAGTTCAAGTTCTTAATGATGCCATTGCAGATGTGGATATTTCTAATTCTATTTTGTACCTCGTTGATGAGATAAGATCAGTCGATTTAACTTTCACAGATTTTTCTGCCTTGAATATTTATAATTCTGTTATCAAAGGAAGATATCAGAATCCTATAGATCCCTTATTTGATTCTACAAAAGAAGATTTTTTGGTTCTACAAAGTAATAGCCCTTACAAAGGGGAAGGAATAGATTTGGGAATGGCTTATTATGGACCAACGCCTGACATAGGTTTTAATAAGGCACTGAAAATAAACAGATCAGATTTTGAAATTAAAATAGAAAAGGCTGCTTGTGATAATGACAACGGTTCCATATCTGTAGATTATGTCGGGTATATGGACCCAGCAATCTTTGTACCTTATTATGCTCAGTATTCTTTGGATGGGGTAAGTTTTACAAATGCACCTCAAGAAAATTTGGCACCAGGTACTTATGAATTGTGGGCCCAGATTTATCTTGATGATTGTACACTTTATTTAGGTGAACATATTGTAGAGGCTCTAGAGCCGGATGATTTTGAAAAAATGACTACCAGAGCTAATTGTGGCGAAGAGAATGGAACTATCACGATAACACCTCCAGGCGAGATAACAGCTTACACCTATTCGATATTAGGACAGCCATTTCAGACCAGCAATATCTTTGAGAATTTGGGTGCTAATGTTTATATACTGGAATACAAAAGTGTAGATGATACGACTTGTATTATCCAAGACGTTGTTTTTGTCAATCAGAATTCTGATATCGAGATTAATTGTATGGCTAACGAGGATAGTGCAGTGTCAGAAGTGACAGGGGGAACTTCACCTTATGATTTTAAGTGGAGTGATCTAGCGGCTACTTCAGGCCCATTGTTGTCAGGTGTCGCTGAAGGCACCTATACAGTCACTGTAACAGATGCAAATGACTGCATCGATACCTGTAGCGTATTCCTGACTGGTCCTCTATGCGACCTTACACTAGAAGACTCCGACAACGATGGTATGCCCAATGCCTGGGAAATAGCTAACGGTCTAGATGAATGTGACCCGACTGATGCCTTCGGTGATGAAGATTGTGATCAGGTATGGAATCTCTACGAGTATCAGTTACGGACAGATCCACGAGATGTTTCCAGCCCACCGCATATTAGGATTAAACCTGAGACAACGATACCACAAATGCAAGCTCTGGTGTCAGCCACGGTTGATCCTAGCGCAGCGTTGCTGATACGACTAGAAGAAGGCAATTATACAGGAGACTTTGTACAATGGCATGAATTCGCTGATCTTCCTAATAGGGTCATGGTGCAGGGAGGTTGGAAGCAATGCGAGGATATTTACGACCCCTATGAATACAGAACTATCTATTCAGATATTGACTTTAATTTTCAACCCAATTATGAAACTAAAATTCACGATGGAATCGAGCTCGATCATTCTGCCTTGACTGATATAGCGTCTGCTGATTCTGCAAGCTTTCAGAGGAGGTACACCAGTATTTCTAATTGTAGTTTTTATAATAACAGTGCCTTTGGTGATAGCTATGGCATTTTCTATAGGGGCTATGGTCCGAACTCAGAGTTCTTTGTTATTAATACGCAGCTTGCAGAGCAGAACAGAGAAATCATAGTGAGAATTCCTGAATCCAGTTATGTAAGAATGCAAGCGATAAATACAACGATAGTATCGCCTTCTCCATCTAATCCTCAAGGCTTTGAGATTATCGCGAATGATGATGCAGCTAGGGCAGATGTGTACATCAAAAACTGCAACCTATGGGATCAGGGTATGACTTCCATCTCATTAGGTGCTGATATTTCTCAGCAAGGAGAGATGAATCTTTTTGTAAGTAATTCCAATATGGCTCGCATCAGCAGACTGGCAGGTGTAACAGGTGTTACAGAAGAGGTTGGTCGTACTGATGTGGATCCGCTGTTCGACAATAGAGTGGTACCTTATTATGAGTTGTCACCGGGCTCTCCGTTGATTGGAGCGGCGACAGATGCGGGTTTGTATGAAGCTGTGATAGTGGCAGATATTGGGATCAATCAGAATGTAGCTTCTTGTGTTGTCAATACACCACCGATTCTTATAACACCCTCCATTCAGAATTCTGATTGCTCTATTAGTGGTGTGCCTGGTGGTTTTATCATTCTGGCTGTCAGCGGTGGAATATCGCCCTATGATTTGCAGTGGTCCTCCACTGGAAGTGAAGTTATGCAAGACAGTACTCAGCAATCGAATCTTTCTGCTGGTGCTTATACTGTAACGGTCACTGATGCCAATAGTTGCACAGAAGAACAGGCCTATGACATATTGGAATTGAATCCGCAGGACTGCGAATTTATTTGCGACTCCACTTCTGAAGACTCTGACAACGACGGGATGCCCAATGCCTGGGAGATCGCCAATGGTCTTGACGAGTGTGACCCTAAGGATGCTCTTTGTGATATTGACGGTGATCATATATTGAATCTTTTCGAATTTCAGTTGCAATCTGATCCCAATGACATGAATAGTCCTGAGGCACGGAATATCAGCACCGCCACGACACAGCAAGAGTTTGATGCGCATCTGAGAGAGGCACATGATATTCCTCTTGTTCTGAGGTTCGAAAAAGGAAGATACTCCTTACGATATGATAGTGAATTACATTTCGATCTGAATGATTTACCTATTAGAGTAATGTTGCAAGGAGGCTGGGATTCTGATCATTGCGAATATGATCTAGTAAGTTTTTATGATAATAATCAACCTCATTCCAATTTTGTGGAAACCATAGATCCTACTTTCTATATAGAAAAAAGTCAAGCTGATGGTACATCTCATAATGCTTTCATTATAGAGAGTTTCAACACTTTGGCAAACATTATCGAATTCACCAGTGGAAATACTGATTCCTACTTGAGTATGAACCGCATGCAGATGGAAGGTTACAATGATAGTGAGTCAACTGCCTTTAGTTTTATCGAATCAGATAATACACCGTATGCTCAACTGACTTTGATCCAAAGTGTTGTAGGTTATGGAAATGAAAGAGTTAGAATAACACAGCAGGATGGTGTGAAAGCCAAAATCCATTTTATCAATGCTAACATAGGTTCTAATTTTGCTTACGAGCCCATACTAGAGATAGTCTCAGGTGATGGTTCATCCTTGGATTTCGTTTGTGAGAATTCTTCTTTGTGGCAGCAAAAAGAACTGAATGGTCCTGCTGTAACAATGGAACAAATAGGAACTGGGGTACAGAACATTTTCTTGGATCACTGTTACGCAAAGCCTATTCTAAGAATCAATAGCTTTGGTACAGATGAAATCATCAACGAGATAGCAAATACTAATGGCCCAGGTAATCCTGGTAGAGATCTTGGGAAGGACGTTGGTTTGCTGGTTGCAGATGGGGCACCAGATATTCAATGGAATAGGCAAAAAACTGTATCTGATGAAGATTTTTTCCATCTGGAATTATCTGCCGTCTGTGCACCGATACTTGGTAAAGTTAAGGCCATACCGAATATCGATACGACTTATATTGTTGGAGGCGGAGGGATAGACGAGATAATACCTTCTCCTTATACTTATCAAGTCTCGGTTGATGGAGAAAATTATATTGATGAATTAGAGAATTTGGAGGCGGGAGAATATCGAATATTTGTCAGATCAGTGGGTGCCTGTCACGTTTTCAGAAAATGTATCACCATTGTAGAGGAGGATTGTGCTTGTGATCTTACGTCGGAAGATAGCGACAATGACGGTATGCCTAATGCCTGGGAGATCGCCAATGGCCTGGATGAATGCGATCCTACTGATGCCTTTGGTGATCTGGATTGTGATCAGGTATACAATTTATATGAATTTCAATTAGGGTCTGATCTTAATGATGACAGTTCTCCAGGTGTTATTTATGTTGACAGTGACATGACCGTAAATGATATACAAAATGCCATTGGTGTAATAAATGCAAGCTCTCTGGTCATTCGATTCATAGAAGGTGTCTATAGTTCTGATATTAATTTTTCCATTGATGATTTTAATAGTCTGCCAGAAAGAGTCATGATACAAGGTGGATGGTCCTGCTCTCATGCTTATGATCCCATAAATAACAGAACCATTTTCAGGGGAGGCTTTGATTCAATTTTTGATCCTTTCAGAACATGGATTGTGGACGGATTTGAATTTGAAAATCATAGTCTTACTATGAGAATAAACTCAGGATATCAAAGCTATTCTAATTGTGCATTTTATGCCGCGACTCAAGGTTTATCTGCTGATATTGGGATGCGTGGCACAGGTGACAATAATGAGTTTTCTATTTTCAATTGCAGCTTTGTATCTACAGAAGGGCCAGGCGTTATTATAAGTTCTGATCGTGCTTACAATTTTTGTAAAATCAGGATGATCAATACGACAATGTCTGGGAATACTTCACCTAATGACAGAGGGTTGGTATGTGGTGAGTCATTATATTTTTCTCCTGTTGTTCAAGGAACTGAAGCGGAGTGGATGGCAGCAAATCCAGTAACTGATGTTAATATCAAGGATTGTAATCTATGGGATCGGAATAGTGCTATTAGTATGCTAACACTTAGAAATAGATTCAATACTGGAGGTGCCTATAATTTGTTTTTGGAGAACTCTAATATTTCAAGTTTCGATCGTAATGCTGGTATCACTGGTGTCACTACTGGAGAGCTGGATTTGTTGAATGTAGATCCAAACTTTCTGAACGAAGACCCGCCTTATTATGAGTTGTCACCTAGCTCACCGTTGACAGGGCTATCTGAAGGCAATGGTCTCTATGAGGATGGTTTTTCTGCAGCCATCGGACATAATTTTGAAATAAGTTCTTGTGGAAGGGTTGATCTTTCTTTAGCTGCCACAACTGAATCTTCAGACTGCTCTATTAATGGAACGCCTAGTGGCTCTATTGACTTGGAGGTTATGGGTGGAGCGCCTCCCTATAGTTATAATTGGTCTTCGGTAGTTGGTCAAGTTTTAACAACTGACGAGGATCAAAATGAATTGTCTGAAGGCACTTATCAGGTGACCATAACAGATGCCTTGGGTTGTGAAATATTCGGCACTTATGTGATAACGGAATTAAATCCTGGCTCTTGTAACTTTATTTGTGACCCAGCCCTGGAAGACTCTGACAACGATGGCATGCCCAATGCCTGGGAGATCGCTAATGGTCTGGATGAATGTGACCCCGTGGATGCCTTCTGTGATAATGATGGAGATCAGGTGATTAATCTTTTTGAGTTTCAGTTGGGTACAGACCCATATCTGCAAGGCTCTCCACTTATAGTCCAAGTGAATCCAACAACTCCTGAGGAAGAAGTTCAAGAATATATAACAAATAGTGGATCTACACCTGTTGTCCTTAGGTTGTCAGAAGGAGATTATGATTATACGTTTCAATATAGCGTTTTTGGTCAGTTCGAACCTGTACCACCAGGAAGATTCAGATTTCATATTCAAGGCGGGTGGGATAATACATTCTGTGATTATGATCCTTTTTTGAATAAAACCATGATCAGGTCTTGTTGTCTATTTGGACTTTTTGGTGAAGCTATTATTAATGAAGGTGACTATGAAACTTACATATTTGAAGGTCTCCAATTGATAGGCTCGCGCATAAGATTCGAGAGGGGGGATCCCTCCAAACATTATTTTTCAATTTATAACTGTACGATGGATGAAGAGGCAGATACGACTAATGGTGCCAATTTATCCAGTATTAGTTTAGATGGAGAGGTGGAATATAGATTTATCAATTCTCTCGTGACAAATGGTTCACATCTCTCGAGCATCTATAACTGGGGAGGGACTTCTAGTGCTGATTTTCTCAACTGTACAATGACAGATCTGACTGATCCTGCATTTGTCCCTGATCCCTGGTGTATAGCGCTATGGGTCTCAGATCCAGATAGATCTATTGATTTGAACATTGGCAACTCCATCCTTTGGGATGATAGAAATATGATTAGTGTCGGAGAAGCGGGATTAGGGTATGAATCGGGTTCTTTTCTGAATGTTTCAGCTTATAATTCTGTGCTCAAGGAAATAAAGTTTATGGATGATAGAATATCAGCCGGTGGATTTTCTTTAGACACTACAAATATTTTTAATCAAGATCCTGTCTTTGCACTGTCAAATGATTATCGATTAGCTCCCAGCAGTCCTTTCAAAAATAGATCTGAAAATATTGGCATCCCTCATGAAGGCTCTGCTCCGGATATAGGCGTGAATCAGTATGCCTACAGTTCCATCAGACTAGTAGAACAAATAGATACCATAACACCAAGTTGCATGGCATCCGATGGTGAGATCTCTCTTACCCTAAAGCCGACGAATAAAACTTTAGAATTTTCTTTAGATGACTTTGTGAGTGATATTCGTGTGAGTCCTGTTTTTACGGAATTGTCAGAGGGAGAATATATCATTTATATCCGTACAGCAGATAACTGTGCCCACTTCCAGCAGAAGGTGACGCTGGAAGATAACTGCGGACCTCCATGCGATCCTGCTCTAGAGGACTCAGACAACGACGGCATGCCGAATGCCTGGGAGATCGCTAATGGTCTAGATGAATGTGATCCAGTTGATGCCTTTTGTGATATTGACGGAGATCAAGTCTGGAACTTATATGAATATATGCTAAATACGGATCCACGTGCATCTGGCTCACCACGCATATTCAATGTGAGCAACACAATAACACCGGAGACTTTAAAAGAGATCCTGATAGATAGTAGCATCATTGAAGCCATAGTCGTCCGGTTGCAGGCAGGCACCTATTCAGACTTCGATCTGACTAGTGGTGGATTCATACCGTCAGATAGGACTAACATACGCTTTATGATGCAAGGTGGTTGGGATAAAGATTTTTGCAACTACGATCCATTTATCTACCGAACGATTTTTAATTCTACTTCTGGCACCAAAAATTTTATAAATATAAATCCTCAATTCACCTTGGATCCGTCATCATATGACAGAGTAACAGCGATAGTAGATGGCTTGGAGTTAATTGACATGATGATAGATTATCGCTCTGAGTATACAGAATCATTCACCGCAATAAGTAACTCAAGTATTACAGAGCCAAATTCCACTAGTTGGATAAGCATATCTAGTACAGGTAATTCCTTAGATATGAATTTTCACCTTATCAATAGTTCTATAATAAATACGCGGCCGGTTCTTATAACAGCTAGAAGTAATTCTACTCTGAGAGCATATATAAAGAACTCAGTTTTTACTGACTTTAGGTCAGATGGTTTTAATCTAACAGCAATAAATTCCACAGTCAGTTTTATGAGTCAGTTGGACCTTGATATAGAGAACGCTATTCTCTGGGAAGGAAATCCCTCCGCTTTTTCGTATGATCAAAATAGAGTAAGTAATGCAGATATTGGAGGTAATTTTTTAAATATGGAAGTGAGTGCAAGCTATCTCTCTCCTTACAATCTAAATGATAGTGGAGGACGGGTTGAGAATAGCGTGGTAGAAGATGCAGGTGTTGTCTTTGGTGATCCAATGTTCGGACAAGAATCACTTCCGCATTATACTTTAGAAGATCAAAGCCCTGCTAATAATAGTGGTGTGAATAATGGCCTACCTTATGAGGGCGCTGCACCAGACATAGGTGTCAACCAGTTTGCTTACAGCGCCATTAGGCTAGTGGAGCGGATCGATACTATTTCACCAAGTTGCATGGCATCTGACGGAGAGATTTCGCTTTCCTTGAAGTTGACGAATAAAACTTTAGAATTTTCTTTAGATGACTTTGTGAGTGATATTCGTGTGAGTCCTGTTTTTACGGAATTGTCAGAGGGAGAATATATCATTTATATCCGTACAGCAGATAACTGTGCCCACTTTCAGCAGAAGGTCATTCTAGAGGATAACTGCGGACCGCAATGCAATCCCGCCCTAGAAGACTCAGACAACGACGGCATGCCCAATGCCTGGGAGATCGCGAATGGTCTGGATGAATGTGACCCAAGAGACGCCTTCTGTGATCCAGATGGAGATCAAGTCATGAATCTTTTCGAATATCAATTACAGACAGACTTATATGACGAAGAACAACCACGTCAGATTGAAGTCACACCTCAAACAACTGAAACAGAATTCATAGATTTATTCAATGAAGGCTTTAATGAAGCCATTTGTATAAAGATGCAAGAAGGTGAGTATACCTATGTGCACGAAGTCACGGGCAATAATAATGCTTATGGTATTATGCTACAAGGCGGATGGAATGCTGGATTTACAGAATATGATCCGTTTACTTATGAAAGCTTATGGATCAATGGCTCAGACATAAACAGTGTTCTAAGTATAAATTCCGATGTTGGTGTACAATGGTGTGCTTTTATTATGGATGGAATAAATATGAGTGAATCCGGAAACTTGAATGGAGCTGTTTATCTCACACATCGTTCTGGAGAGAGCCATTTCAGTTTTTACAATTGTGATTTCTACGAGAATTCTGGGGATATAGATATTGATCTATTTGGTGTTCAGAATAATCAAACGGAAATCTTGAATTGTTCCTTTTCTCAAATCACTGAAGAAGGCAATGGTTCGGGGACTGGACAAGGTGTCATAAGAAGTGTTATTTCTCAGGGCGCACAAGCCGACTGGAGAGTATTGAATACTACAATGAATAGAAGCCTGAGTGATAGGTGGTGGAACGGATTAGCATATGTAGTCCAGGCTAATAGTGCTTTAAATGTTGACCTTTATAATTCTAATATCTGGAGTGGCGATAGCAACAACCCATTTTCCATCAGACTGGTAGAAGCTTCCGGAGATATTGCATTAACTGCATATAATTCCAATCTTTCCCCCTTTTTCATACCTAACAGCTTTAACACGACTGTCCTATTTCCTGATAGAGATACAACAGATATAAATCCGATTTTTCTAAATCCATCAGTGGCACAATGTAAGATTATCGGTGATTCAAGTCCACTCAAAGAGGCAGGAACAGATCTGGGAGTAGCCTATGAGGGATCTGCCTCGGATATTGGTATCAATAAGGCGGTAAAGAGCAACTTAGCTAGTTATACGGTTACGACTGTGGATGCGACTTGTGGGTTGGATAATGGTTCTATAGAAATAGAATATACGGGTTATATCGATCCTTTGATATTGGTTCCATTTTATGCGGAGTATTCCTTGGATGGCATTATTTATCAAGCTGATGACTTTGAGAATTTGGCACCTGGGACTTATTCACTATGGGCTATAGCTTATCTGGATGGCTGTACAATATATTTGGGAGAGTTCACCATAGAGAATCTGGATGATGAAAGCTTTGACGTTGAGGAAGTCCGTGCTACTTGTGGTGAAGACAATGGAAGTCTGACAGTGATTCCGCCTAGTGTTGTCGAGGATTATTCTTACTCGATCAATGGCGGTGCATATACGGACAATAATTTATTCATTGACCTAGAAGCTAATGCCTACATCATCAGTATGAGGCTTAAGGCTGATACCAATTGTATTTTACAAAAACTGGTATTGCTTAATAATGATACGGATATGTCTATAGATACACTCAGCGTAACATCTTCTATCTGCGGCAAGGATAATGGATCTGTTTTGCTAGAAATTCAAGGTGGTGTGGGAGATGTAAATGTATCCATAAATGGTGGAGCACCTACTGATAATTTATCTTATGATGGATTAGCTGGCGGTGATTACAGTATTCTAGTGACAGATGCTAATGGCTGTCAAGATTCAATAAGCGTGATTATTGATGACAGCGAGGGAATATTATTCACTGATACTTTAGTGACTCAGCCATCATGCGGTCTGGATAATGGAAGTATTGCGGTGCAAGTCAATGACCCTGGCAGTGTGACGGATATTTTGATCAATGGACAATCAGCCAGTTTATTATTGAATGTGAATATGCCTCCTGCCACTTATATAGTTGAGGTAATGGATGATAAAGGCTGTGCTGATACTTTGGAAGTGGAATTACTGCCAAGTGTACCCGTCGCCATATTGAGTTATGAAGTGGATTCCACGACCTGTGATAAGAATAATGGATCAATAGAAATAACTGATGTTTCTGGTGATCCAAGTGAATTCAGTCTGGACGGGGTGGCGTATGATTCAGAGATGAACTTTGAAGACTTGTCTGCTGGAGATTACAATTATTATGTGCAGTCCGCGGGTTGTGCTGATACGATAGAATTCATTATAGGAGCGAGCACGGCACCACAATTATTGATAGGGGATTATGATGATACGAGTTGTGGAGAGAATAACGGGTCAGTGGATCTGGATGTGTTGTCCGGCAATGGGCCTTACACTTACGGTTTGGATTCATTGAGTTCCGACAATGGTATGTTTGACACCTTGCCAGCAGGAGAATATTTTGCATATGTGCAGGATTTTGATGATTGCCTCGACAGCACTGATCTGAATATCGACATCAGCGAGCTGGTTGTCTTGTCAGTGGAAGTGACGTCAGGTGTATGTGGTGAGCTGGGCAGTATTGTTCTCGCTGCGACAGGTGGAGGAGGAGGTGCAGAATTTGCAGGAGAGGATGGCATCTACAGTACGATATCAGAATTGAATAATCTGGAAGAAGGTGAGTATGTTTTCTACCTGCAAGATGCCGATAATTGTCTGGACACGGTGGCGATAGAAATGGTGAACTATGGCATTCCTGAGATATCCATTGAGGATATCACTGCTGCCCTTTGTGAAGAGCCAGTAGGTAGCCTGTCGATAGTGGGCACGGAAGGTTACGGGACTTTAACTTATGGAGTGGATGGAGGAGAATTCTCTGAGGAGACTAATTATACAAACTTGGAAGCGGGGATGGTTACAGTGGTGGTGACAGATTCCATAGGTTGTATGTCCAGTGCACAGATAGAAATCCCATCGACCCCTGCGGTTGGATTTGCAGAGTTGATAACTGAGCAATTGTTCTGTGGAGATATTTTAGGTCAAGTACAATTTTCACCGAGTGGTGGCACAGGAGAATTGACTTATGCGCTGATGGATGGTGCGGGAGAGGTTTTGGATATTTCTTTGGGCATACCTGAGGGGCAATATACGCTGACAGTCACAGATGAGGTGGGTTGTAGTATAACAGAGATGATAGTGATCAGGAAAGAGGACTGTACGATTTATATTCCCACTGCCTTCAATCCTCATGCGGATGGAGAGGATAGTTCTTTCAAGTTAGGGGTGCCTGAGGCGAGTGATTTTCTGATCGAGTCTTTCCGTATTTATGATAGATGGGGGAATTTGATCTATGATGCAGAGAATATTAATCCGCTGACTTTTACAGGCTGGTGGGATGGCACTTATAATGGAGCAGAGGTAGATCAAGGTGTTTATGTGTATGTGATGCAGCTGGGTGGGGAGAAAGCGGAACAGGTGAGTGGGACAATAACTTTGTTGAGGTAGATAAGGAAACCCTCATCACCGAAGCGGTGATGAGAGTTTACCACTATCACTATAAAACCAATTTCATAGTTATTTGCCGCCTTTAGAATTTTTCTTCCTCTATCTGGGCATTCTTACTTGATGAGATCCAGAGCAGCTGCATCTTCTACCGTTACAATTTCTTCGTTAGAATTTGTTATTTCTACAGGGAATTGCAAAACAGGATTTTCTGACAGATCAGGATTCTCTTATTTAAAAACTTTTATGGAAGCTTTTATTTCAAATTGACTTTCTCCTGTGATTGTCGTAGCATCTTCATGAGTATAGCTCACAGGATAGATTAATCTAAAACAATTGGATCGTTCTCCTCTCTCAGCTCCTTCTCCCTTGCAAGAAATTTTAGTTCTTTCAATTCATCTTTATATCCGACTGTACAGGTCTCGCCATCTGAATTAATCACAACAATAATATACATATAAACAAAGGATTCCTTCAGTCAGACTTGTTCGTGAAAAAAAGTGGACAGGTTGAGTCTTTTATAGCTAAAGTAATTTGACGCTTCATAATAAAGACAGGGCTACTCCAAAAGGACCTACCGATAAAGTTTGAAGAAAATGTTAAGATGTCAACTCCTAGGAATTACTGCGGTATCTTGTGGGTCAATAACAGCAATATGTACAAAGACATCATCAGTTATCAGCTCGCTGACGGGATTACAGAGCAGCACTTATTCAAAGTAGCTAGTAAAATCATAGACTCTTGGATGCAGGCTCAGCCAGGTTTCGTCAAGTGGGAAATACATTCCAATGCAGAAGGTTCTTATACTGATATTGTCTATTGGGAATCCAAAGCAGCCGCACAAAAGGCAGAGCTGGCAATGGCAAATATGACTGAGGCTAATGAGTGGTATGCCTGTTACAAAACCGAAACGATCAAAACCCTAAAACTCACAGAACTTGTAAGATTAGAACCGGCAAGCCTATGATACCTTCAGTGCATTCTTATAATCAGCTCTTTCTTTATTATCAGCAACTTGGATACAAGGCCTTAGGTCAACTTACGGCCGAGGATCAATATTTTTGGGCCCCAGGCCCAGAAAGTAATTCCATTGCGATTACCGTGCAGCATTTATATGGTAATATGCTGTCTAGGTGGACAGATTTCTTGACCAGTGATGGAGAAAAGGAAAGTAGAAATAGAGAGCAGGAATTTGAATTGTATGTGAAGAGTAGCTCAGAAGTGATGACTCTGTGGGAGCAGGGGTGGACTTGTCTGTTTGCTGCTTTGGAGACGATTACAGAAGAGAATAAGGTGCAACTCGTTTACATAAGGAGTAAAGGACATACCATAGATGAGGCCTTACAGCGGCAGCTGGCACATTATGCCTATCACGTGGGGCAACTGGTTTTTATTTCCAGAATGCTATGCAAAGAAGATTGGAAATCACTTTCAATTCCCAAAGGGCAATCTCGTGCTTACAATCAAAGGGCAACAGCTGAGGGAAAAAGGAAGGAGCATTTTACAGAAAATTTAATGGACAAATAATCCAATCAATGCGGTCTGAAGAACAACTAAAGGTCATTCTAATTCTTCTATTAACTCTTGTAAGTGTCTTGGGTATGGCTCAAGAATGGAAGCTTCATGAAGATAGCGATGGTGTTGCCGTATACACTCGAAAAGTGGATGGCATCCCCATAAAAGATGTCAGGATAAATACTACTCTGAAGACCAGCTTGAAAGAAATGATTGCGGCCTTGGAGGATTTTGAGTTACAAGAGAATTGGATCAAAAACACCAAGGATTCAAAAAAGCTGGAGCAAATAAGCCCTGAACACTTCTATTTCTATATTGCTACAGATTTTCCTTTCCCTGCCAAGGACAGAGATGCAATAATAGAGTACAAGAGAATCCAAGATCCTGTAACCAAAGTTATCGAAATTGATTACAAAGCTTTCCCTGATAGACTGCCTGATTATTCCTCATATGTTAGAATGCCTGCACTGACCGCCTCTTATATTTTGACCCCGATAGCGGATAAGGAAATTGCAGTGGAGTATTACATCAGGGCAGACATCGGTGGCAAAATCCCCAATTGGATCATTAATATGGCCATAAGTGTCGGGCCTAGAGATACGATGCTGGCACTCAGAGATGTCTTGGCTAAAGGACGATATGCTGGAGTTGAGGTGGAAGGCGTAGTGGATTGAACTTAATTTACTAGTTAGACTTTTTAGTAATTCAAGGAGTTTAAGGCCTTCTATTAAATATAATTATTGTGAAATTCTGAGCTGTAGCGCCGCATTGACAATAATGAAAATGAAACAATTGGAAATAGTGCTAAGGCCTAATGGATTGATCTTGTGACAATTAAAGGTTGGTAGTCAGGGATTCTTCAGCATTTTTTTGAAGGACACTTTCATCCAGTTGGTTTATTAAGGTAGAGCTTTAGTTAGCCTGCTTTTTCAATATGCTTGATAAAAGGTTGACTGTACATTCTTTGTTTGGTCGCAGCAAAGACAGCATTAGCTATTGCGCCTCCAGCAGGTGGAAGAGTGGGCTCTCCTAGACCAGTAGGATCATTATTGCTTTCCACAAAGTGCACCTCAATTTCTGGTGCTTCTGACATCCGCAGTAAACGATACTGATGAAAGTTACTTGACTGAGTTTGGCCTGCCTCAAAACTGAAGTCTCCATACATCGCATGTCCTATGCCATCAATGATGCCCCCTTCGATCTGGTTTAAAGCCGCAATAGGATTGATGACTATCCCACAATCCACAGCACAAGTGATTTTTTTGACAACAGGCAGCTGGTCTTCTATCGTCACCTCTGCGACTTCAGCTACATAGGTGTTATGCGAAAAGTAGGCGCTGAAACCCAGATGGGTTCCAGCCTTCGCTTTACCCCAATTGGATTTTTCTGCTGCGAGTTTGATGACACGGATGTATTTATCTATTTCGTAATTGTGGTCCTCACCTACAGGATTTTCTTTTGCTTGTTGAAATAATTCTAATCGGAAGTCAACGGGATCTATTCCTAAGTAGCCTGCCAACTCATCCAGAAATGCCTGCTCCGCATAGGCCAGAAAATTAGCATAAGGTGCTCTCCAGGCACCTGTAGTGATGTTGCTTTCGATCTTGTGGCTATCGACTCTATAATTAGGGATAGCTCCACAAGGGAAATTGCTTGGCATAGTGCCGAACATTTGTCCATTGAAGCATGCCTCGGTCAGGTGATAAGCTGTAATCTTGTTGCCTTTTATACCGACTTTGAATTTATAGGCAGAAGCTGGTCTATAGATACCTGCAAGCATATCATCCTCTCTAGTGAACGTCAACTTTATAGGTTTTTTGGATAAATGTGAAATCTCCGCAGCTTCCAATACAAAATCATCACCATAGAGTCTCCTGCCAAAACCACCACCCATTCTGGTCATGTCGATGGTGATTTCCTCCAGTTCTCTGCCTAATTTTTTAGCAACCTTTTCTTCAGTCCACTTAGGAGTTTGGATAGGGCCGACCAGTTCTACTTTTTCTGAAGTGACATCCGCAAAGAAATTCATTGGTTCCATACAAGCATGCGGGAGGAACGGTGCTTCGTAAATTTTTTCTATGATTTCATCTGCTTCGCTAAAAGCCAGATCTACATCCCCGTCCACTCTTCGCGGCTCAGCTGCTTTTTTCTCCAGATGTTGTTTAAGTATCTGAGAGTGATAGGTAGTATCTTCTGCTTTGTCTTTTTGTGCCCACTCTACTTTCAGTGCTTTCTTACCTTTGATTGCCGACCAAGTGTCTGTAGCAAGTACCGCAATCTTATCTCCGAATTTGATGACAGCTGTAACACCAGAAACTTTCCTAGTTGCTGAGTCATCAAAAGAAACTAACTTCTTGCCAAAAGCGGGTGGACGTAGTACGTTAGCATATGCCATACCTGCTCTAGTATAATCTAGGCCAAAGAGAGGCTTGCCTGTGAGGATGCCTTCCAAGTCTACATTTTTTTTGCTCTTCCCGATAATCTTAAAGTCCTTTGGATCTTTCAAGGGTATGTCTTCTTTGTCATCCGGCATGGGTTTTTCGGCCGCACTTGTAGCCAAGTCACCATAGCCGACGGTTCTGCCATCTGGATGTGAGATGACACCTTCAAACACGGAAATATTTTTAACTTCACAATCCCATTGTTCTGCAGCAGTCTCCATTAATAATTGTCTGACTGTTGCTCCCGCTTTACGTAGAGTTTCCCAGCCTTGTCTTATGGATTGACTACCGCCCGCCACTTGTCTTTCGTACCATTCTGTATTGAGTGGCGCTTGTTCCACTACGACATCTCTCCATGCTACATCGAGTTCTTCTGCCACGATCATGGGCATACTTGTTTTGATATTTTGCCCAATCTCAGGATTTTGAGAATAGATGCTTACCAGACCCGTATCTCCTATCTTAATATAAGCATCGAACCCAGTCCAACTGGTCGGCACAGCCTTGGAAGGTGTAGTGATTGGTTTGTCAGATTTGCAAGCCAAGAAATTAAAACCTACCAGGAGTCCACCTCCCGCTGCAGTCACAATCTTAATAAAATTTCTTCTGGATTTATGTTGTGTTGTCATTGGTTAAGTTTTTTTGGCTGCTGTTTTGATGGCTGCTTTGATTCTGAGATAAGTGCCACATCTACATATGTTTCCCTGCATGTGATCATCGATGTCTGAGTCGGAAGGGGCTTTGTTATTTTCCAAGAGTACTGCGGCTGACATGATTTGGCCTGCTTGGCAGTAGCCACATTGTGGAACATCATGTTCTCGCCACGCTTCTTGTAGAGGATGCTTGGCTGCTCCGTCCAATCCTTCTATGGTTGTTATTTTTTTGTCACCGATGGATGATATTGGTGCTACACAAGATCTTGTCATTTCTCCATTTACATGAATAGTGCAGGCGCCACATTGAGCTATGCCACAACCATATTTGGTGCCGACTAGATTAAGCTTGTCTCGGAGTACCCAGAGGATGGGCATATCCGGCTCAGCGTCTACTATATGCTGAGTGCCATTGATGGTCAAGTTGTATTGTGCCATTGTAGAAGAGTTTCTTAAAAGTAGGAAAAAAGGATTGATTTTAAGGTATAACGGTCAAAGGTTCAACGGTGCATAGGCCATAGAGGTATATAAAAGTCCTTTTTTGAAAAAGATGCGAGGGCAGGTTATAATGGCTTATAAATGATTTCAGGTAAAAGGTAGAAAGATTTAATAGGTATTTGGCAAAAAGAAGGGAACAAGGAAACTCCTATAGAAAGTATTTTGTAGCTTTCATTTGTAACTAATTCTATAGGCTAATCATCTAAAATAAAAGAATCACAGACTAAGACTTTTTCACAATCTCTGGGAAAATTAATGCCACTTAATTTTTCATGCACAGGAATATCTTTTCAGAAAAGCAGTGCATAAACAAAGAATGATAAAGGTCCTAGTATATAGAAATGTATGTTTGCGCTCTTTATTATAGTAGCCTTTTTATATTAAATACTATCTTTTAGATTATCGCTACTTACGCTGGCATGAAGCCAAATAAATAGTAGACCTTTTTTGATTCTAAATATACTCAGCGAGCTCTAGCCACCTGTCTTCTTTTGTGGAAATGTCAGCTTGGATCGTTCCTAGTTCTTGCGAGAGTTCAGAAATTTCATCACCAGATAAACTTCCATCTAGAAAGAGCAGTTCTATTTCTTTTTTTCTCTTCTCCAGTTTTTCGATATCTGATTCCAGAGACTCGTATTCTTTCTTTTCGTTGTAACTTAATTTTCTTAAGGTAATGTCCACAGTTGCTGCTACTGTTGTTTTTTCAGTGGCTTTGGGGGCCTTGGCTATAGTAGATTGTCCTCTGGTGCTTTGTTTGTACTCTGAGTAAGATCCATTGAAGTCTTTGATCTTGCCTTTGCCAGTCATAATAAACAAGTGATCCACTAGCTTATCCATGAAAAACCTGTCGTGGGAAATAACAAGTAGACAGCCCGGATAAGATAGAAGAAAATCTTCAAGGACATTTAGCGTTAGAATATCCAAATCATTAGTAGGCTCATCGAGAATAAGGAAGTTGGGATTTTTCATCAAGACTCTGAGTAGTAATAATCTTCTTTTCTCTCCGCCACTGAGTTGTGATACATAGACTTGCTGATGGGAACGTGGGAAGAGAAATTTTTCGAGTAAGGATTCGGCTGTCAGTTTTTTTCCTTTTTCCAGAGGAATAAATTCTGCAATTTCTCTGATGCTTTCTATGACCCTGTGGTCTTCGTTGAGTGATTTATTGTCTTGCGTATAATGACCAAACACTACCGTATCACCTACTACGACTTTGCCTTCGTCAGGTTTTATTTCTTGTGTCAGTAATTTTATAAAAGTTGTTTTTCCTGCGCCATTGGGACCGGCAAGTCCTACACGTTCTCCTTTCTTGAATTTGTAAGAGAATTTACTGAGGATGTTGAGATCACCATAGGATTTACCCACATTGTGTGCTTCTAGTATTTTCCCGCCTAGACGGGCCATGTCTATTTGTAAAGCGACTTCATCATCTGAGATCTGTTTGTTGGCCTTGTCTTTTATTTCGTAGAATTTATCGACTCGGGACTTGGCTTTGGTGCCTCGGGCCTGTGGTTGTCTCCTGACCCAAGCTAGTTCTTTCTTGAAAAGTTTTTTGGTTTTAGCCAGATTGGCTTTTTCGTTTTCTACCCGACTAGCTTTTTTTTCCAGATAGTCCGAGTAATTGCCTCGATAGGTATGTAAAATGCCATCATCGAGTTCTACGATTTCAGTGCAGACCCGTTCCAGAAAGTACCTGTCGTGAGTAACCATGAACAACGTGAGACTCTGGGTAGAGAGGAACCCTTCCAGCCATTCTATCATGTCTAGGTCCAGATGGTTAGTTGGCTCATCGAGTATAAGGAAGTCTGGCTCTTCTATAAGAATTTTGGCAAGAGCCAATCGCTTTTTCTGCCCACCAGATAAGGTGCTTACCTTCTGGTCAAAGTTGTGCACTTTGAGTTTGCCGAGAATTTCTTTGATACGGGCTTCTATGTCCCAGGCTTTGAGATTGTCCACAGCTTCTATAGCTGCTTGGATTTGATCTTGGCGGTCCAGCAGTGTTGCTAGTTCAAGTTTTTTGATGGCTTGGACTTGGGCATTGTCAGAATCCAGGGCTGCTTCTAGCACGGCTGCATTGGGGTCCAGATCAGGATCTTGCTTGAGATAACCGACTCTGATTTCTTTGGAGACTAGAATTTTAGCTTGCTCTCCTTCTGGGGCTTCTTCTCCTGCAATCACTCTGAGTAGGGTGGTCTTACCTGTACCATTCTTCGCGATAAGCGCTATTTTCTGGCCTTTGGCTATGGTGAGACTTAAGTCTGTGAAGAGTTGTTTTTCTCCGTAAGACTTATTGATATGGTCGAGAGTTAGATAATTCAAAGAAGGCTTTGATTGATGAATAGGCAAAGTACTCAAAAGCTAATAGACCTTGGATTTATGGCATAAAAAAAAGTGGAATCTGAGATCAGACCCCACTTGTTAGCAATTTTGTGGTATGACTTAAGAGGCCTTATTATATAGTTTAGCCTTGTACTTTTCAATTTGTGTATGAAGCTTTGAGCTAGCGGCATCTATTGCTAGATCATGCCGGTCACCATTAGCTTCTACAAATAACTCTTTACCCTTCATAATCACTTGTAATTTTACCTTTTTGGTGGGGTGCTTATCCCCTCTGAAAAAGACATTGATGGATTCAATAAACGGATACTTTCTAAAATACTTCTGCAGATTCTCTCTCGCATAGCTCTCAAAATAGTTTTTACCTTCTGTTTCATCTCTTACTACTTTAATATCCATAGTTCAATATTGGTTTTATAAATAAATCCTTCTGATATTCCTTTGAATACCATATCAACAGACAATTTAGCGAGTTTGTTGGACATTAACAATACTATATTCTGCTTAAAGGCTAACTATATGACTGAACACTTGTGAATAAAGCCGCCATCCCTAGGATTTACAGGCTTCTCCGCGTAAGGATTACTTAAATTTATCATATGAAGTTTTGCTTTTAATGTGCCTCTAGCAAGACAATTCCTCTCCAGTACTATGACAAAAACCGCCGAGATGACCACCCTACTGGTCGAGTAAGGCCATCACTTTTTATATGGTGTTGGTTCACAAGGATGATGGGTCAGTTAGCTGATACTTGTCTGAGTATGATGGTCATATTAATGGGATTATTCCATTTTTTATTAAAAAAGCTGGAGTGGGATCACCTTGGAGTGTTGGACATACCTGTAGACAAGGAGGTGGCTGAGCACAAGCAGATGTTTTTGACTTGTCTGATGTATCTTAACCTTACCTGGTTGTGTGGGTATTTTGGTGGAGCTGGGGTAGGCCTTGAGTCTGAAACGCCTTTCGATTATCAGTCACTCTGCCATTATTGCTAATAGATGGATATTATGACGAATCTATTATTTATCTGTAAAAAATGCTTGGTCAGAATTTCATGAGAGAAGAAGGTCATGACCTGTGGATTGGAATCAAAGAGCCTGATGATTCAATTTCAGCTATTCTAGACGTGAAGCCATGGCCTGCAGGCAGAACCAAGAAGGAAAGTACTTGACTCCAGATCTTTGATTCACACAATTATTAGCATTTAGTCGTCAGTGACTTAAATTATATGTCTACATGTGTTAGTGCATCAAAGCATTCGACACTTTATGCTGGTCATTATAATATTATTGTATTTCTACATCGACTACTTGAGAACCATTGATAAACAATAATATTACTTCATGACAGTTTAGAATAAGAACTATGCAATGTCGACTAACCACTTTTATTATTCTTTTGGGTTTAACTTCTTATGCGCAAGAAGTAAAGACAATACGTATGGAAAAGGAGAAAAGATGGGTGCTCAACAGTAGTCTAAATCTCCCTGCTGCAAAATTCCATATCGCTGAGAATCCAAATAGTATAGATGGTTTGAAACCTGATCAAGAGGTCAAAGGTTATCTTGAATTGTTTTCTTCTTTTGGAATAGGGCTCAGTATGAATTTTGGTGAGACGAGCTTCTTTCGAGATCTGGACACCAATGAAATTCTGGACGATGAAACAGAATTTACGAATCTGATGGGTTTTCAGCTTGGAGTATTGTATTCCAGCAAGGTTGATGATCAAGAACTGATCAGTATCAATGAATTCTCTCTTTACGGTGGTCTTAATATTTTGGATGTTCAAGTAGGCGCGGGCTATGAATTAGGCGTGCAGCGAAAAAATGCGAGCAGGTGGTTTATAAGTGTAGCTTATGGAATACCTATTTATAAATTAACAGGCAGAGGTTCTTATATTTTCAAGAAGAAATCTAAAGACAAAGAGCTTGTGCCGTCGATGGGGGTTAAGATTATTTGAATGTTCTTGTAATTATAGTTTAAAGCTATCATCTTGAAATCTTGGTCACTGCCTCGCTCGCTCCTAACTCATCAAGGGGTATCCTATCGCAGGGTGAAATTTTAATCAGATTCAAGCAACATTTAGTTTTTCTAAATAAGTTTTAGCGGCTTTCAGATGTCCTTGCTTTTTTTCTTTTGACATTTTATCCCATGTTCCGATAAGCATCCCGAGTCGTGGGTTGCTGAGAAAAAACTCTCTGTGAACATGCATGAATCTCCAGAACAACCCATCCCAAGTCTGTTGCCAGTCACCTTTAGGGTAGTTGCTCATCTTCATAAGATAATTACTGCCGCTGATGTAAGGCTTAGTTGACATAAGGCCTCCATCGGCATATTGACTCATGCCATATACATTAGGAACCATGACCCAGTCATAGGCGTCGATGAATAATTCCATGAACCATCTGTAGACCTCGTCAGGGTCAAACTCACACATTACCATAAAACTGCCGAGTACCATCAGTCGCTCGATGTGATGGCAATATCCAGTTTCCAAAACTTTCTTGATAGTCAAGTCGATGGGTGCTATACCGGTCGTTCCATCATAGAATGATTCAGGAATTTTCTTGTCAAAGTTCCAGAAATTTGTTGTTCTTTCTTGTGTGCCTTTAGTCAGGTATATACCTCTTATGAATTCTCTCCAGCCGATTATTTGTCTTACAAAACCTTCTAGTGAATTGATAGGCACATCGTTCTTGTCAGCGTATATCAGGGCTTGGTTTATGATACTCATCGGCGTGAGTAGGCCGACGTTGAGCATAGGGGTGAGAACGCTATGATTCAGTATGGTGTGCTCGGCAACTATGGCATCTTCATAAGTTCCAAATTCGTGAAAACGGTATTCAAAGAATTGTTCCAGCCAGGACTGGCTTTCTATATGGGTTAGCGGGTAGTAGCTGTTCTCATCCAGTGTACCTGGATTGTCAGGGTAGAATGTGTTGACATATTTAAGTGCGGCTTTATGGTATTGGTTGGCTGAAGGAAAGCTAATTGATGGCGGTTGCTTTTTTTTAGGATACTTCTTTCTATTTTCTTTGTCAAAGCTCCATTTCCCTCCTATTGGTCTGTCTTCATTATCCACTAGTATGTTTCTAGAGATTCTTTGTACTTTATAGAAACTGGTCTGATAGAATTTTTTCTTTTGCGGTTTGAAGAATGAGCCAAGTTCTGATTTGTTGTTGATGAATAGTGGCGTTTCTTCCCATTGTATTTTTACATCTACTTCGGCGCAGGCCTTTACCATTCTTTTTTCTAACCAGTTGTCTGTAACGTTATGAGAATTTATTTTTTTAAGTCCAGACTTAGCTAGTTTTTTGATCAGGACTCGGACATCACTGGTTTTTTCTGTAGAGATGATATGAGTGACCTTTGCTTTCTTTTTTTTCAGGTGGTCGGCATAGTATAGCATACTGCCATGGTGGAAGGCAATCTTTTGTTTATGAAAAGCATATTGCTTGAAGAATAGTTCTTCTTCGATGAGATAACAATCTTTGCTGCGTTCTAATAACTGGTTTTCGGCAAATAGTTGGTGAGGAAAAATAAAATTCACGCTTTCCTTCATGGGTTATATTATATTGGATTTTCTGAATTTGTTGTTTCTGGTATGCTTCGCAAGAATAGCGTTTTTATACTTCATGACTTCTGGTGACTTCTTATGCCCCCATATTTTATCTCTGGCTTTTTTGGCAGCGGTTTGCAAGTGGATGATGGGTTGAGGATAATCTTCCCCCAGGGTAAAGTTAATCATCTGTTGTTCCATGGTTGTCATCAGCCACGGCTCATGTATGTGTTCAATAGGTAAATTTTTCAGTTCTGGCACCCATTGTTTTATGAATCGACCTTCTGGGTCGTGTTCTTGACTTTGTTTTACGGGGTTGTATATTCTGATTGTATTGATCCCTGTCGTTCCAGCTTGCATCTGGAATTGTGGGTAATGGATGCCTGGCTCATAGTCCAGAAATTGCTGTGCCAAGTGCTGGCTGCCTGCTCTCCAGTCTTGATTCAAATGATGACACAAAAATGAAACCAGCATAGCTCGCATTCTGAAATTGATCCAGCCAGTCTTTATTACGCAGCGCATGCAGGCATCTACAAGTGGATAGCCTGTCTGGCCAAGCTTCCAGGCAGTGATAAACTCTTGACTATGATTTTTAATCAGCGTTTCGTAGCCAGGATTTACACAATGCGTCTCATAACTGCACTCCACTTCAAATTTTTGGATGAAATGGCAGTGCCACTTACATCTAGTCAGCATAGAGTCAAAGGTTCTTTTCTTGCTTTTGTATCGAGGGTGTGATTTTATGTGTTGACAGACTTGTCTGATGGATAAATTTCCCCATGCCAGAAAAGGGGAGAGACGTGAGCAGCTCTTTCTGGAAAATTCTGGTTTGGAAATATGTTTCATGTAATTCCCAGCTCTAATTGTGCAGAATGATTTCAGATAGGCTAGAGCTTTTGTCTCGCCTGCGGGTTGCATTTGGTCTGGGTAGGATATTAATTTTTCTTTTAGTTGCTCGGAGAGTGGGAAAGGGTTGTTGAATTCTACTTTCTCTTGTGGTTGTAAGGAGACAGTTGCAGGTCTCGCTGACATCTGGATATACCATTGTTCATCCCAACCTTTACGATTTTGGATACCACGTAGGATGCCATCTCGTTGGGATTCTATCCATGGGATGTTGTGTTGGTTAAGAAGTTGACTGACAGCTTTGTCCACCTCCCAAGTTTGTTTAGCGCCACTTTCTTGATGACTGTATACCGATTGAATATTGAACTGTTGTAATAGCGTTGTGAATATGCTGGTTGTCTTTCCCTCACAGATATGCACTTCCATAGCGTACTTCTGCAATTTGGAGTTCATATCCAGTATTGAGTGATATTTGAATCTCAAATGCCTTAGGCTAGTATCGGGCCTAGCGCATAGTTCTGTGTCAAAGATATGCAGCAGGATAGTAGGGCAGTCTTGCTGCAGTGCGGTTGCTAGAGGCTTATGGTCTTGTAGTCTGAGGTCTCGTTTGAGCCATACTATATTTATAGGAGGTCGAGTCACTGAAATTTAACAAGAAGCGGGGCTAGTTGTTTGGTGAAAATGGTATTTGCTAGTTAGGAGAACCTAGTGCTGCTTTAAGTTTGTGAATTGTTATAGTTCTACCCATCCACTCCCGTCATAATATCTGAAACCTGGATTTCCGTCAGGGTATTAGTACCATCATCTAGGTAGACACGGCCTAGTTGTGGGGTGACGGGCATTGAGTCTAGGCGTTCTAGAACTTCTGTTCCAGTGAGACCAGTTGGGCCTACTGATATGATGCTCAATGAAAAAGGCTATTATTTTACCTTGATTATGTTCGGTCTATTCGGAGTGATTTCATTATAGAAAAGTGTCAGGGACAGAATGGAAGGGGCACGAGTGACTGGTATGTATTACGATCTGTGTTGGTTTGGAGTCATACTATCTATCGGGCTACTCGTTGTGGGATTGTGGAATGCTGCTTTATTGGCTAGCGAAAAAAGGATTCTATGCATTCGGATTTATTCTGCTTCCAAGGAAGAATCTCTTGGAAGTTTGATTTTCTATTTTCGAATTAATGTCTTACAATCTTCTGTATATATGTTGTTGTCACTTTTCAAATAGAAAATGTAAACATCTTTATACATTTCTTCAAGTTTCTGTTGCTAGTTGATTCAAAGGCACAGATAGGGCCCTGGCTTGTACACAGAAAATCCAGCCACGGAAGAGGGTTGCGACTCCATGCAAGATTCGAGTGGAATCAAATACATTAGCTGCAAAGTATTTTAATAGACTCTAGTTGTTGTATAGCCCTCATAGGATTCGCTAGTGAAGATGCTTAGTTCAGATAGAGTTTGTGTATTGAGAAGAATTTCAAGGTCCAATATCCTGATTGATCACAGCCTCTAGAAGTTCGATATATATCTTTATAAGTCTTCATATGACAATCCTCTATATGGGTTAAGTTTTCCACAACCCTTGCATATCTCCCTCTCATAGCTCATATTTGTCTGATATATCGACAATATTATGTCGAATATATCAACATCTCTTGATTCGTAAGGATCGAGAGTCCATTAAAATCAAGGAAGGGAATAGCGGTTTAGCGGTACAACGGCGCAACGGTTTTAACGGTGTTGTGGCATCGCTATAACTGGACGTATTGCGCAACAGCCCCCCACGACTTAACCACTTAACAACTAACCACTTAACTAATCACCACTTACTAATTCATTCAACTATGCACCCACTCATCACTCATCACTCATCACCCATCATCCATAACTCATCACTCACGAAGTGCACTTAAACAGCCACACATATTATTCCTTCAAGTACGGGACCCTCTCCCCGCTACAGCTCGTCAAGGCCGCTCACCAGGAAGGTCTCAAGACCCTCGTGCTCACTGATATCAATAATACCTCCTGCAGCTACCAGTTCATACAAGCCTGTAAGGCCCACGATATCAAGCCCCTGCTCGGTATGGAATTCCGCTCTGTACAGAAAGAAACCACAGCAGAAAATCCCGTCACCGTCTTCAGCATCAAGGACTCCAAGTTTGCCTTTGTCGGTATCGCCAAGAACAAAGAAGGCTGGCGAGAACTCAATGCCTGGCTCACCCGTCACTCCATCGCTAATGAACCCATCCCGCCCATTGCGCCCGACTTCGAGCATGCCTATGTCATCTATCGCAAGCTACCCAAGCCCCTCGCAGAACTCCGCTCCAACGAATTCATAGGTGTCCGCCCAGGAGAAGTGAATCACCTTTTCTCTTCCTACCTCAAAGAGCATCAGGAAAAACTGGTCGTTTTCTCACCCATCACTTTTCTGGATGACACGGGTTACAAGACCCACAAACTCCTGCGCTGCATCGACCTCAATATTGTCCTCGGCAAACTAGACGCTAAGTATTGCGCCAAGGCTTCAGAAAGAATATATACTACCGAGGCGCTCAAGCAGATCTTTGAAGCCTACCCGCGCATTCTAGAAAATACGCATCGACTTATCGACAGTTGCGAGATAGAAATGCATGCCACGCCGCTCAATAACCGGCAGACTTTTACGGGCTCACAAGATGGCGATATGAAACTCCTCACCAAGCTCGCCATCAATGGTTGCAAGCGCCGCTTCGGTGAGCGCAACGTCAAGGCACTGCAGCGGACAGAAAAAGAACTGAAGGTCATAGACAAGCTCGGCTTTGCGGCCTACTTCCTGATTACCTGGGACATCATCCGTTACGCGAGTACGGCAGGCTACCATCACGTGGGGCGGGGCAGTGGTGCCAATTCCATCGTCGCCTATAATTGTTACATCACAGATGTGGACCCGATGGATCTAGATCTTTACTTTGAGCGCTTCATCAATCCGCATCGGACGTCGCCCCCAGATTTTGATATAGATTTTTCTTGGGATGAGCGGGATGATGTGACGGATTATATTTTTAAACGCTACGGTAAGGAACATACCGCCTTGCTGGCTACTTACAATACTTTCAAGGGGAAGTCCATTATCAGAGAGCTAGGTAAAGTGCTGGGCTTACCCAAAAAAGATATCGACATCATTGTCTCGGAACCTCACGCCAAAGAAAAACATCATCCTTTTGCCAAGCACATATTCAAGTACGGTAAACTGCTGGAAGGTTTCCCCAATCATCTTTCCATCCATGCTGGTGGCATACTCATCAGCGAGGAACCACTTAATTATCACACAGCACTACAGATGATGCCCAAGGGATTTGCGGTAACCCATTTTGACATGTATGGGGCGGAGGATCTGGAGTTGCATAAGTATGACATTCTCTCGCAGCGTGGGCTGGGTCACATAAAAGATGCCGTCACTCTCGTCGCTCAGAACCAAGGCAAGGCCGTCAATGTCCGGGACGTGGAAGCGATCAAGCAAGACCTCGGCGTCAGGAAGCAACTCAAGACGGGTAAGTGCATCGGTTGTTTCTACATAGAGTCGCCTGCGATGCGGGGACTACTGACAAAGTTGCGCTGTGATAATTATACTTCTTTGGTTGCAGCGAGTTCCATCATCAGACCTGGGGTGGCCAAGTCGGGGATGATGCGGGAGTACATCCATCGTTTTCACCATCCGGAATCGTTCACTTATATCCATCCGATATTTGAGGAGCACCTGGGAGAAACTTATGGGGTTATGGTCTATCAGGAAGATGTGATGAAGATCGTGCATCATTTTGCGGGCTTGGATCTGGATGAGTCGGATGTACTGCGACGGATCATGTCGGGCAAGAAAAAATCCTCGGATACTTTCTACGAGTTGGAAGCGAAGTATTTCAGAAATTGTAAGGCACGCGGTTATCCCGATGCGTTGACATTGGAAGTGTGGCGGCAGGTGGAGAGCTTTAGTGGGTATTCTTTTTGTAAGGCGCATTCGGCGAGTTTTGCGGTGGAGTCGTTTCAGAGTTTGTATCTGAAGACTTATTACCCGTTGGAGTTTATGGTGGCGGTGATTAATAATTTTGGAGGATTTTATTCTACGGAAGTGTATGTACACGAGGCTCGTATGTGTGGCGCCAAGATAGAAGCGCCCTGCATTAATCATAGCACCTATCTCACTACTATCTATGACGAGGAAATTTATATAGGTTTTGTTCATATTTCCTCTTTGGAAAAGCGAATCGCTACAATGATTATCAATGAGCGAGAGGACAATGGAAGCTATACAAGTATGGAAAATTTTGTCAATCGGGTGGAGATCAAAAAAGATCAACTCGAGTTGCTCATCAGAATCGGAGCCTTCCGTTTCAGTGGGATGAATAAATATGAACTGATGTGGGAGAAGAATGCTGTCCACAATCCACAAGTCAAGCACAATGGCAGCGGGCAGCTATTCGGGATGGAGTCTGATGATTATGAATTGCCCATATTGGAAGAGACGGATTATGAGCAGGCTTTTGATGAGATGGAGTTGCTGGGTTTTCCGCTGTGTTCGCCTTTCCGACTATTGCAGACTGATTTCCGTGGGGATATTCAGGTCCGAGATCTAAAGCCTAACTTGGGTCGCAGAGTGCGGATGGTTGGGTATTTCATCGCCAGAAAAAATGTGATGACTTCTACGCGTAAGTTAATGAACTTTGGGACGTGGGTGGATAGTGAGGGACAGTTTTTTGACACGACACATTTCCCAAGGAGTTTGGCCCAGTATCCTTTCAGGGGGAAGGGTTGTTATTTGATTTCGGGTAAGGTGGTGGATGATTTTGAGTTTCCGAGTTTGGATGTGGATAGGATGGAGCGCTTGCCTTATGTGATGGATGAGCGGTATTAGTCGGTGGACGAGGTGGAGTTATAGATACAGAAATTTCGATGGCCTGTCGCAATGAAGACTAGGGGTAAAATAAACTATCAACTGAGAATCTCTAAAAAGTTAAAAAATGGAAATTTCAAATTAGTTGTCTGAAAATTATTATGTTTGGAGCTCACTTAAAAATAGAATGATTAATAACTTTAAACTCTCTCTCTCTCTCTCTCTCTCTCTCTCTCTCTCTCTTAATTATTTTATTTCTGGGTTCTTGTACTAAAGACTCGGAGTCGAATTCAACTTTTGATACTAAAATAGAAAGCAGATCAAATCAAACGTTTGGAACTTTATGTGAGTACAATGATCATGCATTAAATTTGATGCAAATCAATCTAGATCAGTATTTGATTAATAATGAATATAATCCCGATTGTCAGGAAATTATTTCAACAGATAGTTTCAGCAAGAATTTTGCGAGCCTGAGCAGTTAAGGTACATTTGTTCCAAATTTTTGTCTAATAAATTGCGACATTGATTTCGTCTGGTTCTGTGAACAAGATTACCCAAAGCCCTTGACTTTTTTCAATGATTTAATAAGTGATCTAGAGGCACTATTTGTGAATAGATGTGAAGATGGTACTTACTTTGTCCCCACATCATTTAAAGCTAGTTTTTATCCTGTAGATTTACTTTGCCCATGTGAATGGAATTTTGAGCAGGGTGGATGTGGTCTTCAGCTTTTAAATTTTCCTATGCCACCTGATGACCCAGGTTGCTCGAGTCCATTGAGTATACAAGTTTCAGGTTATTGTGTAAAGGACAAGGAGACTCAATGTGTGGAAGTAGAAAATCAATGTGGCGAACCAGTTATAATTAGTCCTGGAGATGATTTTACACAGAGCTTATGTGCATCATGGGGCAATGGTTACTGTACCAATTTAGATGACGGAGAGTGTATAGAGATAGAACAACCAACGAATTGTGATTGTACTGATAAGAATCCTTTAGATCTTGGAGATCTAATTCCTATGTGGAGAGTTTTGAGTGGGCAATCTCAAGTATGGGGTATAGACAGTGATATAGTTACATTATTTGGAGATATGAACTGTGACGGTGCAATTACGCCCCTTGATTTACTTATACTACAAAGATGTCATTTGGGACTTGATGAAAGTCCTAATACTTGTTTCCAAATAGGAGAATGTGTCTTGCTGAACCCAGCAACTGTAGGTGACCGCCTTAGAGCACCGAATACAGTATGTGCTGAAGACTTTCCAGTTACATTGATCCAAGGAGTATTCGGTGATGCTGGAGGTTCGTGCTGCAATAATTCTTTACAGGGTCTTCAAGAAACTGCCTATGAGCAAATATTCAGATCTGAAGACAGTGGGGTTTACTTGAATAATAGTGAAAAGATTCTTGGATTCACTTTGGGTTTTGAAGGTAACGTAACTCTATCTGCTCAAAATTCTGAAGACTCGATTTCTGAGTATATGGAAGTATATAATCTAGGGGATAAATCAATCATAACTGCTATTTTTGACAATCCTAGAATGTTAAATAATCAAACTAAGCTTTTTGATTTAATTAAAGACAAAGACAAAGCTAGACCTAATCTCATGCAAGGTGAAGAGATATTCAACTACCTAGTAAAGGGTAATGGTGAAGTGATTAAAATGACAAATTAGTATATGCTAAGAATTGTAGTCAGTTTCATTTTATTTATAGTGGTGATTCCTACTTTGTTTTCACAGAGGATATATTATTCTGATGAAAAGGATTTATCACTCTTAAAATTTGAAGAGAACTTAGAGTATTTCTCTGATAGTATTTGTTTGCCTGCGGAGGGAAAGTATTTCAGTGTAAATTCTACTGGAAACACTTATTTCATCGCTGTTCAGAAGGATACTTTAATTGAAATTAGTAAGTATAATTATACGACAAATGAGTATGAACCATTTTATAGTTTAAGTCAAGGATCTATTGCCACTAGTTTTAATGGATTTAATCTAGTAAAGGATTCGCTGTTGATAGTAGTTACAACTGGAACTATCTTTAAACTTGATATAGAATCTAAAGAGCTAACTGAAATTGCTACTCCAGATTTTCCTACTTCAGCATTCAATCCTTTCTTGACGTGTTTTGATTGTCTCGATAAGGTGTATTGTAATTCATGGGCTATTAATGCAGAGAATAGGATGTGGGAATTTATTCTAGAGCAGGATTCACTTAGATATCTTTACGATTTTACGCCTTTACTTCTTGCAAATTATGGTTGTGTAGGCATAGATTCAGAATTTGCTAAATGGGTAATACATGATAGGGAAAGGGTCAGAGTTTATTCCTGGACGGAAAGGCAATTGTTGTATGAAACTAGTGTGATTGGCGGTGCGGAGGAGTGCAATCCTAAACAAGGACTTGCAGTAAAGAACTACCCATTTCATTTATTGAGCTTCAATGACAAGGGGCCATCCAGTGCTAGGACGGTGGAGATTGAAATAGACTTGTGTGATACTAAGAAGATTTCTCTAGAAGAGCTTGGACTAGCTATTGTCAATGAAGGGGTCCCCATAGACAGTATGATGATAAAAGTACTTAGTGCTCCTGAAGACTTTTATATGGAAATGGAGACTTCAAATATTTTAGTGTTAGGAGACGTCACTGATTCAATTGTTATTTATAACACTGAGAAACTGAGTAATGACGATTTAGTAGCAGAGATTACAAAAGGATTTTTCAGATTAGATTCTATTCCACAAGTAGATACAATATCTATTGAGATAAGTATGAATTCATTTCTTTATATGACTGCTAAGAAGATTGATCTAATAGTGGAAGGCGTGCCACCTTGTGATGAATGGGGTGTGAGTAATTCAGAACTAACTAGTGAGGATGTTTTCTTTATTCCTAACCCTACATCTGATTATGCAAGTATTCGTGACAGGTGGATAGGTCACAGGATGCATATTGTTAATAGTATAGGTGAAGTGTTATATAGTAGACTCATAGACAAAAGAGAGCAAGACTTTTCTACTTTGCCTTCAGGAGTTTATTTTATTTATATTGTAGGGAAGGGTCTTGTTGATGCAAAAGTTATTAAGTTAGTTAAAATGTAAATAGATATAGGTGCTTTAGGATTGTATTTCTTGTAGTTTTATTTTATATGAAGCAATTGAATTTGGACTTACTCTAAAAAGAATAGATAATCAACCTCCTCCCCCACGACGGCACCGCCATTTATCATCCTGCACTCTTCTCAGAAACTGAATCCAAGGGGCTTGTTGAAATTTTGACTCGAGAAATCGGCTGGCAAGAAGCAGAAATAACTATGTTCGGTAAGCAAATGAAGATTCCACGACTCCAAGCCTGGTACGGAGATAAGAACTATGCTTACTCTGGCATACAGCTCACCCCTCTGCCCTTGACAGAAACGCTAATGAGCATCAAAGAAAGGATAGAGCCTCTATCTGGTGTAGTATACAATAGCGTATTACTTAACCTTTATCGTGATGGAAATGATAGTATGGGTTGGCATAGTGACGATGAGCCAGAGCTAGGAAAGCAGCCCACGATTGGCTCTGTGAGTTTTGGTCAGGCAAGAAAATTTCATCTGAGGCACAAGACTAAGAAGTTACCTTCAGTAAAATTTGAGTTAGGCTCTGGAAGTTTTCTACTGATGAAAGACGAAATTCAGACTCACTGGCAACATCAGATCCCTAAAAGTAAAAAACCGATGGAGCCCCGAATCAATCTGACATTCAGAGTAATTATTTAATGCTCGCAGCCCATAGTTTTCTGAGCGCCTTCCACACCCACTTCATTGCCTAAGAAATCCAGCATCTCTGCCAAGCTTTTATGTTCAGTGTCAAAACTATAGATGCAGATATTCTTTGCTTTGTCCACAGTACACAAGTATTTTACACCTAAGGAACTGAAACTCGTCGATATTCTTTGTGGATTCATTTTGTCAGCTAGATTCAGTTTGACCATATCTTGACGGAAAGTATTTTCCTTCATTTTGTTTTGAGTACTTTTACAGCTCAGCAGAAAGCAGAATAGAATCGAGAAATAAACGATTTTCATTGACTATGATTTGATGAATTGTGATTGGCTGATAATTTTATTTTGATTCAGTATGCTGATGATGAAGCCACCAGCTTCAAGAGTAGATAGATAAATGCTCTTCAGCGGTGTATCCATATTGCCATTTGTGATTGCCATTTGTGATTGCCTTTCCAGATAGGTCGTGAATGGTGAAGCGTAGATTCTTTTTGAAATCTACTCTGGTTACTTGCACGGTTAACTTATCAGCGGAAGGATTGGGTCTAATGGAAATTATGGACACCTCCGTTTCTATGGTTCTGGTATAATCCTCTCCATATGCTGTATCCAATATAACTAGCCGATTATCTTATTAAAGAACTAATTTTTTACAAACTGGGTTTGACCGATAATTTTGTTTTCCTTGATGATGGTTATGATATAACTGCCATTATCCAATCCTGAAATATCTATATCTTGTTGCGGAACATGGATGAGGCCTCTATTAGTTGTCTGCCCTTTCATATTATGTATTTCATAGGCCATTCCCTTGTCGAAATCAGTTCTAGTAACTTGGACGGTTACTTTTTCGGTAGATGGGTTAGGCCTTATGGAAATAGTGGCAAGGCTGAGAGAAGAAGTACTGGTGAAATCATCTCCAGAAACCTCATAAGTGAAATCGTCAAAATAAAATCCATCCTCTTGTACCCCGCCATCTGAGAAGAACACAAACTTGAATCTTAATTCTGTGGCACCTATAAAATCATTGAGGCAGATGCTTTCTCTGGCCCAGTCAGTATCACCCTGGTACACAGGTCTGGTGTCTGAAAACTGATTTACAGAGTCACTCGTGAGTTCTCCGCAGACCTCCACATAGGGGTCGTCGTCTGCAGATACTAGAAACTGTACATAGTCGTAATCTTGTTCTATCTCAAATTTAGTATAGAATTTTACAAAGATCTCTTCGGCATCTTCAGCGTTAAAGACTCTGGATATCAATAGTTCGCTACTCTCGTTACGACGATAATTACGGCCAGGAGAATCTGTTATGCAAGAGGGAGCAGAAAAGAAATCCTCTGTTGTCAGATTCCAGTCTCCATCCAGTTCGAAATTTGTCAAGTCATTCAGTGAATCCAATTCTGAATAATCTGGAAGATCTTCACTACTGATATAAGTCTTAGAAAAGGGTAGTCTCTGAGTAAAAGTCCCGTAGTCTATGATGGCAACGAAGTTGATTTCTGTATCTGAAAAACCTGCATCCACTTCGTAGCCGATTGTTATATTCAGTTTTTCTCCTATGCTCATATCTAGACCTGGATAAAGGTTGTCTGTCAATGTAAATCCAGGTGTCTCAGATATAATACTAATATCTACTAGCTCATCTTTAAGGCCACTCTTCTCAAATTCAAAAAATAGTAACCCACTATCCGTAAGTGTATTTATAGCAAATGTTTCATTCAGCCAGCCATAACTCAAAAGCAAGTGTGCGGCGTTGAGATTATGCCTCATTGCAGATTTATTAAGCTGATCTATCGAATTTTCTCCTGGCCAAAAACCTGGACCCACCTCTGGAGTCATCGCATAGATCTTGTTTTTGTCTATCAATTCTCCATACATCCAATCATCACTATCCCCATTGACAGTATAACCTACTGTCTCTGTACCCGTACCCACTAAGAAGTCATTTTCTGTGATCATGACATTACCTAATGACTTGAAGATTGAATCTTCAGCTGTAGGTCCATCCTCATATCCCCAAGGATGTATGAGCAGATTCCCAAAGGTGTGATAATTGAGGCTTAGCTGAAAATTATTATCCATGCATAATTTTCTCACGGCCTGCGTTTCCGGTTCTGAAAATGCAGAAGGTCCTCTATAGGTTTGTGATGCTTCTTCATTGGATGACCCTTCATCATCATAAGCCCAGAAGTAACCATAGTTTCTATTCAAGTCGACACCTACTGTATCGCCATTAGCGTTGGGGTATCTGTTCTTTCTCCACAAGCCGCCGCCATTAGGATTAGTCAGTTCATTGTATACGTATCCGTCTGGATTGACCATGGGAATAAAGAACATGGTTGTATTCTCAACTAAGAAAGTGACCTCCTCATCTTTGCCATAATTTTCCAGCAAGTACCACATATAAAATAATATCTGAGAGACACTATTAGGCTCTCTGGCGTGATGCAGGGCATCGTATAAGATCTGTGGTTTGTCAGGGTCAATCATTCCTGGCGTACTGGAAATGACCAGATGATAGATGAAACGACCCTGATGAGTCTGAATGGAATCTATCGCTAATCTTTCCGTAATCAGTTCAGGAAAAAGTTCTTTCATAAGGTCCAGATTCTTGATTACTTCTGCATAGGGAAGGTAGCCACCCATGGATCCAGAAGCGTAATTTTCTGGCGTTGTGTATTCATATCCTCCAGTCTGCGATCCGCAATCTCCGCTACGATTTTCGAGAGAAAGCACGGACTCATCCATAGAGCCATGTTCTCTGTAAAAGGCCTGAGCATCTGGCAGAATGACTTCATAAGGGATTCCAGCAGCATCCAGCAGGTAGAGCTCATCTTGATTATAAAAATTAATGAGGTGCTTACTGTGAGCATGATGGCCATGATCCGCTTCCAGACCCAAGGCGCCTACTTTTTCAATAGTGGTGCTGGTAAGGTCTATTTTTATTTTGGAGTATATGGGCAATTCCGTTTGACTGTAACTGGTGACAGTAGTCAATATGAGCGCAAGAATGCATGGATATTTGAACATGTATATGGCTATTATATTACTTAATCAAGCTCAAGATAATCATTATGCCTTCAGCAGTTAGTCATATTGGACACTTAGTCTTTATTATCAATTTCTAGTCTTATTCATCTTATGATTCACTTCATTCATTCATGAATATCAGACTGTGATATGAGAATTTCTGATGACCGATCTACGATGTATCTGTTCTGAAAAACTACTGAGAAAATGTGGGCATGACCGATGAGTCCCAAGGTGAGTCCAGCAGTCGGCTGAAAATCTGATTTATTCACGATCCTAAAAGACTGTCTCTTCCTATAAGCACCTATTTTTCAAGCTACTGAAGAATCTTTTTCTAAGCTGACCACGGTCAATGACTTTAATCAATTTATGCGAGACCTCTTTGCTCAATACCGCCTTCAGAGGATGGCCAAGGTAATAACAGACAGCTAGAATAGCCAAGGAGATCAAAAGGGCCGTGCACCACTTCTCTCATAGTAAAGTGCATGGAGGCAGAAAATCAGAACAAACAGCACATGATGGCGGTGAAAATCCAGAACATATATTTAGTTGCTTTAATGTGTTGACTTTTTTTAACTAAGTTGTCATAGTTAGCAAGTATTATTAGCAACTTTATAGCTGTTCCTGTATTACCTTTGTACAAAAGACATCTTATGAATATTCCTTTAGTCTTCGGAATGCCTGGTGGTGGAGAGCTTATACTTATTGCCTTTGTAGTACTCTTGCTCTTCGGTGGTAAGAAGTTACCTGAACTGATGAAGGGGATGGGAAAAGGCATCAGAGAGTTCAATAATGCCAAGGCCAACATAGAGACAGAGGTGAAGGAAAGTATGCGAGAGCTGGACAAAGCCCCACAGGCAAAATCCAACAAGGAAGCTTAATCTTCTGATTTTTTATTCTTGTAGTAATTTTGGGCAGCAGCCTCTAGTTCCTCATAGAAAGACTCCCCATAGGCTCGTATCAGAGCTGTTTTGACAAATTCATAAATTTTTATTTCCTGTTTTTCGCCTTGCGTGCAGGCAGCAGAGCAGATGTCCCAGATATCATAATTCAAGGCTTCAAAACCAGTCAGCTCATTCTTGGTCGCCCGTACAGGGTATAGATGGCAACTGATGGGTTTTTTATACTCTATGTCACCAGCCAGCTGCGCTTTCTCTATGCCACAGTAGGTGATACCCAGTTCATCCCGACCCATGAAGACACAAGCGCCATCTGGCATAAGCTCTGTCTCATATCCAGTCTTATCTTCATTTTCGGTGTAATAACCCTTGCTCTTGATGTATTCTTGGGATTTTCTGGGCAAGTAAGGCATAACCTCTTCCAGGAACTGCGATATGAGCAATACCTCCTTGTCTTGTAAAGGCGCACCGAAATCCCCTTCTATGCAGCAAGCGCCTTTGCAAGCAGATAAATTGCAGGCAAATTCCTTCTTGATCACATCTTCTGATATTAATATGTCTTCTATGAGAATCATCTGGATTTCAGGTTTTTGATCTATTGGCCTTGACCGTCCAAAAATAGGATAAACTTAGGTCTACATAGCACCTAAACCCCTCGGGAATAAAGAACTTTATTCAATAATGTTGTATTTTTCCAGCAAATAGAAAATTAGCATTGTGAGGGTGCCTCAGCTGTCGATTTTCCTTATCAATTCCATCCCCTTTTATAAATTATTAAAAGCAAATTATTTAATTCCTAACGTCAACAATGGATAGATTAAAAAAGAAGTTTCACGAGAAATCCTCCCAGCTGAGAACTGAAGTCAGAAATCTGAAAAAGAGCCACGGAGACAAAATTGTAGATGAAGTGAACATCGCCCAGATCATAGGGGGGATGAGAGGCATAAAAAGTATCTTATGGGAGACGTCTGAGCTGGATGCCAATGTAGGTATCACGTTCAGAGGCAAGTCCATTCCTGATATCAAAAAGATTCTGCCCAAGAGAAATAACGGCGGTAAAGAACCTCTTCCAGAAGGCTTGTTCTGGTTGATGCTGGTAGATGAAGTGCCCACAAGAAAAGATGTCGAATGGCTCAGCAATGAATGGCATGGTAGATCTGCACTGCCACAAGTAACCAAGGATACTATCACAGCACTGCCAGTCTCCACTCACCCGATGACCCAATTCATCATAGGGATCAATTCCATGCAGTCCACCAGTGTATTCGCCCAGCGCTACGCAGAAGGAATGAACAAAGCCGACTACTGGGATGCCACTTATGAAGATGCTATGAATCTCATCGCGAGATTACCAGTACTAGCTGCTTACATATATAGAAGAGTCTATCACAAAGGGGTGCATATAGCGCCACTCAAAAGCTTGGACTGGGCAGCTAATTATGCCCATATGCTCGGTGTCAATGACGATGAGGATTTCAAAAGCTTGATGAGATTGTATCTCACCATACATGCTGATCACGAAGGGGGTAATGCTTCTGCACATACCGCTCACTTGGTCAATTCTACTCTGGCTGACATATATCTATCCTTTGGTGGAGCGATGTCCTCACTTGCTGGACCCTTGCATGGCTTGGCTAATCAGGAAGTGATCAAATGGATCATGGAGATGACCGAGAAGCTGAAGACAACTACACCTACGGATAGTCAGGTCAAGAAATACATCAATGATACCTTGAAATCTGGTAAGGTGATTCCTGGCTATGGTCATGCGGTGCTGAGAGAGCCTGATCCGAGATTCACAGCACAGAGAGTATTCGCAGAAGAATACATCAAAGATGATGACTATGTCAAGATCGTCTGGCAATTGTTCAGAGTAGTACCTCCGATTCTAGGAGCCCTGGGTAAAGTCAAGAATCCATGGCCTAATGTCGATGCGCATTCTGGTGCCATTCTGGTACATTATGGTCTTAAAGAATATACTTACTATACCGTACTTTTCGGTGTTTCCAGAGCCTTGGGAGTAATGGCAGCATCTTGCTGGTCCAGAGCCTTGGGATTACCACTGGAAAGACCAAAATCTGTAAATGCTGCGTGGCTGAAAGCTCAGACAAAAAAGAAGTGATAAATAACTCAATAATATATTAATAGTATCAATGAATATCAAAGAAGGATTGAAATATTCTGCTGAGCATGAATGGCTAAGAGTAGAAGGAGATCACGCTTACATTGGCATCACGGATTATGCACAGTCAGAATTGGGCGAGATCGTCTATGTGGAAGTGGAAACCGTGGGGGAAACCATTGCTAAGAGTGAGATTTTCGGTACCATAGAAGCGGTCAAGACAACATCTGATCTGTATATGCCCGTAAGCGGAAAGGTCGTAGAGTTCAATAATAAGCTGGACGAGAATGATGGAGATCAGCCAGATCTGGTCAATTCTGAACCTTTCGGAGAAGGGTGGATCATAAAGGTAGAGCTGACTGATGCATCAGAACTGGAAGAACTGATGGATGCAGATGCATACAAAAAACTTATTTCTTAAGGCTTGCGCCAAAAAATGCTCCGCCTGCATCTTATGATTAGGATGCACTGAACGCAATTGTATCCGCTCAAACGAAACCTGAAACCATGGCTGCCAAAGGACTGTTTTGGTTATGGATAGTGCTTATTACAATACTTTCACTGATGCCCGTGGAAGTGGGATCTGTGGAAATATTTCCACATCAGGACAAGCTCGGTCATTTCATCTTTTATTCAGGAATGGCATGGTTGCTCGGAAGGACTGGTTACATAAGATATCCGCACCTGATGCTCAAGCTAATATGCATGACTAGTTTTTATGGCATGTTGATGGAAATTCTGCAAGCAGTAATGAGGAACGGTCGTCATTTTGATACTTTTGATATTATTGCTAATATTATTGGTGCAATGATGGGTGCAGGGCTAATTTTGTTGTGGAGCCTTAAGTCCTCATAGCATACTTGATTTTCTTTTAAGTCATTGATAATCAATAATTTAGGCTGATTTAATTTATAAACTAAGAAAACTAATCCTCTATGGGAGATATAGAACTAGAAGGAATGATGCCCTTTGTAATGATGGGCTTACTCGTCCTGATCGTCATTGGAGTGATCTTTTACTTCAGAAATAGTTTTAAACAGCGATCCAATACCAATCTGGCGGAGAAATATGCTGGTCATAAGTGGTCCTCACCCCTAGATGCCAGAAATAAGTATCCGGATGTCAATGCGTTCTCATTCATGAGACCTTTTTTCTTACTAGGTTTAGCAATGTCAATGGCAGCAGTGCTATTCGCATTCAGCTGGACGAGTAGAGATCCTGTTGTTTTCATTCCAGACGGAGCGATGGATTTTGAGGATGAGATGGAGATAGAGCCGCCGAGAACGGCAGAGCCACCGCCACCGCCACCGCCACCACCGCCACCGGTCATAGAAGAAGTGCCGGAAGAAGAAATAGAAGAGGAAGATGAGCCAGTCTTTGAAGATATGGATGTGGAAGAGGAAGATGTCGTAGAGGCAGAACCCATAGTGGAAGAAGAGGCACCGCCACCGCCGCCACCGCCACCGCCGCCACCGCCAGAAGAGCCGGAGATATTCAAAGTCGTGGAGCAAATGCCGAGATTCCCAGGCTGCGAAGATGTTGCTGGAGGAGATAAAGAGAAAAAGAAATGTGCAGATGAGAAGATGCTGCAGTATATCTATAAGAACTTGAAGTATCCACCTATCGCCAGAGAAAATGGTGTAGAAGGGATGGCTGTATTACAATTTGTAGTTGCAGAAGATGGCAGTGTCAAGGATATCCAAATCAAGAGAGATCCTGGTGCAGGTTGTGGAGATGCAGCACAGAAAGTTGTCGCAGCGATGAACAATCTACCTCAGAAGTGGACACCGGGTAAGCAGAGAGGGCGGTCAGTAAAAGTCCTCTATACCTTACCGGTAAAATTCAAATTGCAATAATTACTTTGGAAAGTATATTAAGAGGTCTGCTGATTTTTCAGTGGGCCTTTTTTTTGTTTTATGTTTGACCTTTTCAATCTTTAATTCCTTTTGAAGTGGTAGCGGGTTGCGTGAACTACTTGTTTTGAGTGCTCCTCCTCCAAAGGGGGAAAGTAAACAAGTAACTAGCGCCAACCTTTTGAAACTTTGTCCCCCTTGAGGCCCTTGAGGGGTTGGGGTGGTACCACTAGACATCATACTTGCCCGAAGCTTCTTGCTATGTGACTCGTCCTAAATTAGCTATGCAGGGTTATAATTATTGTTGCTGGAAATAAATTAAAGTATCCTCAAGCAAACAAGCAACTGAATCCCTCACACCATCCCTTCCGTTTTCTGAATCTATATTAGAAACGGAAAGCATGAATAACCTCCTCACCTTTGACACAGCAGAACTAGGATATTATTTTTTACTGCTCTTCAGTGGTTTTATTACACTTGTAATTTTTGCAAGAAATTTCAAATCACTAGCGCAGAATTCCTTTGAGTTCAATCATAGATTTTTTTGCTGTGGACTCATCACCGCCTTACTCACCTCTCTTGTCTTAATAAACTGGCAGACTTCTGCAAGAGTGGATTATGAAGTGGAAGATGTAGTTGAGGATCCAGATGTTATAATGACACCTATCACGCATTGGCCCCAGCCCAAAGTAAAACCACCACCACCTCCCAAAACTAAAATCCAGCTGCCCAAAAAACTACCTAAGCTCTTCAAGATAGAGCTCACCCAAGATCCAACTAAAGTCACCAAGACAATCCCATCAGAACCAAATGAGGATCCAGAACCACCCTTACCTATCATCGCTGCCACACCTCCACCTATGCCTGAACCAATCATAGAAGATAGTCCAGATGAGACCCCATTTCTCCTAGTAGACCAGATGCCGAGGTTTCCTGGCTGCGAGGATATGGAAGGCGGTGCCAAGGCCAAAGAAAACTGTGCTAACGAGCAACTGCTCCAATACATCTACAGTAAATTAAAATATCCTCAAGCAGCCAAGGAAAATAGGGTAGAGGGTACGGCTGTGCTGAGATTTGTAGTAGAGAAGGATGGTACTATAGGGCAGGTAGACATACTCAGGGATCCTGGGCTGGGCTGTGGAGCCGCCGTGCAGGAGGTAGTAAATAGTATGAATGCAATGCCTGAGCGCTGGACTGTGGGTAAGCAGAGAGGCAGGCCAGTGAGGGTGATGTTTACCTTGCCGGTGAAGTTTAAGTTGAAGTAAGAACGAACGGTTACGCATCAAGTATGACTGAGTCGTCCGCCCCTGGTGGATCAAAACAAGTAAATCTTGTTTTGGAATGAAGAAGTCCTGAAATCTACCCCCCTTAACTCTGAAAGAGCGTGGGAGCTTAGATGGTAAAGGCAGCCACTGCCAGTCTCTTCGCGAGAGACCTGTGCTGAGCCCAGTCGAAGTAAGGTTGGCCAAACGAAGTTTGGGTCGGATGAGTCTATCCCAAAGGATAAACTAACCAGATCCCTTCAAAATTTTCAAGATCAAGAATACTTCTTAAAACAAAAAAAAGCAGAAATCCCACATTCCTGCCTTCATTCTATATTTCTATCTTCTGCTATTCCACCACTTCAAATCCAAATATACCTACCCATTCCGCAGCCCTCCCTTGATTCTCATGACTTCCGAATTCATTCAGACCTCCCCAAATTGGGTCATCCCGATCAGTACCTAGTGAGTAAAGCCTACCCCGATAAGATCCTTCATCAAGAAAAGTCATTTCTGTACTGAAAGCCTCGTAATGTGGGTCTCCATTTATTCCATGGCAGACCCCATATCTAGCATCAGGGCAACCAGAATTGTTAGTAACTGACAAGTATTCTGGAAAGAGTCCATCTAGAATATCAAGTTCATCCACTGCCCAACTTCTATCAAAAAAACTGGTAACATATCTTCCTGGAGTAACTAGTATTAATTGGAAATTCAGACTGTAAATGTTATCAATGTAAGTAGCAAAACTATTAACGCCAACTGACCATCTACTAGTGCCATCTACGATCAAAGGAGCATAAACGGAGTCAATGATAATATCATTTTCCAGAAGCCCTGAATGCCAACCTTCACTGTCGAATCTATAAAGTGAAAACAAGGTATTAAATGGAAAATCTCCTATTACAAAATCATGTTCTCTACTGTGGCAAAATATAGTGTCAGTAAACTCATATGAAAAGCTGATCGTGTCTCCCACCTCATAGGTCATTTGATGAGGAGATATGTTTATTGGTGCATCTAAGTGGAACTTTCTGCCATATTTTAGTTCATATGGACATAATTCAAAATATTCCTCGCTTGAAATGCTATCAGGGAGACAACCTGATATGGTAATCAGTAAGCCAGCAACTAAGATAATGAGGCACTTGTTAATTAAACACATCATAGACATCTACAAAATTATTACCAAATTGAAAATTCAATTTACTCAAGTTAGACATACTCTTAGATGTCTTTAATGCTAGCCAGCGTTGGGGAAAAAAGAAAATCTGCAAAGAATAAAAAAAAGCAGAAACTCCAAGCTCCTGCCATCATTCTGTATTTCTATCTTCTCCTACTCCACCACTTCAAAACCAAAGATCCCACGCCATTCAGCAGGAGTACTCATGCCTTCTTGACTTCCAAATTCATTAAGGCCACCCCAAATAGGATCATTATGATCTGTCCCTAAGGCATAAAGTCTGCCCTTGTAAACCTCTTCATCCAGAAAAGTCATCTCTACTGCAAACTCCTCATAATGAGGGTCACCATTGATTTCATAATTAACTAGGTATCTGGGGTCAGGACAATCTGACTCGTTGACTACGGGCCAGTATTGGGGGAGGAGGCCATCTGTGAAGTCATGGGCATCCACTAACTCGACATTATCTATCATGTTAGTGACGTATCGGCCTGGGATATTCAGTATTATGTGAAATGATAAGTTGTACTTATTATTTTCATAAATGAGGCTGCTAAAAAAACCACCCGCATACCTACTGCTTGAACGCTGGAAAGAAGGATTATGGAGAGTGTCTATGATGACAGGATTATCTATTTCTGGTAGACCAGAAATAAAACCTTCTTCATGAATCCTATATAATTCGAATAAAGGTCGGAATGGAAATTCTCTTATCACAAATTCCTCCTCTCTGCTATTACAGAATATTGTATCAGAAATTTCAATGGAGAAGCTGATCGTATCCCCTATAGAGTAGCTCACCTGATGTGGTGTGACATCTACAGGAACACTCATATAGAAAGATCTCCCATACTTGAGTTCATAAGGACACTGCTCAAAATAATCCTCACCGGAAACATGATTGGGGTCACAACCTGATACACCTATAAGAAGCGCTAGCAGGACCACCAGTAAATATGCTGGCGTCTTTTCAATTGAATACATCATACACATCCACAAAGTTGTTATAGTCATTTAAATTATTTCTAGTACCAGCAAAGTGCAAGACCCTGAGCCTCTCTCTGAAATCTCGGATGCTGTTAACATTAGGATCTAGAGCATCAAACATCATTTCAGGTGTAAATCCAGATATAACATCAGAAATTCTAATGGCCGGATTGGTGATGTCAAATATTCTATCTGTGGTACTGACTGGATCTTCTAGATCGACCATAAGACCTGCTGGCATGTAAGTCCCTCTCCACATTAATCCATCTCCCTGCGGGTCCGGACCATATCTCTCCTCTGTAAATTCCCCAACTGCTTCCCCCAGAGCAACGAACCCAGCATTGTTTCCTAGAAAATTTGGAAAATCTCCTTCACCACGGTTTGCTACAATATGACCACGGTATGGTGCCCAGTAAGCCTCTCCTGAAGTCCTATAATGAGAGGCATGACCAAGTTCATGAAATCCTGTATCGTTAAATTCAACAGCCGTATCACCGCCGCGGAATGTATTCATAATGTCAGGCAGGAGGCCTAATGAATTTGGGACAGCCAATGTGAGTCCTAAGATATTCAGAAAAGCTGCGCTACCTGGAAAATTATTGCCTTGGAGCATTGGAGCAGAGCCTCTAAGGTCTTGAGGAGTAATCAGATAATTAATCTTTGCTCGTGGCAAGGGTATATTATCTATAATAGCCATGTCTCGATATTCCAGATCAGTGTTATGCGTATGTGATGCTGCCCAGTCTTGTCTGTCATCCATTTCATCATATCTAGTCTCTATGACATTATAAGGAGGAGACCTAAATCTTCTGACCCTATCTCTAAGGACTCTTAATCCTGCCCAGTGTCTGGTACTTCGTACCTTAAGGTTGTCGTTTTCAAAAATGATATTCAATCTGAATTCATTATAAGGTCGAGGCATAGCCCAGCAGCCTCGTCTGTCCGTAAAAGTATTGTCAATTCTAAGAAATGGAAAATGAAAATCCCACACTCTGACGCGGACAATTCTAACAGGAGCTACACCTACATCATCATCTACTCGTATGCAACCTGCAGGTACTCTTCTGTCAGCAGGTACTGGACAGCCGCAATCATTAGTCGGTGGTGGTGGAGGTGGCACTGGAGGACAATCGCACCACCACTCGCATATGTATTCATCTTTTGCTATTTCTTCATAGATGAGCCTTACTGTACAATTTTCAGGGCAATCAGGTGGCGGTGGCAGATCCTCGAGAGGGCAGAGAGTCTTTTCTCCTTGTGGTCCCTCCCCTCCCAGATTTGGACCATATTTCATTACTACGTTATAGGGAATCCCGCCATTTACGATTTTATTCAGTTTATCCAGATGACCAGTCAGTTGGTAAGCCTTGATAAAAAGAAAAGGATTCGTCTCGTCCAGATAGAGTTCATCCACTAGCTCATAAGTAACTCCAGGTAAGGCCATCTCCACTGGGATACTGGCATATTGATACAGAAGAGCTGGATCGCTGACCTCAGGATCTACATAGTAGTCTCCCTCCTCCAGCAACTCATAGTGAATAGGATAATCAAACATAACCACACTATTCTCGTGACTCCAGTCTAGTAGCGTCACCAGATCGTCATGGGTCTGTGGTCTGAATCTCATGATGTTATGAGTGGCTGAGACAGTTTCAGGGTTGCTGTAGAGTAGACTCATAGCTTCATTGATCCTTTCTACAGTGTAAGGATTATTGATCTCATCTCCCAGAATTACTGGTCTGGGTTCTGAAGAATGCATCTGAGGGGACTCTCGGTTTTCTATAGTGGTCATCTCAGCTTTTGTGGTATCGATAATTTCATCTTTAGTACAGGAGAATAATAGTAGTAACAGTAAGCCTAGGCTTGTTAAGATCGTAAATTTTAGGTTAAAATGCATTTTTGAACAATTTTAGAAAGTGATGTTGAACCCTTTCTTTAGAATCTTGCCCTACCTTGCAGCCTCTATTTAGCGATAGAATGGAGGGTCTGCGCCGTTGCGACGGTTACGTGGGCCTTCTTCTTTTCAGATCGGTTCGGGAAATTTGGATTAGGTTTTGACCTGACTTTTCAGGCACAATGAGTCACGACTTTTCGCAACTGATATAGTCTGTGAGGCACAGCCTCATTGGATATTGCTCTGAGATAGGTAAGCTATCAAAGTATGCCATAAGGCATTTTAGTTTTGGTGCGATGTAATTAATATAGCGAGTCGTTCTGGAGAGATGGTAATAGCGGCCATAATCCAATATTGCCAAGGTTCTAAAAAAAACGAATTATCCTAAAACTCTTTGTATTTAATTTTGTCTGAGTCGGAAATTACTTTAGATGAGAATTAGGGCATGGCATATGTTGAAATGCTTTGTCTTTTTGCACTAAGTCATCCATCTTTACGAAGTTTTTAAGACTTTTCCTGTTACATATCGCCGACTTGAAGTCTAAAGGGTAGGGTACTATATTTGTGCCTCTTATCGATAATACATAACACCTGGCCACATATGATGACACTGTCAACTATTTCTGCTGTTTTGGGATCCATATTTCTGCTTCTTGTAGGTTGGGGCATTGGAAAACTGATGGGTAAATCCAAGACTATTGACATCATGCCTAAACTGGCAGAACTCGAGAAAGAGAAAGGTTTATTGACCAAAGCTCAGAAAAAGGATAAGGGTCAGATAGAGCAGCTCAGAAAGAAAGCCGAGTCCTGGAAACATGAATTCCATGACCTCACACAAGAGTCCCAACTCAAATCCAAAGGCTATAAATCTCAGATAGATGAGCTTAATGGTCTGATGAAATCCCATAGGGATGACCACACCAAGCTTAAGGTCGAGAAAGATAGAGGGGATGTCACTGTAGAAAGGCTCCAGAAAGAATTAGAGAAACTCAAGGAAAAGTATAAGAGAGACGTCGCAGATGGTAAAGAGTGGATTACAGCCAGAGACAAGGCGGAAAGAGAAATAAAGGACCTGACAGCCAAGCTGGAGAAACAAACTCTGACAGCCAATGAATATCAGAAGAAGTATGCTAAGCAGGCGGAAGAGATAAGCAAGATACGGGTGATGGAAAGAGAAATGAGACAATTGAATGCCAAGGTGGCCAATCTGGAAAAAGATTGTACCTACTGGGAAAAGAAGCATTACGATACACATCACGAGCTAGCGAGTCTGAAAATCAAACAAGAGGCAGTAAACACCAAGTTTGCTGAGCTTATCGAACTCAGAAAAGGTGATGAGATCCTCAGATCCAATCTTATGGATCAAATTCAGGAATTCAAGTCGAAATTTGTCGATGTGAATAATAAATACCGTGAAATGATGAGTAATAACTGATACTAATCAGTTGAGGTATATGTTCCATATGATTTTTACCCTCTTTCGGAGAGTGAAAATTCCATCTACAGAACTATATTTGCATTGTCGATAAAGAGCACTAGTTTTTAAAATAATCTGAACGGCCACGATGGAAACATTGTGGCCTTTTCCTTTTCTATGGGGTCGTACTGCCTTCCTCTTCCCTTCGCCCTCAATTTACCTTATCTTTGGTCGATACTTCTACCGACCTGGATTCCACTAATCAAATTTGAAATCAATTCTAGCTCCATAACGTTATCTATTCGTGTATCTGCTAGAAACCACTACATATGAGTAAATACTTAATATCCGCTGTTGCCCTATTGACTGCCTTAGCTCTTGCAAAGCCTGCAATTGCTCAGGACACCAGATTAGCTAATCAGTATCTCAGATCAGGGGAATATCGTAAGGCAGCTATGACATACAAGAAATTGTATGGGACTCACCCGCATAATTATGCCCTATTCAATAGTTACATATCCTCTTTGCTGGAGTTGGAAGATTATGAGACAGCAGAAACTGCATTGAAAGAGCAAATCAAAAAATATCCTACTAGAACCAATAATTACGTCACTTATGGTAATCTCTTGGAAAAACAGGAAAAAATAGAAGAGGCTAATATATGGTATAGAAAAGGCATAGATGAAATGCCTAATGATGCAGGTGTCGTAAGTAATGTGGGTAATGCCTTCTCCAGACTGGGCAAGTATGAGCTTTCGTTGGAAGCCTATAAGAAAGGTGAAGCTTTTCTGGGTAAGGAGAAAAGTCCTTTTAATACGAGTATCGCACAGCTATACAAGCGTCTGGACAACGTGCCCAAGATGGTGGAATATTACGTGATGGCTGCTGCCAAGGCGCCCAATCAACTGAATAATTACAAGGCAAATTTCAAATATTGGCTCAAGGAGGACGCAGAATTGGACGAGTTGAAAAAACAACTCTATACGCTGGTGCAAGAAGATCCAGAGAATGTTGTATATCCGGAGCTACTGGAGTGGGTATTCATAGAAAAAGAAGACTATAAAAGTGCTTTGAGACAGGCCAGGGCACTGGATAGGCAGTTGGCAGAGGATGGCTCTAGAGTGAGCAAGCTAGCAGACATCGCTAAGAATGATGGAGATTCTGAAACAGCTCTCAAAGCTTATGACTACATCATAGACAAGAAGGGCACGGAAAGTCCTCATTTCATCTATGCTACGGCTTCAAAGCTTAAGCTCTTGGCAAAGCTCACTATGGCCGAACCTGTTGTGGACCAGATGATGCTGGACTCTATCGATAGCAGTTATGAGACATTTATAGAACAAATGGGGATCAATGCCAATACAGACTATGTGGTAAAGCAATATGCGGATTTTCTGGCCTTGAACAAGAACGATATGAGCAAGGCTGTCACTGTACTGGAAGACCTGGTCAAGTTATCGAGCATAGATAAATCCACTAAATCGATGAGTAAGATTTCTCTAGCAGATTATTATCTAATGCGAGGAGAAATATGGGAAGCAACCTTGTTATATTCTCAAGTGGATAAAGATTTTGAAGAAGGCTACGCGGGAGAGTTGGCGAGATTTAAGAATGCAATGCTCTTTTATTATGCAGGAGAATTTGCCTGGGCGCAAGAGCAATTTGATATTCTAGAATCAGCAACATCTAAGCTTATATCCAATGATGCCATAGACATGTCAGTTTTCATAATGGACAACATGGGTCTCGATACGACTGATGTTCCGTTGAAATTATTTGCAGAGGCACAATTACTTACAGTACAGAACAAACATACCGAAGCCTTCTCTAAACTCAATGATATAACTGTCGCTTATCCGGAGCATGCACTAGAGGATGATATCTTGTTCCAGCAAGCGGAAATATACCAGCGACAGAAAAAATACACTAAAGCGCTGGATTTATATAGTAGGGTATACACAGAATTTGTAGAAGAGATAAGAGCCGATAATGCCCTTATGCGGTCGGCAGAAATATATGAGAAAGATCTTGAGGATCTAGAAAAGGCAAAAGAACTTTATGAGAAGCTGTATCTGGAATTTTCCAATAGTACTTTTGCCATAGAAGCAAGAAAAAGATACAGAACCTTAAGAGGAGACGATGTCTGAAAAAACAATCACAGCTAACCCGCTGCTGTATAATATCACGCTCAAGATTGACCAAGATCTGGCGGAACAATGGTTGCATAGTATGAAGGAAGAATTCCTTCCTGCCTGCACTGATGGTCAAGTCATAGTCGCTTCGCAGATAAATCAAGTTCTTGTTGCTCAGGAGGATAAAGACTTGACATATGCCATTCAGTTTATTTTTGCGACTAAGGAAATTTTTGAAGAGCAGGGCCTCAGTGCTTTGGCAAAGTTTCTAGAATTACTAGATGCAAAGTTTCTCAGAAAGTATGTGTACTTCACTACAAAGATGGAGATCTTACATTCTTTGGTCGTGCCTTCTGAAAACTAATCCCATTGAATCGCAAAGCCCTCATTCTTCTCTTTATAGCCAATGCAATTTCAGGTGTCGCCCAAGGTATCAGTATGATCGCCATTCCTTGGTTTTTTGCGCAGAAAGACCTTTTAACGTACTTCTTACTGGTGTATTTATTGACCAATTTTGGTTCAATGATCTGGGTGCCTTTGAGTGGTACTTTGATTGATAAGTTTGACAGAAAAAAAATATTTCTTGGCATCACCTTGGTGGGATGTTGCTTTATAGGTCTCATGTCTTATATGGGGTATCATATGGGAGAGTTGCCGATAATATTGGTAGCCTCTGTTTTTGTATTTACTTTTCTTAATTACAATATTCATTACCCTAATCTATACGCTTTCATACAAGAGATAACCGAGAGAAGACACTATTCCAAGATTACTTCATTGATGGAGATCATAGGCCAATTCACTACGATTACAGCGGGTGCAGTAGCTACACTGTTGCTGGAAGGGACCTCAGGAGGAATTTTGAAAGTATTTGGCATGTCGTTTAACATTGGATTGGATATCACAGCTTGGAAAATTCATGAGATTTTCATGATCGATGCCATCACCTATTTTCTTGCTTTCTTGATTATTTCTATGATAGTCTATAAGCCTTTGTCAGAACGGAAAATTGAGTTGGGTTCTACTTTTTCGAGGCTGAAGACAGGCTGGAATTATCTGATGGATAACAAACCCGTTTTGTGGTATGGTTTATTATCGTACATGGTTTTTGTGGCTATGCTGATGGAAGCTTTTTATCTTGGAGTGTCTTATGTGAGTAATCATTTACAAGAAAGCGGTGACATCTATGCTAATTCTAAGATGGCCTATGCATTAGGAGCAATTACTGTGGGCTTGACCTTGAAGCATTTATTTCTGAAAGTACCTATTCCTGCCTTGACGATAGTACTCACTTTCAGTACAGCATTGGTTTTTTTCGTACAGTTTGCATCTAATTCCATTCCTTTGTTTTTTGTGATGTTATTTGTATTGGGGGTGAGTAATGCTGGTACGCGGATAGCCAGGGTGACCTATTTATTTAGGAATGTTCCTAACCAATTTTTTGGTCGGGCGGGAAGTATTTTCTTTTTGGGGAATATAGTTTTTAGAATCCTGTTGCTGTTAGTATTTACTCTTCCATTTTTCAATGAAGGCGACAACATCATCTATGCTTACCTGACGATTTCCATAATATTAGTGATATCTGGATTACTCTTGATCAAAAATTACAATTCATTTGATCTCACTAAAACTGCCTGATGAAATCACTGTACTTGGGTTCGTATTTTGGGATACCTGTTAAGGTACACAGCAGTTTTTTGTTGATCTTAGTGATGATTGCATACATAGCTTTTACAGAGGAGATGACTGGTAAGGAAGCACTGCTTTTTTCTTCGCTTATTTTTTTGATGTTTTTTTCAGTCTTATTACACGAGTATGGACATGCCTTGATGGCAAGACGATATAATATCAAGACAGTAGATATTATCATGAGTCCCATAGGTGGTCTGGCAAGAATGGAATTACCACCACTGATGCCTAAGAAAGAACTTATGATAGCCTTAGCCGGCCCCATGGTGAATCTTTTTATTGCAGCCATGATCTATCTGATTTTCAGAATCATGGGTCTTACTGGACTAAGCCCCGATTATGAGGTTGTTGATCTACTCGATGTAATGGCTCACCCCATTGGATACCTGGAGCTACTGGCTGGTATTAATGTGGTGCTTTTTGGTTTTAATTTGATTCCGGCGTTCCCCATGGATGGTGGGCGGATATTGAGGGCTCTGCTATCTCTACGCCTTACGAGATTGAAGGCTACTGGAATAGCCGTGATGATCGGTCAATCCTTTGCAGTTGGGTTTATGATATACGGTGCTCTGAATCAGCTGTGGTCTCTATTATTGATTGGTCCAGTCATCTTCATGATGGCTAGAAGAGAATATGATATAGTAAGACGATGATCAGCCCAGCCAGGATTTGAGAAGTGAATTCTAAATTTTTGGGGTGGGTTAAGTCGACATATTGTAAAAAAAAGCTGGAGCACTGCCTGAACAGTACACCAGCTCCCTTTTAAGGGTGTTAAAGTCGGTATTAAGACCAGTTTATCTGAGCAAGGTCACTGATTAGAGGACACTATTTTCAAAAATTGTTTTTTCAGTAGGTTAAAACTTACCAACTAAGGATTTCACGAGTGTTTTTTGGTTTCGCCACTATAATTACGAACTTTGTGAGCTACCCATAAGCCCCGGTGCTGGAATTGGTAGACAGGCATGATTGAGGGTCATGTGTCCGTAAGGGCGTGGGGGTTCGACTCCCCCTCGGGGCACTTCCTAGAAAGGAAGAAATTTCATTTAAATACTGTGTTTTTAGATTTTTCATTGTGTTATCATAAACACTTGATAATTAATGACTTATGATAGTAATCACATTTTAAGAACGAATAACGTGTAAATAATCACATTATTGGAACGAATAACGTGATTGCGGTGTATGATTTGCATATATGCACTTTTACAGAAATTTAGAAAAAGACTTACTAGTACTTCCTGTTCTTCAATTTCATCGCCTCATTCAATAATTTAAAATCTATTGTCCCGCTGTTGGCTTTCAAATGATCAAGGATAATCAAAGCTTTCGTAATTCTAATATCAGGATTCTTGA
>Ga0209187_1000415_pt1 | contig 77938 bp, 57 predicted proteins | sample BantaG_FD_187430 | JGI IMG/M metagenome (GOLD analysis project Ga0209187, IMG submission 187430) | Marine algal microbial communities from Bantry Bay, Ireland - BantryBay_4 metaG (SPAdes) (version 2) | ecosystem: Host-associated > Algae > Red algae > Unclassified | place: Bantry Bay, Ireland...
AAGATGGACAGCACGGAGTATTGAAGAGATAGCAGACTATTTTAATTCAAAGTTACGAGGCTGGCTTAATTACTTTGGGAAGTTTAGAAGATGGAAGCTAAATCGGATATTTAAGTTATTCAATGCAAGACTAACTAACTGGGTAAGAAAACGGTACAAGAGATTGAATAAGTCATATATTAAAGCGTGCAATTGGTTACGGGGATACAAGTTGGTAAACCCAGAACTATTTGTACATTGGAAATATGGCTTTATAGACTCTTGACCTTTGTATAATAAGAGCCGTATGATGGGAGACTATCACAGCCTGTCCCGCATGGCGGGATACGGTTCTGTGAGAGGTTTAGGGTGAAACTCCCTTTACCTACTTGACACTGTGAAGAAAAAAGAGAATTGTGAATAAAGAAATACTTGAACTGGAAATCAAATTGATTGCTCAAGAACATAGGATCTGGGCAATATTTCACAATCTATACAAGTACATATTCTCAAAAGACAAGAAGCGAAGAAATGCAAGTATATCAGCATTCGTATTCAATTTATTATTATCAAAAACAACAGCAATTATAGGTTTGCTTGGATTGACTGGCTATTATTTTGATCATAAAAACAATCAATTAGTAAATACTCAAAATGAAATTATATACCAACAATCAAATATCGCAGATGCAGAAAGAAAGGGATCGTTAGCAATTTTGTTTGAAGACTTATTTAACAAAATTGAAGCTGAAATAAATCAATCTAAGGATAACAGTTTGAGTCCAGAATTAGTCGCTCAAATAATAACCCTTAGTAATTCTCTTAGACCTTATAATTATACATTAAAGCAAAATGACCCTTTAAAGGGCTTTACTTTTAGTGCTGAAAAAGGTCACCTATTAGGAGTTCTATCATTGACAGAAATAAATCCAAAATCATTAGACGAAATCTACAGAAGTGGTAATTGGAAAAACTGTGACTTAAATGGCTCAAATTTTACGGGTGTTTATTTAGGTAATATTGATCTATCAAACTCCAATTTAACAGAAACTATATTTAGTGATGCAATACTAAATAGATCTACTTTGAATAATTGTGTTATAATAGAAACAAAATTCATAGAAGCAAAAATGAATTTTGCAAGGATAAAGTCAAACATCTATGGTGCTAATTTTGACGAAGCAGATCTGATTTCTGCAAATTTCTTTGATTCTAAAATTGATAGTACAAACTTTTCAAGAGCATATTTGATGCAAACAGACTTTAGTGAAGTCACTTTAACTAATTCATACTTCATTGATTGCGACTTAGAAAACTCTACTATTCATAAATGCAAAAGCAATTCAAAAGAGAAAATATACAATCGAATCAATATGAACAGCTCATGCTCAAGTAGATTTAAATCCAACTTAAGACCTAAAAAAGAAAACCCTATAAAATTTAAGATTGATTCAATTTATAGCAATCATAATGCGAATTATTTACAAGTGAATTGGATAGAGAAATTCTATACTAAAATAGATAGCGCAGAAAGCAATCTAACTTTAATTATTAAGAATGAAATACCGTTTAAAGAAGCCTATAGATAACACATGGTATCACGCCGTAGCCTACCGGCTACATCGGATACCATAATTCCGTTAAAAATTTAGAATCTAAGAAAATCAAAGTATAATCTGCATTGGACTTATAAAAGCTAAACAAAAACCAATGAACGCAACTAAAGCAGTCACCGCCATCAGCATTCTGATGTTTTCATGATAGGAGCAGATAAATTTCTATCATTCTTAGAACCACCTTGCTCATTGGAGAGTAGTATTCCGACTATCGTCTATAGTATATTGGGTGTCATGCAAATTGTTGCGGGGAATCTCATTTGGTTGCCTAAGTATAGAAAATCAGTTGCTGGTTTTTTTCTTTGTATTCATGCTCGTGTTTACGATGGTGCATATTGTCAAGGGGACTTATGATCTGTTTTTATGGAAGGGCTGTTAGGTTTGCTGGTTTGGAGCCCGATTTTTCTTAGAGGTAATAAAAACTAAAGCTATGCTCAACACTTTCAAAGAAGAACAGAAATTTAGGCAAGTCTGGTTATGGGGTATCATATTGGGGCTGCCTATACTTCTTAGCCTTTTCGTACTTAGCGAACATTTTGGAGATCACCCGATGTCTACTGACGAATTGATTTTTTCTTTAATTATTGCATGGGCTTCTGTCTTACTATTTTGGATTTTAAGTTTGAGAACTAAGATCGATAGAGATGCTGTCGTTATCCAGTTTTTTCCATTTAGGAAGAAGCGAATTGGATGGGACGAAGTAGAATCTGCTGAAGTTCTTAACTATGGGTTTGTTGGTGGATACGGCATTAGAATGTGGACAAGGTATGGGACAGTATATAATGTCAGTGGACACATGGGCTTAGCGTTACGCCTTATGAATGGTAAGAAAGTATGTATCGGTACGCAGAGGGCGGAGGAGTTGGAGAAATTTTTAACAGGTTTGGATCTAAAAATGGATCGAGTATAATCTACAAATTACCACCCCAGATATATGCGCTATAACTTGGCGATAGATGTCTCCCTATAAGTTCATATTTTTTTAAACCCAATGCTTTTGCTCTTCTTTCTAATGTATTATAATCTGATGCGATAGGTGTTTCTTTGACCTCGTAGGCTACCTTCTGATCTAAGATAAAATCAATTTCTTGTCCGGTCTTTTTCTGATAGTATTGTATGGGAAGATTGTGGTGTTGTAATTGGTTGAATACTTTATTCTCAAATAGATGTCCTGTAGGACAGTTCTTGTTGAATGCTCTTACAAGTCCTGTATCTGCAAAGTATATCTTACGGGCTTTAGATATCTCGACATCCTTGCTCTTAGTGAATGGGGAGATGGTCTGAAGGAAATAGGTGTGTTCTAAGAGTTGTATGTATTCAGTAACTTTTCTTCTTGCAATGCCTATGCGAGAACTGATCTTTGTGACATCCAGCTTGCTCCCTATTCTGGATGATAGCAATTGTAATAGTTTGTACAAGTCTTGTGATGCTTCGAAGTCAGACAATAAAATGATATCCAGAGAAATATATGAGTTGATAATATCAGATAGGTAGTCATCTCTATCCTCATCCGTTTCTGCTAAGACCACTTCTGGAAAGCCTCCATAATTTATGTATTGATTATAGTCATTAGAGTATTTGTTGTATACGGCTTTATTGATGTTTTTCTTTTTGTATTTATCCAGATTGATTTTCTTGCCATATACGAACTGGAGGTACTCGTCAAAACTCAATGGATAAATCTCAAATATTTTCTTCCGTCCAGCAAGGCTCTCGGAGAATCTGTTTTTGATATAAAAAGAACTCGAGCCTGTCGCGATAAACTTTATGTTATTCGTATCATAGAAATACTTAATGACACTTGTAATCTGCGGTACGAGTTGTATCTCGTCTAAGCCTATGACGCAAGATTTTGAAAATGTGATACCCTCTATCTCTAAAGCAGATTGAATGTCATCGTAACTATCTTGTGAGAAGAGATTTCGCCATTCTATTTTTTCGAGGTCTATATAGATTTTGTTTTTGTGCTTGACTTTAGTTAAGAGGTGCTTGAGAGCTGTACTCTTACCCACACGTCTCATGCCTGTCAGCACGGTAACTTGCCTCTTGCTCAGGTGAGCTTCTAATTGCGGATATATTATTCTCTTGTAAATGGCTATAATATTAGATGATACCTCTATTTAGTAATGTTATAAGTATTAAATTAGTTACAAAAGTAATACTATTTGTACAAGATATGTACAAATAGTATATAAAATAATGTCCTATTGGTTTGATTTAAATGATTTATTGTACTAAAAGTGATACTTTTTGTACAAAATATGTACAAAAAGTACAACTATAAGTATCTTATTATGTCGTATGGACATTTATTAATTGTCAAATGTCCATCTCCATGGCTATACCATATGTGCAAAATATATACGCAAGGTTAGATCTTCTCTAAGGTTGAAATAAAATTGCTGAATTGCGCATTTAGAATACTATCTATTCTAATCTGAATGTGCTAATTGGGTGATCATTAGATCTTTAGGCATTTGTCTCGCAGACGGGCTTTCCCCATTTCCCAATTCATATTGAGGTTCTCTCACTACTAGGCAAGGCTTACTTGCTTAGTCTCTGATTTTATCGGGATCACTCATTCATGTCTTGAAACAAAAACAGCCTGCCCCGCTTCAGCAGGGAAACAAACCTACCTGCCGGAAGGAAATTCAAGGCTGTAATCATTTTTTAACGACTTTAAAAATTGAAATATCAAGACAGGCTTAAACTCACCTTTGGCTCAGCCACAACCCTGTTCTTAACGAAATTTAAGCCTTTAAAGCCTAAAATGAAAAAGGCCGTCTTCTGAGAAGTTTGTAGAATCGGCGGTATTACTTGAGCTGTTTAAGTGTGCTATTCGGAAAAATTATTTGCGCTGAGTGAAGATGTGAGCCAATATTTGTAATGATATAGAATGATCTAAGAATATCATAAAAGCTAATAATATCATTTCAACTGAAAAATAACCCAGTTCATCGGAATGGTGTTTTCCCTCACATGTATCCATATTACATTTACAATATGATCATGTAACCATAGTGGAAATGATCACGTCTATAAATTATATCTAATGAAAAATCATATAATGAAAACAATCACTACCACAGTAATATCTCTCTTGTGTGTATTACAATTATCAGGACAATCTATAGAAGGAAAAATTGCTGATCTGAATAATGAGAATATATTCTATGCAACGGCTGCACTATACAATGTGTCAGATAGCACACTTGTCAAAGCTGAATCTACAGATATCAATGGCGTATATAAAATCACAGGTATCAAGGAAGGCAAGTATTACTTAGATATCAATATGCTGGGTTATGAAAGTAAGCGTATAGATAATATAGAAATATCAGGAATTAAGACAGTAAGACATGATATATCACTGTCAGAAGATTCTCAGGTGCTCTCAGCTATTGAGATTAAAGAAAAACTACCACTCTTAGAACAAAAAGCAGATAAGCTTATCGTAAATGTAGCGGATAATATTACTAATACAAGTGGTAGCTTATTAGACGTGATGAAGAAAGTCCCAGGAATGATTGTTGTACAAGATCGACTCTCGATGGCTGGATCTGGAACTCCGACTATATTACTTAATGGTAAGAGTACTCAATACATGGATGTGCAATCATTATTAAGAGATATGCCAGGAGATAATATCAAGAAAGTAGAAATAATACATCAGCCAGGCGCTGAATATGAAGCCGCAGGAAGTGGTCCGATTATTAATATTATACTTAAGAAGAATTCTCTATTCGGAACTAACGGTTCTGTGACCGTCGGTGTAGGGAAGGGTGAACTTTGGGATTACACAACGGGTCTTAACTTAAGTCACTATGAAGGTGCATTTAATATAACTGGAGGTATTGGGTACTCTAAGAATGCATGGATAGATGAGCTGCTACTTGTACGTAGATTAAGCAATATAGCAGAAGGTGTCAATGGTACCTATGATCAGGTGAATCGTGACGCTGCGACCCCTACAACTTATCGAGGTAATGTAAGGATGGACTGGGATGTCACAGAGAAGCATAGAGTAGGGATGGAAGCAAAGTATTATAATAATGACAATGCACGTATCGCCAGAAATGTAACCGAGGTAGATCTAAGTGCTATAAGCCAACAAGATTATACACTCACAACTGAGAATGATATAGATAGATCGTGGAATTACAAATCGATTAATCCTTACTATATTTTTGAAATAGATACAGCAGGCCAGAAACTTGAATTAGATTTTAGTTTAGCACAGTTTGACAGAGATGGTGTGAATACTCTATCTACTGTAAGTACTAAATCTGCATTCATAGATCAACAAAGATATACTCAGCCAGGCGTTAATGATATCCTCGCATCATCTATAGATTATACCTTGCCACTCAGCAAAATATTTGAACTTAAGACAGGTGTCAAATACAGTCATGCAGATCTGGATAATAATCTTATCTCAGAGAATAGAGATGCAGCTGGGAACTGGGTTAACAATACAGCGCAGAGCAATCAGTACTTATTTACAGAAAAGATATATGCAACTTATGGTAAGGTGTCATGGAAGAAGAATGACTGGTCAGGAACTGCTGGACTCCGATATGAAAAGAGCGAATCAATTGGTAATTCGATCACACTGGACTCTATTCAGATTCGGGATATCAATCAATTATTTCTTAGTGTCAGTGTCTCACGTAAGTTGGGAGTGCTGACGCCTACAGTTGCTTATAGTTATAGAATAGATAGACCGAGATATTCTACATTGAATCCTTTCGTGTACTATATAGATCCATTTACGTCTGAGAGAGGTAATCCTAATATTCTACCAGAGTTGACACATAGTGCTAAGTTTACCTTGGCTTATGAGGGGCAACCTTTCTTTAATATAGAGTACAAGAATTCTAATAATGCTATCGTAGAAGTGACGCAACAAGAGACGACCTCGGAAGAGGCATTTAAGACAGACATTAATTTTGATGATAGAGAAGTATGGAGTGGTAGTTTATTTTTTCCATTGGATATGATACCAGGTATATCAGGAGGATATGGAGGTGTTATTCTAACACAGACAAGCTTTAATTCTAATTATATCGAGGGTGTATTCGATAGGTCTAAGTTTAATACGACCGCCTTTATCCAAATGGAGATGAACTTACCTTGGGATGTGAATGCTGAGTTAGGTGGATGGTATACCAGTGGTCAGCAGGAAGGAATATTCAGATCTGAATATCTATTTGGTACTAGCTTAGGGTTGTCTAAGAAGGTGCTTAATAACAAAGGAAAAATAAGTTTTGGTGTAGAAGATTTTGCCAATAGGTTCTGGCATGCCAATGTCGACTACCAGCAAGATATGGATATTGTATCTAAGTGGCAGGCACCAGTTATGAATTTTAGATTTAGCTATAAGTTCGGTAATCAGCACCTTAAGTCTAAGTCTAAGCAACGAAGTAGTGCATCAGATGTAATGAATCGAGCCACGGGAGGATAATTTCATTCTCTTATATTTGACCTCAAGAATATGAGATCATTATTGCTTCACTTAATTACGTCATAGATGTACAAGCAACCTACTAAATCTGATTGGTATATTATAGTTCTATTCTTTACTATAGGATGTGCTGTAACTTTTAATGGATACAATTATGGGAAGGGACTTTGGGTGCCGTTCCTGGATACGGTAATATATACCATAGCTACTTTTTTTCTGACGTATCTTATTGTGTATAAGTTATTTCCTATTTTTTTTCCAAAGAAGCAGATTTTAAGATTGTTTGTCTCGACATTATCGTTGATGATCATTTTTGGAGTTATAGAATTATTTGCATATCGATTAGTGGACGGTCGACCATTAGCTGAGCTTATGTGTAGTGAAGTAGTATATTGGGCGATAACCTCTAGTGCTGAGAATGCAGGTATACTAATAGGGATTCTTTTAGGAAAAAAATTCTATGATGCACAGATAGAAATAGAAAAAAGAGAGAGCGAGAAGCGAGAGAGCGAGTTGCGCTTGCTAAAGTCTCAAGTAGATCCCCATTTCTTATTTAATAATCTCAATACATTAGATTCTCTAATAGATAGAGATCCCAAAGTTGCGAAGGAATACCTTAATCATCTATCGAGATTATATAGGTATCTTATCCAGACTAAGGATGATGAGGTCGTCGACCTAATGGATGAATTAGAGTTTGCCAGAAATTATATTTTCCTAATCGAGAAGAGATTTGGTAATGCTTACAAGTTTAGAATCAAGAATGACATTGGTGAAGTAAATAAGCTTATCCCACCTAGCTCTATCCAAGCGGCGATAGAAAATGTGGTCAAGCATAATTCAGCAGCTGCAGGGTCACATATCACTACGATTATAGATATATGTGAAGATCGGGTAATTGTATCTAACAATGCAATAAAGAAACCTCAGCGGAACCAAAGTACAGGTACAGGATTGTCTAACTTAAAAAAGCGCTATAGATTTCTCACTGATCAAGAAATCATCATAAAGGAAGGTGATGATTATACTATAGAGCTTCCACTGATCAATATAGTGGAATGAGCAATGAGCAATTATCCATTAGATAAAGAGTATGATGATCATTGAATTTTGAATGCATATTAAATTATAAATTTCTCAGAGTATTTATTTTTAAATTATAGGATATGAATGTACTCGTATTAGAAGATGAGATTCCAGCTTACGAAAAATTACTTTCACACATAGAGAGAGAGTTACCTGATTCTAAAATTTTAGGGTGGGGTAGATCTGTAGCGGAAGCTGAGCATTTCGTTGTGAAACATAAGGATAATATAGATGTCATATTTTCTGACATACAATTGTTAGATGGAATCAGCTTTGATGTGTTTGAAAAGTATGAGGTTTCTTGTCCTATTATATTTTGTACTGCCTTTGATACTTATCTATTGAAAGCATTCCAGACTAACGGCATTGCATATGTTCTCAAGCCATACGACGATGTACAATTTAACGAAGCCATCCTTAAGTACAAATCTTTATTCGGTGCTGGAAAGAGTAACGTAAAAAAAGACACGCTTACAGAACTCAAGAATATATTGTTAGTAGATAAGCCAGAATATAAAAAGAGATTTAGCGTAAAGAAGAAAGATGGTATCAAGTTACTGACCATCGATAGTATCAGCTTCTTCGAGGCAAGTGGTGATTTTACTTTTGCCTATGATCAGAATGGTGATAAGCATGTCGTTAATTATAGTATCGGGGATATAGAATCTAAGGTAGACCCTAAGCGTTTCTTTCGTGTGAATAGGAGTGAGATGGTCAGTGTAGACCACATAGAAAAAATAGAACCTTACTTCAAGAATAGGCTGTCCATAAAAATCAAGCAATTGTCAGAGCTAAAACACACAAGTTCTGCTAAAACTAAAGCCTTCAGGTCTTGGCTGGAAGGCAATTAATGGCAATGATTAATATACTATTTCTTGTGTAGGTAGTTCTTATACCATTTACACATTAGAATGTCGTATATATTCCGCTGAAATTAGCTAATCTCAGCGTTAAAAATACTCCCCATAGCTACGGCTATGAGCAATCCACCCACTATTGTGGTTCGCTCAATTCGTGCACTATCATACTCGATTCGTCTGCAACGAAATCTTTCGCTCATGCCTTGATCTTAACAAATTTAATTCAGAATATTTACACGACATTTTAAAATGTAAATGGTATTAATTGGTTGCATGTATACTATTCCGAGTTCCATTAAGTAATCGACATATGCTTCCACTATCATGCCGTAGGATTCAGCAATATCTATTTCCTCCTTGATAAACATTTATTTTTGTTGTAGAAGGATTAGAGGGTTCGGACCACTGTATGCCTGATAGGACTCTATGATCTGCTGAGAATTAGATTTCATTCTTTCTATGGATTCGATACGCATATTATATATTTCTACCAGTATTGCGAGTTCCTCTGTTTTGTCGTCAGTTTCTAATTTTGTCTTGTTCTTTTCTATTACTTCTAATAGGAGCTATTTCCTTCTGTACATCTATCCATCTTACAGCATGGCTATTTTTAGCAACCAGTAGTTTTTGATAGACTTTATTTTGATCTTCTATGACTTTAAGTAATTCATTTTCTAATTCTAATTGTAGCTCTTCTTGGTAAGCTCTAACTGTCTATAATATTGATTTGCAGATTCGAATACTGTGAGGAGTATGCACCCATAAAGTTATGCACGGCACTGTAATAAGAATCCCAAATGATGACGGATTCTCAGTATAGTATATGTTAATAAAAAATCAAACATTAAATTTGCAATTTCCTACTGCATTAATACATCATTTTATTTGACGACAACCCTTGAGGTATATAGCTCATTAGCTGTGATCATATATAAGCCAGGGGCTAAGTGACCTACATGTATAATCATCTGGTTCTCTTTAATATCAGTGTAGCTTAAGACTTTCTTGCCAAGCATATCTCTGATCTCTACTTTTTCTATGGCGTGACCATTTATTTTTAGTTGAATAGTAATCTTATCCGTAGTAGGGTTAGGGTACACCATAAGTCTATCATCTATGCCTATATTATTAGTACTGGAAGTGCCATCATTTTTTGCATTGAAGGTCGGCATACTCGTTCTGAATGCTCCTGTTCCGTTAGGTTTTCTTGCAAAGCTGATATCTGTTTCTTGGTCGAGAAATGATATCTGATCTATAACCGTGGTATCTGTTTTCGATAAGAAAATCGATTCTCCAGATTTAGATAACTTAAAGTTAGCATGTAACCCTTCTTGTGATCCATCCTCATCAGCCCAGATAATAAGGTACTCGTTACCAGCCATTACTGTATTGTCAGGTATGGTATACTTTGGTAAATTTTGGCCATTGTCAGATAAGAAATATCCTGATATATCTACAGGGTCATTCCCCTTATTGTATAACTCTATCCAGTCGTCACTCTCTCCATCTTGGTCAGTAGCGGTGAGATCATTGGATGCCATGAATTCATTGATGACAATGTTTTCATTTGCAATAGAGGTCGTTAATAATTTGTAATGAGCAACTAATGTATCTGGCATAGATAATCTGTAAGTGACATTTTCTTCCATGTCATTAGGGCTAATGTCATTTCCCATTTTACTTTCCCAATGACTAAATTCATATTCGTTTTTAAACTCATCATTTACTTTAGCTTCCGCTAAGTTATCCATGTTACCATAATATGATCCTGACCATGGAAGTTCGTTTAACTTGAGTGTATTGAAATCTACTCTTCCTACACCCATTGGTTCTGATAATAGAGTGACGCCATACTGTCCATCTACTTCATTATGACATTCCATAGCTTCATCATTGAGGAAAGTACATCTCTCTTCTATAAATGTTCTTAAGTCCTCTACATTGCTCTCCCACTCATTAAGTGTACCTCCCCATCTATCTATCTGAGCTGGCATCTCGGGCTCTATGACTCCGATCATACGATCGAGTAGCTCTGTCATATTTTCACATGTATAGACAGTATTCATTAAGTCGGCATATCTCGAATAATACAATTGCTTAAAATCTGGACTTTCTTCAAATAATTTCAATAGTATTTTTTCATGTTTACCAATATTTCCTTGTATATCTGTTGTGACAGGATCATCAGGTTCACTAAATTGATCACCACCAATAAGCTCATAATCTCTGTCGCATGATACACCCCACTCTTCACAACAATCAGGATTCATTTCTATGACGAATGGAATTTTAGGATCATTGACATCATAAGGTAGCGCCTCATTCGCAATAACTGGGCAATCTGAAATGTCTGCTGCTTCTAATTGGTCATAGAGCGACTGACATTCTCCGAACCACTGATCGCAACAGAAATTTATTTCCGTGACGACTTGCTGGAATATCGGATCATCTGCTGGGTAGGGGCTGCTACCATTAGTTATGGAAGCACATTCTGAGAATTCTATTCCTCCAAAATCAAAATATAACTCTTGACAATTTTCCGTCCATTCATCGCAACACATAGGCTCTAATTGTAATACTGCTTGTAGGATTCCATCAGATGCAGGATAAGGACTCGTATTGGTTGTAAATATGGGACAGTTTTCGATTCCAGCACCTCCTGCTATAGAATCATATATATTCTGACATAACTGGTCCCATGTGCCACAGCAATATGAATCTTGCTGCACGACCAAAACAAATATAGAATCGTCAGCTGGATACGGGCTACTACCATTGAGAATAGAAGGGCAATTCTCTATATCGTCAGTTGTATCAGGTATTGTAGAAGGGTCATCATAATAGCCTTGACAATCATCATCCCAATCTTGGCAACAGCTTGACACGGCATTTACTACAGCGGCAAATATAGGGTCATCATCAGAATAAGGACTACCGTTGCCACCGAAAAAATCACAAGGACCAAAACTTGTATTTTCAAAAAACTGATTTATGGCATCTGATATTTCATATATATCACAGAGGCTTGCATCCGGATCTGTATTAGGTACGCCAGTATAATTAATATAATAGTCAAATGTCGCATCTAGATCCCATAAAATGTAAGCCCACTTCTTATGCGAGCCCTCTGGATCTAACCCACGCCACCATCCCGTATTATAATTGAGCCAATCTGATGCAACAGTAGCTTGGTTCATTGTAAAGTAATCTATGAGACTCACCAGATTTATACTGTCGTCTACAACCTTATAGTTCGATGGATCAGACATGTCATTTTCTAATATAAAATCTCTCAATTGTATCCAAGCATTCAATGCAGATATACCTCCATATTCTATTTCTGTATTCTCCCAAGTAGATAAGAATTGGATGTCTTCTTTTCCTTGTCCATAATATGCGTTAGTATAATCATGATCTACCACCTTTTCTCTCATCCCGTAGACACCCCAATATTGACCATTAAGGAATAATACCACTCTTTCTACTTTTCTAACATCCAGTTCCATACCACCTTCTTGTGCTAATGTCTGCACATATTCATCTCTGACGTGGGTACTGCCTTCATGATCTTGGCCATCTATTGCTGGATAATTGTCGTCACCAGAATTTCTAAACATAAATCGCTGAAATTCACCTCGATCAGAAGAGCTAAATATAGGTGCATCTACAGCCTTAGAGTAACCCATCTCATCTCGTGATATCCAGTCTATACTTCTATGATCTAATACCCACGAATCTTGTCCATGTCGATTAAGTTCTCCAAAGGACTGAGTGACTCTTATATTGTTATCAAAGTACTCAATAGAACCGATAGGTAGTAATATTCCAGCTCCATTAGCCAGATTAGTGACACGATCTGCTGCTACAGAAAATACTGGGAGTGAGAAGTTCTCATCTATTAGATATGTATTAAATGCCATTTTTCCTGGAAGCACATTCGGATCGTTACTGAATGACATTGCTTTGATAACAGTTGTGCTCTCTATAGTCAATGGAGTATCGTAGATGGGAGAATCCGAGAGTGGATTAGATCCATCTGTCGTATATCGTAGAATGGAATTCGGTTCGTTGTTAGTAATTGTGATCGACTGACTACCTGAGTAAAATCCGGCTGTCAGACTCATCGTGGGAGTATCGGTATATCTTGTGGCTTGAGAAGTATTGTCGTTAGATGTGCCTACGCTCGGTTCTGTGCTTATCATCCATTCGTTAGCTCCATCAAAGCTACGACAGTTAGAATGATCTGTAAGTGTGACGCGTAATAATTGTAAGTCTATATTAATACCGTTAGGATCAGATAGAAGAATCTTATCGTCACCACTTGTTTGTGTAAGCTTGAAATTAGAATGATACTCACCATTGTAATTTCCATCTTTTCCAGAGCAGAATATGATTAGGAATCCCTTTGCAGATATAGATGTCCCTGCTGGGAATTGCCATTTTTGTAAGTTGTCATCTTTGTCTGAGAGATACCATCCACTAATATCTATATCACTGTCTTGAGAGTTATACAGCTCTACCCAATCTTCTGTTTTGTTGAAGCTATCCTTAAAGAAATCAAGGTTAGAGGCAGAATATTCATTGATAACTATCTGACCAGATAATTGGGTGGTGATCGCTGCTATGATAGCGATAATTAGGTATCTATACATGTTCATAAGTAAATATATACCATAAATATGATAGTAATAATGAATACGCTGCATTATGGAATAATTATGATGATAATTATTTGATGTTATTCACTGATTTGGTTACAGAAGACACATGGAGGATTTAATAATAATTTGTATTGGAAAATTGATAATTAATATTGCGTAAGAAAGTAATTTATCTAATGAGATTTTGGACCATAATCATTATCTGGATTGATTCTTAGCGAAGCCGAAGGATCATCTGCATTTTCTTTCTTGCGTCATGTTGCGATGAGTTTCATTTATTAAATTAATAAGTTGGGCGTTATAATTCCTTATCACAAAGGTGAGGGACTCACGATTTAGCAACGTAATAAAATAAATAATAGGGTGTTGAATTACAAGGAAGAGCTGATAGATTTTTCAGAATCCTATCAGCTCTTATATTTATTGTCTGGAAGTTTGTAGTCTACCAAGAATAACCGAACTTGAGTCTCAGACCTATAAATGCTGAACTGAAATCTTGATCAGTATATCCAGTTGTATTGACACCATTCACAAATCTGTAGCCTCCATCTATACCTATACGCATAAACCTAAAAACATTTAGCTCTACGCCAATACTTGGTTCCATAACAAAGACATTATCTTCTGCATTATCATTTATTTCTAATGATCCAGTTCCAGTTTTAAGGTACACTGCAGGATGGATGACTTTATCAGAATCAAAAGTGTAACCTAACATGAGGTCCTTTCCATTGATACTTACTCTACTACCATCTGGGAGATCTGTGCCGCTACCATATCCTGACCATCCGATAAGGAAGTTTTCATTTATTTCAAAAAGAAAATATCCGCCATTATTCAGGCTGAAATCATTTTGGAGCTTGACAAAACCATTAGTACTGCCGCCCCATAATCCAGATAGACGGATTCCACCATTATTAAATATTGTTCTTTCTTTTTTGTCGGCCTCTTCCATGTATTCATCTTGTGCCATTAACCCAAGAGAAAGAAAGACTGTAAGGCAAAGTGTAATAAGTGTTTTCATAAGTCATTTTTTTATTGGTTAGAAAATATAAAACTTAGACGAGAATCGCTGTAAAGGAGTTACAAAACGATGTGGTTAATTTGGTGTTAATTTGAGCGGGTGGGATAGAGGTGTTATCTTTCGAAAGCTGACGGGATCTTGAAACCTGTCAGATCCTGTGCCTTAGCTTAGCGCCATATGTACTTGGTTATCTAAGGCATCTCCTTCTAAGGTATCTTCGATAAGTTCTTTGTGCTTCTTATAAAAGTTATTGTCTACTTTGTTGAAGTCTCTCACAGCCGCAGTAACAAAATTATCTAACGACAGGTGTCCCAGTAATCAATTGCGTATGCTTGATACTTATTCAATAAGTGTGTGTAGTTACCTTCATAAAAGTGAATGGATTGCCTGTTCGATTATAGATGTGGTAAGTTGTAATCGCTTTTAATGGAATATTGGAATCTCTTGCTTAGCTGTCATCGATTCTGTTTTAGATACTTTACTTATACGGATTATGTATGTAGGCGCTAATCGTTTCTGAAATCTGATAGCTCTAAGTGATTACTAGCCTTTAAATTTTTTTTAAATTCTATACAATAATTCTTTAATAATTCATTAATATTATAGACACCCCAATTAATGGACGTACGCTGTTATGCCGTTTGTCACATGTTACAATAGATCTTCAACCAATTGATACCGTTAAAATAAAAAAGCGACCGGTTATCAAGTAACCGACCGCTTTTAATGTTTTCACAACGGAATAATCCTTATTGTGATTAGCTTTAATTTGTAAAACAAATATATAAAAAAATATGAAAAAAATTTTAGGCCTTGATTTAGGTACGAATAGTATAGGATGGGGATTGGTGGAGCAAGATTTAGATAATCACAAGGGTGGAATACTTGGCGCAGGTAGCCGAATCATTCCTATGTCACAGGACATATTAGGAAAATTTGATGCAGGAGTGACAGAATCTCAAACGGCAAAGAGGACTGCTTACAGAGGTACAAGGAGGCTCTATGAGAGAAATAAATTAAGAAGAGAAAGATTACATCGAGTATTAAATGTCATTGGATTTTTGCCATCTCATTATGTAGAAGCTATAGATTTTGAGAGAAGATTAGGTCAGTTTAAAGAAGGCGGAGAGGTAAAGTTAAATTATAAGAAAATTGATGCAAAAGACGCCAAAGTGAGATATGAGTTTTTATTTCTTAATTCTTTTAATGAGATGGTTTCTGAGTTTAACAATATGGGGTATAATGATAATATCCCTTATGATTGGACAATATATTATCTGCGAAATAAAGCACTTAATCAGAAGGTAACGAAAGAAGAATTAGCGTGGATTATTCTCAATTTCAATCAGAAGAGAGGATACTACCAATTAAGAGGAGAAGAGGAGGCTGATAAGAATAAGCATTTTGTGCAATTAGCTGTTAAGGAATTGATTGACACAGGAGAAGAAGTAAAAGGGAAGAAATTATACGAAATAGTATTTGATAATGGATGGAAATATGATAAACAAATTGTCAAGACTGAAGACTGGATAGGCCGAACTAAGGAATTTATAGTAACTATCAAGGATCTTAAGAGTGGAGAAAAGAAATACTCTTATAAGTCGGTAGATTCTGAGGTAGATTGGTTAGCAATAAAATCTAAAACAGAGCGAGATATAGACAAATCTGGAGTCACAGTAGGTCAGTATATATTCTCTCAATTACTGGCTAATCCTAATCAAAAAATAAGAGGAAAGCTAATTAAGACTATAGAAAGAAAGTATTACCGAAATGAATTAAAGCAAATACTAAAAGCTCAGGAAGAGTATCATACTGAACTACGTGACGAAAAGCTATATGGTAGCTGCCTCATGGAACTTTACTCGAGAAATGAAGCCCATAGAAATAATATCAAAAGCCAATCAATTGCTTACCTAATAGAGGAAGATATAATCTTCTATCAGAGACCATTAAAAAGTAAGAAATCAAGTATAGGCGGCTGTCAGTTTGAGTATCGAACATACCATAAAAAAGATCAAACTAATGGTGAGGTCTCGGAACAAAGAATACCTCTAAAAGCGATACCTAAGTCACATCCACTATATCAAGAATTTAGACTATGGCAGTTCGTTCAAAATATAACAATCATAGACAAAGACTTAGAGCTTACAGTGAGGAAAGCAGAACAAGCTAATATTACCAAGGGTCTTCTGACTACTCAAGAGGATATTGTAGACTTGTACGATGAGTTAAATTCTCGAAAAGAAATAGAACAAAAAAATGTAATCGATTACTTCGTCAAAAAAGGAAAAATAGAAAAAGCGAATAAGGGAAAATATAAATGGAATTATGTAGAAGATAAAAAGTATCCATGTAATGAAACGAGATATGAATTCCTCAAAAGATTGAAGAAAGTAAACGGTGTAAAGCCTCATGATTTTTTAACTAATGAGATAGAGCTTAAACTGTGGCATCTTATTTATTCTGTTACTGATAAAGTAGAATATGAAAAATCAATAGAAAATTTTGCCAAACGTAATGGAATAGATGTAGCGTCTTTTGTCGAAGCATTTGAGAATATGCCTCCCTATAAAAGTGATTACGGGACTTTATCGCATAAGGCAATAAAAAAAATATTGCCGCTTATGAGGAAAGGTAAATACTGGAAGGAAGATGCTATAACTTCTAAGACAAGCAATAGGATTCAGAAACTAATTGATGGCGAATATGATGAATCTATAAGAGATCGAGTAAGGCAAAAGGCAATTAATTTAAAAAATGTACCTGACTTTTCTGGCCTTCCATTTTGGCTTGCAAGTTATATCGTCTATGACAGACATTCTGAAGGTGCAGATGTCTCAAAATGGAGAACAACTGAAGATATTGATCAATACTTGAATAATTTTAAACAACACAGATTAAGGAATCCAATAGTAGAACAAGTGGTGACGGAAACGCTCAGAGTTGTCCGAGATATATGGGATAAGTATGGAGAAGGAAAGCAAGATTTCTTTGATGAGATCCATCTTGAACTTGGTCGTGAAATGAAGAATTCTGCAGATAAAAGAAAACAGATTACTTCTCGCCAAAGCGAGAATGAAAATACTAATGAAAGAATAAGATTTATATTAGAAGAACTACAAAAAGATAGCAGAACAAATGGGGACATACGTGCTTACTCTCCAAGTCATCAAGAATTATTAAAAATATATGAGGATGGCGTCTATCAGAATCCGGAAGCGAATTTCAGTATCGTATCAGAAGACGAAATATATAAAATAAGAAGAAACAGCTCACCCAGTCATAGTGATATACAACGATATAAGTTGTGGTTAGAACAAGGTTACATATCACCTTATACCGGCGCAGTGATTTCTTTAAGTAAGCTGTACACTGCAGCTTATCAAATAGAGCATATAATACCACAGTCAAGATATTTTGATAATTCTCTGAATAATAAGATTATCTGTGAGTCAGATGTCAATCAAGACAAAGGTAATATGACTGCTTATGAATACCTCTCTCGTAGGGGGGGAGAAATAGTAGATGGTCATGAGTTGCTTTCACTTGAAAATTATGAAACACACTGTCAGAGATACTTCAAAAAAAATAGAACTAAGCTGGCTAATCTTCTGAGTGAAGATATCCCAGAAGGTTTTATTAATCGTCAGATGAATGACTCTAGGTACATAAGCAAGTTTGTGAAAAGCTTACTCAGTAATATAGTCAGAGAAGAAGGTGAGCAAGAGCCTACGGCTAAAAATCTACTGCCAGTAACTGGTGCAATCACGAATAAACTAAAGCAAGATTGGGGTCTACATGATAAGTGGAATGAGATAATAGCTCCAAGGTTTATGAGATTAAATGAGCTGACGAAGAGTAATGACTATGGCTATTATGATAAGAAGATAAATACCTTTCGTATTACGGTCCCGCCAGAAATTAGAAAAGGGTTCTCGAAGAAAAGAATAGATCATAGGCATCATGCCTTAGATGCTATAGTCATAGCATGTACAACAAGAGAGCATATTAATTACCTTAATGCTCTAAATGCTGAGAAAGAAAATTTTAAATTAAGATCAAAACTATTAATTAAAAATAAGGAAGGACATTTTACAAAGCACTTTAAAATGCCCTGGGACAATTACCCTATAGAAGTCAAGCAAACATTAGAACAGATCATTGTGAGCTTTAAGCAGAACAATAGAGTCATCAACAAGACCAATAATAAGACATGGCAGTGGGTAGAGGAGCAAGGCCGACTTACTAAAAAGCTTGTCAAGCAAAAAGGTACGAACTGGGCTATAAGAAAACCTTTACATAAAGAAACTATAGCTGGGAAGATAAATCACATTTCGACACCTAAAGGAAAAATAGCAACAGCATCAAGGGTGTCACTTACTGAAATAAAGAATAGAAAGCATCTTAATAAAATTACTGATATAAGTATTCAGAAGATATTGTTAAGTCATCTTAATTCTTATATGGATAAAAATGGGAAGCCGCAATATGATATTGCCTTTAGTACTGAGGGCATCGAGGATATGAATAAGAATATCAAAGAACTTAATGGTGGGGTAGCTCATAAGCCTATATTAAAAGTCAGACAATATGAAATAGGAACTAAGTTTCAAGTAGGAACGAAAGGGAATAATCACAAGAAATACGTAGAGGCAGCTAAAGGCACTAACTTGTTTTTTGCAGTCTATTGGGATGAAAAAAAGCAAAAAAGAACTTATGAAACTGTTCCGCTGAACGAGGTCGTAGAACATCAAAAGCAAACTGCTCATCTGCCTAAAACTGAAAGATTAGCAATACAGCCAAATCCAGAAAAGGGAACGTTTTTATTTACGTTATCCCCAAATGATTTAGTTTATATACCAAGTGATGAGGATATCTCTCAACCAGATAATGTAAACTTTAAAATTCTTAAAATTGAAGACAGTAATCGCATCTATAAGTTAGTAAGTACTACTGGAACACAAGCATTTTTTATTAAATCGCAGGTAGCTAAAAGTATTGCTAATAGAATAGAGTTTTCAACTTTGAATAAAATGGAGAAAGATACTAATGGCGGAATGATAAAAGCAAGATGTTGGAAAATAGAAGTAAATAGAACAGGAGAAATCGTAAAAATCAATAAGGGAGTAAATTAATTCTTCGTCTATATGATTAAAAGAACATTATACTTTGGCAATCCAGCTTATTTGCATTTGAAGGATAATCAGATAGTAATTAAAACTAAAGATGACGATGGAGAAAAGCAGACATCAAGAGCAATAGAAGACATTGGAATTATAGTCTTAGATCATGGTCAGATTACCATAAGTCATAATGTTATTAAGGCATTGCAAGATAATAAGGTTGTTATAATTAGTTGTGACGATACCCATATGCCTCACAGTATAATGCTTCCGATGAGAGGACATACTGAGCAAAGTCAGCGATATAATATACAACTGGAGGCCAGTGTACCGCTCAAGAAAAACCTGTGGCAACAGACTATTATAGCAAAGATAAATAATCAGAGACTGGTACTTCAGAAATTAAATAAACCCTATAAGAGATTAGAAGTACTCGCCCGAAGGGTACAGAGTGGTGATCCAGAGAATGTAGAAGGCCAGGCCGCAGCATATTATTGGCGGACTTATTTGGATGGTTTCATCAGAGACCGCTATGGTGAGCCACCTAATAACCTTTTGAACTATGGTTATGCCATATTGCGTGCATTAGTAGCTCGTGCCCTAACCTCATCTGGATTACTGCTGACTATAGGTATACATCACCGTAATAAATATAATGCCTATTGCTTAGCTGATGATATAATGGAACCATTCAGACCATTTGTAGATCTATTAGTCCATAATATGTACGATAAAGAAGAAATGGAATCATTTTTGACCTTAAAAAACAAACAGCACTTATTGAAAGTACCTGGAATCGATGTACTGTATGGTAAGCATACAAGTCCCTTGATGGTAGGTCTGTCTCAGACAAGCGCTTCATTGTTTAAATGTTTCTCTGGAGAAAAGCGTAGAATAGTCTACCCAAAAGTTATATAGAAGTCAATAGAATTATGCTGTCTAAGAGATTAAATCAATATAGAATCATGTGGCTATATGTATTTTTTGATCTTCCTACAGAAACCAAAAAAGATAGAAAGGTCGCTGGGTTATTCAGAAAAGCCTTATTAAAAGATGGCTTTAATATGTTTCAATTTTCCATTTATATAAGGCATTGTACCAGTCGAGAAAATGCCAAGGTCCACGAGAAAAGGATTAAACGAAAACTTCCGGAACATGGAAAAGTAGGTATACTAACTATAACAGATAAGCAATTTGGTATGATGGAGATATTTCACGGTAGAAAAGAAATATCTGTCCCTCCACGTCACAGTCAGCTCGAATTGTTCTGATAATGTTGATTCTGATGACTTGTATAATGCGCTGAATCACAGGACTATATGTAAGGTATCCTGTGATTCACCACATCGAAAATACAAATTGAAAGCTAATCACAACACATGACTTATTCATCCTGTATATACTACCCCTGTGATTCACCACATCGAAAATACAAATTGAAAGCTAATCACAACAGCCAGTAGAAATTCAGTATGCAGTAAGAACCTGTGATTCACCACATCGAAAATACAAATTGAAAGCTAATCACAACAGCATTGCGACAAGCAAAGCAGGAAGAGGGCCTGTGATTCACCACATCGAAAATACAAATTGAAAGCTAATCACAACTGCATCATCGACAAACTTGAATTCACTGAACCTGTGATTCACCACATCGAAAATACAAATTGAAAGCTAATCACAACTCAGGTGATGTTCCTATTTGTAGAGGTTATCCTGTGATTCACCACATCGAAAATACAAATTGAAAGCTAATCACAACCCATGAATGTTTTTGCTTCCATCGAATTGACCTGTGATTCACCACATCGAAAATACAAATTGAAAGCTAATCACAACACAGGACCACCAGAAGAACAGAAACCTTCACCTGTGATTCACCACATCGAAAATACAAATTGAAAGCTAATCACAACTGTTGTGGCTTTCTAAAAGATAGCTTTCACCTGTGATTCACCACATCGAAAATACAAATTGAAAGCTAATCACAACGACCTCTTGGCCTTTAGTTTTATCCTTTGCCTGTGATTCACCACATCGAAAATACAAATTGAAAGCTAATCACAACTAGCAACCCCAGGTACTACATTGCACGGTGCCTGTGATTCACCACATCGAAAATACAAATTGAAAGCTAATCACAACCTACAGAGCAAGACTATTTAACCTTTCTACCCTGTGATTCACCACATCGAAAATACAAATTGAAAGCTAATCACAACCGACAAAGGGAACCCCGTTGTAGCAAGGTTCCTGTGATTCACCACATCGAAAATACAAATTGAAAGCTAATCACAACATAAGTCAATGATGGATATCCTTTACATGGCCTGTGATTCACCACATCGAAAATACAAATTGAAAGCTAATCACAACTGACCATTGTGTTGTCCTTGGAAATCTGGTCCTGTGATTCACCACATCGAAAATACAAATTGAAAGCTAATCACAACAAGTTCTTAGTTACTCAAAGGGAATACCGTCCTGTGATTCACCACATCGAAAATACAAATTGAAAGCTAATCACAACTGCTGTAGTTCTATTACATTGGTGGTCTATCCTGTGATTCACCACATCGAAAATACAAATTGAAAGCTAATCACAACTATGATAGCATGCTTCCAATAGACTGTTACCTGTGATTCACCACATCGAAAATACAAATTGAAAGCTAATCACAACGATGGATAGGATAAGGAGTGATAGGTATAACCTGTGATTCACCACATCGAAAATACAAATTGAAAGCTAATCACAACAGGTTATCGTTTTCATTGAACTGTAATTTGCCTGTGATTCACCACATCGAAAATACAAATTGAAAGCTAATCACAACAGGAAAGTATTCTGCAATTGTTCGCTGTATCCTGTGATTCACCACATCGAAAATACAAATTGAAAGCTAATCACAACAGTTCATTGTTTTGAATGTAACAAAGATTCCCTGTGATTCACCACATCGAAAATACAAATTGAAAGCTAATCAGAACGGCAAATACGAATACTTACCACCCGCGATGCCTGTGATTCACCACATCGAAAATACAAATTGAAAGCTAATCACAACCTATCATAATTAATTATCTACAAGCTAATACCTGTGATTCACCACATCGAAAATACAAATTGAAAGCTAATCACAACGTGGTCGATCTATCACTTAGGATCAATTACCTGTGATTCACCACATCGAAAATACAAATTGAAAGCTAATCACAACATTCGTAGGCGTTCAAAATTGCATGGAAGGCCTGTGATTCACCACATCGAAAATACAAATTGAAAGCTAATCACAACTAAACGGGGGGTCTGGGGGGGAGACACAATCCTGTGATTCACCACATCGAAAATACAAATTGAAAGCTAATCACAACAGGAGGTGGATCATACTTAGAGGCTTTAGCCTGTGATTCACCACATCGAAAATACAAATTGAAAGCTAATCACAACACTCAGGTAATTATTGGGAAGATAGATATACCTGTGATTCACCACATCGAAAATACAAATTGAAAGCTAATCACAACTTGCTTTCATTAACTCTATAATAAAGAGGCCTGTGATTCACCACATCGAAAATACAAATTGAAAGCTAATCACAACTGAACTGCAAGATTATTATTCAGATGCATTCCTGTGATTCACCACATCGAAAATACAAATTGAAAGCTAATCACAACTGTGAACAATCTTTATCTACTGGGCCTGATGCCTGTGATTCACCACATCGAAAATACAAATTGAAAGCTAATCACAACCTCCTTCTGATTGGGGTTTTCATTCTCCTACCTGTGATTCACCACATCGAAAATACAAATTGAAAGCTAATCACAACTGTAAGCCGCTTACGTCTGGACTATTTTGTCCTGTGATTCACCACATCGAAAATACAAATTGAAAGCTAATCACAACAACAACAACACCCGTGTCAGGGTCTTCCCCCTGTGATTCACCACATCGAAAATACAAATTGAAAGCTAATCACAACTGTACGCTCATAGTAAAGTTGGCACTATCTCCTGTGATTCACCACATCGAAAATACAAATTGAAAGCTAATCACAACTCAATTATGTCGTTAGACTCTTCCAAGTATCCTGTGATTCACCACATCGAAAATACAAATTGAAAGCTAATCACAACTTCAGCAGGTAATACATCCGTAGTTACAGACCTGTGATTCACCACATCGAAAATACAAATTGAAAGCTAATCACAACAGTATGACGTTAAGCAATATTTCGGAGATACCTGTGATTCACCACATCGAAAATACAAATTGAAAGCTAATCACAACAAGAAAGTAGAGGTTTTACAGAATGGGAAACCTGTGATTCACCACATCGAAAATACAAATTGAAAGCTAATCACAACTATTACTCATTTGTATAATTTTAGTTCAGTCCTGTGATTCACCACATCGAAAATACAAATTGAAAGCTAATCACAACAAGATTGGTTTAGTGGAGTCTGCATATACTCCTGTGATTCACCACATCGAAAATACAAATTGAAAGCTAATCACAACTAATGTAGGAGTTCTTACATCCTGTATATCCTGTGATTCACCACATCGAAAATACAAATTGAAAGCTAATCACAACGGATAATAAAGGCATGGATTTTCACCAGGCCCTGTGATTCACCACATCGAAAATACAAATTGAAAGCTAATCACAACAATGCCTGCAAGAGATTTTTACATGGTGGTCCTGTGATTCACCACATCGAAAATACAAATTGAAAGCTAATCACAACACCAAGTCCTATACTTCCACATTCTGTCGCCTGTGATTCACCACATCGAAAATACAAATTGAAAGCTAATCACAACAGAATGTACTAAGGATTATATCAGTAGTGACCTGTGATTCACCACATCGAAAATACAAATTGAAAGCTAATCACAACTTCTGCAGATATTACATTTATTAAGTAACCCCTGTGATTCACCACATCGAAAATACAAATTGAAAGCTAATCACAACTATTATGGTGTAGGTTATTTCTTGCATAAGCCTGTGATTCACCACATCGAAAATACAAATTGAAAGCTAATCACAACACTTTTTCCTTTAGCCTTTATTAATTCATTCCTGTGATTCACCACATCGAAAATACAAATTGAAAGCTAATCACAACACATTGAAATTAGCGTGACCATCTTTCTTACCTGTGATTCACCACATCGAAAATACAAATTGAAAGCTAATCACAACTTCTGCAGATATTACATTTATTAAGTAACCCCTGTGATTCACCACATCGAAAATACAAATTGAAAGCTAATCACAACATAAAATTCTATAGGCCACATATCCTAATACCTGTGATTCACCACATCGAAAATACAAATTGAAAGCTAATCACAACAGGTCCAGACTATACGAATAACGGTGTAGCCCTGTGATTCACCACATCGAAAATACAAATTGAAAGCTAATCACAACCTATTCGGGTTACGATCTTTAAAGCTGCCCCTGTGATTCACCACATCGAAAATACAAATTGAAAGCTAATCACAACAGCTAACTGCAAGATCACTAAGGATGATGGCCTGTGATTCACCACATCGAAAATACAAATTGAAAGCTAATCACAACCTAATAATCCTGGTAACATCGTCATGACCACCTGTGATTCACCACATCGAAAATACAAATTGAAAGCTAATCACAACAGGAGCAGTTGAGACTGGCTACAGGATTAGCCTGTGATTCACCACATCGAAAATACAAATTGAAAGCTAATCACAACAATAGAAGACAATAGAGTAACGGGATGTATCCTGTGATTCACCACATCGAAAATACAAATTGAAAGCTAATCACAACCAGTAGAGCAGTTACATCTGCAGATATCGCCTGTGATTCACCACATCGAAAATACAAATTGAAAGCTAATCACAACTCTATACGGATCTGTCCATCTTTCCTAATGCCTGTGATTCACCACATCGAAAATACAAATTGAAAGCTAATCACAACGGATTGACAGTTTTACAGCTAAAGCAAAGACCTGTGATTCACCACATCGAAAATACAAATTGAAAGCTAATCACAACATACCAAACATATCAAAAGAAAATTTAAAACCTGTGATTCACCACATCGAAAATACAAATTGAAAGCTAATCACAACCAAATCTAATTTATCTAAAAATGAGATCTTCCTGTGATTCACCACATCGAAAATACAAATTGAAAGCTAATCACAACGCTATTGTTCTATTCTTTTTAAATACTACTCCTGTGATTCACCACATCGAAAATACAAATTGAAAGCTAATCACAACAATAATGAAAACAATATCTATTCTTAAACCCTGTGATTCACCACATCGAAAATACAAATTGAAAGCTAATCACAACTGGAGGGGTTGCTGGAATCTCATCCCAAGCCTGTGATTCACCACATCGAAAATACAAATTGAAAGCTAATCACAACTCGGTGTTTTCTCTCACTTGTTATTTGACACCTGTGATTCACCACATCGAAAATACAAATTGAAAGCTAATCACAACAAGGGTTTTATCAATTTGTAGAGGCTTCTGCCTGTGATTCACCACATCGAAAATACAAATTGAAAGCTAATCACAACAGCACTTAAGATAAGGCTTTTTACTACCTCCTGTGATTCACCACATCGAAAATACAAATTGAAAGCTAATCACAACAGAATTACCACCTTTAATAAAAACAAGGCACCTGTGATTCACCACATCGAAAATACAAATTGAAAGCTAATCACAACTGGCAGCTTTAAAGATCGTAACCCGAATAGCCTGTGATTCACCACATCGAAAATACAAATTGAAAGCTAATCACAACTGTTGATTGATTGGCTATGATCTAACCTTTCCTGTGATTCACCACATCGAAAATACAAATTGAAAGCTAATCACAACTAATTAATGTTAATCCCCCAAAGTAGACCGCCTGTGATTCACCACATCGAAAATACAAATTGAAAGCTAATCACAACAGCGTCATATAGCAGAATCAAAAGAAGCATCCTGTGATTCACCACATCGAAAATACAAATTGAAAGCTAATCACAACATACCAAACATATCAAAAGAAAATTTAAATCCTGTGATTCACCACATCGAAAATACAAATTGAAAGCTAATCACAACTGATCTGATGGAACTGATGCCGCAGCTGGTCCTGTGATTCACCACATCGAAAATACAAATTGAAAGCTAATCACAACTACAATGAGTTTTAGCCTTTGAACAAGTTTCCTGTGATTCACCACATCGAAAATACAAATTGAAAGCTAATCACAACTTCCGTGAGCTTAGTAATAAAAAAATGTTAGCACTATCTCACCCCCACCAACCGCTCATAATCCTCATCCGTATCCACATCGAAACCAGCTGCCTCACATTCGATAAATGCAGTCTCATCTATATGCTTAGCTATAATACTTTTAGCACCTGAGATAGCACTTAGGGAAAGCAGATCTGAGAAGACAGTCTTAGTAAATAGGGTGGGAGCACCATAGCTGTCGTTGTATCGTGTAGTAATAATGGTAGATTGATTATGGGCAGCTTGCTTGAGGATATTTTGGTAATGGGATAATGGGATGAGGGGCTGATCGCTGAGCATAACGAGGACTGCATCAGGATCGTGTAGAGAGATAATATGCTCGATGGCCACAGATAACGATTTGCCCATACCTTCTTTATGATGTGGATTATGGATGTATTCTATGTCTAATAAGTCTAACTCATTGTGTATAGATGTGGTTATGGAACCGGTTACGCAATATGTCTGACATAATGATAGCTGTAAGCTAAGATCTGCGATGGTTCGGATTAGTGATTGGCCTTTGTATTGCAGTAGCTGCTTAGCATTGGTCATTCTGGATGAGGAACCTGCGGCGAGTATTATTCCTATTACATTCATGAGAGCGAATCGATCTTGTCTGTTAGTGCTGTGAGGGTGATTATTTTATAATCGGTCATTTTATATTTATCTATGACATCATCTAATAAGAAGTCTCTTATGATAAGAACGCAATCTTTTGTTGTCCAATCCAGATGAAGCAGTTGTTTTGTCAATTTGTCAAATCCTTCATTTTGTAATTCTAATTTTCCGATTTCGTCGATGATGATGCAATTAATATTTGGATTATTATAATGCTCTATGACCCAATCAGCTGCTATACTGAAGCTTTCTTTTATAAAAGAAAATCTCCCTACTCGGATTGTTGTATCATCTGGTTCCGCTTTCTCAAAATCTATATATACCTTATTATTTATATCATACAACTGCCTTAACGTGTCGACCGTAGGTGATAAGAACCCTCCGATAGAATGACTTTGTGACACAGCTTCCATAAGTGTGGTGGTCTTGCCCGACTTTATAGCTTGAGATAAGATGTAGATCATGTTTTCTCGTTTGGAATTTCAGCATGGAGGCAATACATGAGACACTTAAATATAAAATCTTTTATACCATCAGAATTCTTCCAAGCGTACTTAGTTATATAACGCATGTAAGGAATAAGTTCAAATACTTGATTGACTTGCGATGAAAGAAGGTTATGTTTTCTCAGTAGAAATCGCTTTACCCAATGCGTCAAAATAGGCGATAATAAAATATACCAAATTGCAATAATCAGAAGTGTCCTCGAAAATATGTAGATCGCATGTGTAAAGTTATTGTATTCATTATCTGCCAAGTATAATACTATAATGATAAGACTTGCAAGTAATATTGTGATAGCAACTAATCTCAGATTCTTTTTCTTGCTTTTGTTAGGGCGGCTTAAGTTATCCGTATTAGCTGTTATTTGATATTCGGTAATATCTTTTACTGAAGATATCTTTTTAGTAAGCTGATGTAATTTATAACCTAATAGAATGCCTCCGATAAGATGGATGGAGACATAAGCAGAGATCAACGCAATCGAAGAATCATAAGGAAGTATAAATCCAAGATGCTTAGCGATCCAATTACCCAATGCATCCACAGCATCCCAGATAGAATATCCGAATAATACCGTCAGCGAAAGTATCTTCTGTAACGCAGACTCTACCAAGCCAAGTACCGTCAAAAGACTAACAGTAATTATGTTAATACCTATTGTGCTATATAATATAAATGCGAGCATTGCCTGAAAACTAACGGCAAAGTATGCACTTATCATCGAGTGAGGACTTACGAGCATTTTTACAATTAATACAATGATAAGTGACTGACTTAGATGCTTCCAGATATTATCTGAGTAATAACATATTAGCGTAATAATTATCATAGCAAGACTCGCTACAATTAATCCAGTAAATGGAAACTTAAATGCATGCATGATGCCTCCAAGACCCGACTCACTTAATGCCCATAAAGCAGTCAGGCGATGAATAGCAATATTGTTATTTTGATTTAGAGAATTCAGATAGATTGTATTTAGGTCACAGGAGAATTAAATGGTAGAATTTGTATATCTTTAGACGGAACAAATATGATAAAATATTATGGCTACTTATGATATAAATGTAAATGGAAAATCTATTTCTGTAGATGTAGACAGTGATACGCCTTTACTTTGGGTGCTCAGAGATACCATCGGCTTAGTCGGTACTAAATATGGTTGTGGTATCGCTCAGTGTGGTGCTTGTACTGTGCATATCGATGGTGAGGCCTCGCGAGCATGTTCTGTACCTGTCTCATCTGTAGGTGATAAGAACGTTACTACTATCGAAGGTCTCTCAGTAGATGGGAATCATCCTTTACAGAAAGCATGGCGAGAACATGACGTACCACAATGCGGTTACTGCCAGGCTGGACAGATTATGACGGCTGCGGCATTGCTCAAGAATAACAGCAGACCATCTGACACTGATATAGATGATGCGATGTATGGAAATATATGTCGATGCGGAACGTACACACGTATCCGTAAGGCAATCAAGACAGCTGCTAAGTTATAATCATAATCATAGAAAAAATGACAAATAATAATCATAAAAATTCGAGAAGAGACTTCCTTAAGATATCAGCATTAGCAGGAGGAGGTATAGTGATTGGGTTCAATTATATCGGATGTAAGGCTGATACTGCTCCCATAGAAGTCTTGCGAGCCTATCCCAGTCAGTGGGTAGACTTTGATGCATTTATAAAAATAGGAGATACGGGGCTGGTAACCATAATGTCTCAGAATCCAGAGATCGGTCAGAATGTAAAAACTTCTATGCCGATGATTGTCGCTGAAGAACTCGACGTCGCATGGAAAGATGTCATCGTAGAGCAAGCACCACTTAATACAGAGTGGTACACGAGACAAGTTGCAGGAGGGAGTCAGTCTATCCGACAGTCATGGGCGATACTCAGAACTGCTGGGGCTAAAGTGAGAAAAATTCTATTAGATGCTGCGGCCGCAGAGTGGGAGTCAGATGTAGCTGAGCTATCTGTATCTGAAGGTATAATCAATCACATAGATGGACGTACAATAGAGTATGGAGCGATAGCTTCTACAGCAGCACTATTACAATTGCCAGAAGAAGTAGAACTAAAGGACCCGAAAGATTTCAAGATTATAGGTTCCAGTCAGCTAAATGTGGATATGGAAGGTATACTTAGAGGCGAGGCATTATTCGGTATAGATTATACTGCTGAGGGTATGGTATATGCGGCTATGGTAAGGCCTCCAGCATTTGGTCAGAAGCTGGTCAGTTATGATGATACAAAAGCAAGAGCTATCACTGGTGTAACGGACGTCATACAAGTCGGAGATAAGATAGCTGTAATAGCTAATAATACTTGGGCTTGTACTAAAGGTACACGAGTCATCCAGGCAGAATGGAAACAAGAAGATACGGCAGAGGATTCTGAGTATCACTCACGAGTCATGATGGAGCATCTCGATAAGAAGTCGGATGAGCCGAGGAGGGTAGATGGAGATGTAGAGAAGGCATTGTCAGATGCAGATCGTGTGATAGAGAAAATATATGAGGCGCCATTCTTACCACATAATTGTATGGAACCGATGAATTTTTTCGCCAATGTGACAGAAGAAAAAGTAGAGATGGTAGGTCCTATACAGACACCGCAATGGACAGAAAATCGGATTGCAGAATTACTTGGTAGGGATAAGGAAGAGATTACGATTATGATGACGAGAATGGGTGGCGGATTTGGACGTCGGCTATATGGCGACTTTGCTTTGGAAGCTGCAGAAATTTCGGATAAGATCAGAAAGCCTGTTAAGCTAGTATATACGAGAGAGGATGATATGACCGCAGGTATGTACAGACCAGCATCTGCATATAAGTTTAGAGTCGGGATCAAGGGGAATGAAATCGTCGCCTATCATCTCACTGAGGCATTCTATAATGGTATGATGTTCGGAGACATGCCGAGTAATTTTCCTTGTGGTGCTGTCGATAATTATCGAGTAGACTGTCATAATATAGAAAGTAATATAACGACTGGTGCATGGAGAGCACCGTATGCTAATTTCTTGGCATTTGCTGAGCAGGCATTTCTTGATGAGGTCGCCACTGAGATGGGTGTCGATCCCGTGCAACTCAGATTAGATATGCTGGAGAAAGCTAAGGCAAAAACTTTAGACAAGCCTTACAACTATGATGCTGATAAGTTTGCTGGAGTAATTAAGTTAGCTGCAGAAAAATCTAATTGGAATAATAAGGGAAATCGTCATCTGGGATTCTGTGCTTACTACTCACACAATACTTATGTAGCAGAAGTCGCTGAGGTAAAGATGGTAGATAAGGAGGCGGTTATAGAGAAAATATATTGTGCTATAGATTGTGGAATCGTAGTCAATCCTAAAGCGGCTCTTAATCAAGTCGAAGGTGGTATCATAGATGGAATAGGACATGCGATGTATGGTGAATTTAGTTTTGAGGAAGGGAAACCTCAGGCTAATAATTTTAATCAATTTAGACTGATTAGAATGTCTGAGGCTCCTGAGATTGAAGTTCATTTCGTAGAGTCCCTCAATGATCCGACAGGACTCGGAGAACCGACACTTCCACCTGCTGGGGGAGCCATTGCTAATGCATTGCACTCAGCGACTGGTAAGCGATTCTATAAGCAACCATTTATTAAGGAAATAGAATTGTTAGGATAGGAGCAATATACATTCGATATACTTTCATGTGTTAGGGTATGACCCCTACAGGGTCAGTGTGATTTTCGACAATTTATCTAAATTGGTTTGATCTCTCTGAGATCAATATCGGAGAAATATTTAGCAGTCGCTATTGGTCTATGAGAGTCTTGGACTTGCGGGTTCTCGGACCGTAGGTATCCATACTTTTGTAGTCCAGAATACTCAAAAATATACATTATCCAGCTGTAATTTATATACTGTAAATTATCGGGTGTAAATCGTGATCAATTACATTAAAAAATGTCCTATTATAATTACTAGTGTAGCTATTTCAGATTTTTCATTTTGAACGTAGAGAAAGATCTATTAATAAATTATGGGTCTTCCTTTTGGTTATTCAAGTGATGTTCAGGAGTAAGACTATGGTGCACCGCGGAGTCACAAGGATTCGCGAGTATCTCTGACCGTAGGTGTCACATCTTTTCAGGGATGTTCAGGAGTAATCCAATCTGCTTACACTCAGTTTATTACAATTTTATAGATTACATCATTACTCAGTAATTGGATAAATACAGCCTATAAGGGGGCACGTGCCTATCAGATTTGTCATGATTTTTGTTCAGCTACCCCACCTCCAAAGGTTTTTGGAGTTCCATCATTACAAAATGACTTTGGTCATTTTGTTGGTTAGCACCACCACTCTGTCCTGCCAAATCACCTCAGACTTTATATCCTAATCCCTGCAATTCTTGCAGGGCTAAACATAATGTAATCCCTCTGGGATTAATACCATTTAAATATTAGAATGTCGGTTATATTATAATAGAATTAGTCAATCTCTGCGTTAAAAATACTCATCATTACTTGTGCCGCCCACGGCGGTAGCTAGCGCTATGACTCAGCCCATCCACTTTCGTGGTTCACTCTTTTCGAGTATTATTATACTCGATTCGTCTGCAACGAAATCATTCGTTCATGCCTTAATCTTAACAAATTCTCTTCTATAATCATTTCCGACACCTTAAAATTTAAATGGTATAAAAACTTCTTACTTCTGAATATCCCTTTTTAGCTCAGAACGCCAGTTCTGAATATATAAAGTAGTGGAGAAGCAATTTGGCAAGATAGAGTTGTGGTGTAACCAACGAAATGACAATCGTCATCTTGTAATGTTGGAACTCAGAAAACTTTCTGAGGCGGGTTAGCTGACCAAAACTATATAACAAATTTGTGAGTTGGATTAGCCCATTTTGATATAAATATAGTCACAATCGAGTATGATAAATTTTATTAAAAACAACTATATGCAAAGTTGTACTACTACTAAATATCCCTACGGCTATTCAAGATTTTTCATCTTGAACGTAGAGAAAGATCTATTAATAAATTATAGGTCTTACTTTTGATTTAACGAGTATCAAAAATAGATATCTCGCTTCGGTACCGATGTACAGAAGGAGAATATATAAATACCTAAAGTTTTAATACTCACATTTTCGCTCTTATCACTTCTTTAATACTACACCCTTGTATTTTAGACTCTAACCAAGAAATAATATCTAAATATAAAAAAGGTCGTTTTTCGTAAGGCTTATGTTCTATCACTATTAGTTTGTCTTTGAGTTGCTTGAATTCTGACACAATTTCTTTGGGAGTAATTTTAGGTGTTTTCCGCAGAAACTTAATAATCTCTAATTGTACTTCTCCCAGCTCTTTCATATTGGATAAGTAGCGATACAAAGACTTTACTTGATAGCTGACCAGCTCCTCGTTGCCTTGATCAAAGTTAGCGATAAGATTAAGCATACGAGCAAAACTTTGGATGTCCTCTCTGAAATTAGGATAGTTTTGGTTTGATATTTTGTTCAGATATTTTATTGCATTATCTAAGTCTCCTATTCCAAAGTAAACGCATCCCATCTTGTAATTGAAGGTCAATATTCGATTGAGATCCCATCCATATTCGTTTTTTTTAAGTATTGATTCTAATTCTTTGAGCTCTTCTGTAATCTCGTATTCAGCGTTTATAAATATCTTATTGAGAAAGTGAGTCCATCTAAATAGAAAGTATAGACTTATTTCATTTTGAGTAGGATTTTGTTTTTTATATATATCAAATAATTTAAATGTTCTGTATTGCTTATTATATCTGTCCTTGCTACCTATCATGAATAGGGCATTCAATAGATTGTGATAACCCTTGATATAAGGTGTGGTAACTATAACTTTATGTGTGGGATACTTATCATATAAGTCTACCCATTTCTTTGAGTATTTATAGGAATTGACAAAATTTTGACCCATGTTGTGGAACCAGACATATGATTGGAATAGGTATAGTTTCTGGTAGAATTGCAGATCTCTAATATTGACTTCTGGAATTAACTTTTCTATGTAAGACTTTAGTTCATTATATTCTATTTCGTTTTTGATATAACCATGCCTCAGGTATCTACCATACAATAATAATGAAGCATTAGACAGTTGATTGGTTAGCGTTATTTCCTTAAGCAGATCATCAGACTGTTGAGATAATTCATCTGCCTTGATGGACATCGATCCTGTAATATGTTGAGATTCTATCCTTTTTTCAAAATATAGAATCGACATTGCCAATGTCTCAAAATTTATTTCTAATGCTTGCTTCTTAGCTTTTTCTAATAATTCTAAGCATGGTTTGTAGAGCCCTTTTTCATATAGAATCTTAGCAAAGTCAATTTGTTCTCTAACTTGAATCTCACTTATTTTTTTCGTTTCTATGAGTCTTAGACAAGATAGAATTTGCTTATAGAGATTAGCTTTTAGATTGGATAATTGCGGTTTTTTAATTCTTTCTATTTCATTGTATGCTAAGTTATCATCATACTTTTTTGTCTTTATAATCAAGTCAAAAAGTTGCATAAACAAACTATCACCAGCACTTGGGTTTCGGTTGACAAATAACCTAAAGCTTCTTTTTTCTGCTTTTGTCAGGGAGTTTATTAGAGAAACTAACTTGTCTGGTGAGGACTTAGGCATATAGCTATTTAGATAGTGCTAATATATTTAAAGCTCAGTACAACAACATACAATCGATCAAATATAAAGACCTTACTAGCATCCATAAGAATCTTTTGAAATTGTAATTTTTTTAATTCAAATTTCTGATATACAGTAGTTTATGATGTATAGTACAGGTTTTGATTTTGTAAATAAACTTTTTTTTGATTTTGAGAAAAATGAATTCCATTCTAAATTTATATAGAACGCAATAATCTTATTGCCTCAAAATAAATAATGATTGTATGTCAATTAAAGTCGAAATATTTGATACAACCCTAAGAGACGGAGAGCAAGTGCCTGGTTGTAAGCTTAATCATAAAGAGAAACTTAAAATTGCAAAATCATTAGAGAGCCTTGGTGTCGATGTTATCGAGGCTGGTTTTCCAGTATCTAGTCCGGGAGACTTCAGAGCAGTACAGATGATAGCAAAAGAAGTTAGTAATCCTGTTATATGCGCCTTATCCAGGTGTGTAGAAAATGATATTAAGATAGCTGCTGAGTCTTTATCTTATGCTCGCCGACCGAGGATACATACAGGGATCGGAACATCTGAGCAACATATCAAATATAAGTTGCAGACGACACCTGAGAAAATTATAGAAAGGGCAATATCCTCTGTAAAGTATGCAAAGTCATTTGTAGAAGATGTAGAATTCTATGCAGAGGATGCTGGCAGAACAGATAACGTATATTTAGCTCAAGTGGTACAGGCAGTAATAAATGCAGGAGCCACAGTTCTTAATATTCCAGACACCACTGGTTATTGTCTACCTGACGAATATGGAGAAAAAATCGCTTTCTTAATGGCTAACGTTAAGGGAATACATAACGTAACCATTTCTTCTCATTGTCATAATGATCTCGGCTTAGCAACGGCTAATTCTATTGCTGGTATGCAGAATGGTGTAACTCAGATAGAATGTACACTTAATGGAATAGGCGAACGTGCAGGAAATACTTCTCTGGAAGAAGTTGTTATGATAATAAAACAAAGATACAGCGATCATTATTATACTGATATAAATACAAGATTACTCAATCCAGTCAGTAGGGAAGTATCGGAAAGCATGTGTATGCCCGTCCAAGCTAATAAAGCGATAGTGGGCGAAAATGCATTTGCACATTCTTCAGGCATACATCAAGATGGAATAATAAAAGCAAGAGAAAATTATGAGATCATAGATCCTACAGACGTAGGAATAGATAAGTCACATATTATATTGACGGCGAGAAGTGGCAGAGCAGCTTTGGCTTACCGAGCTAAAGAAGTCGGCTTCGAATTAGCTAAGGATGATTTGGATATTGCCTATAAGCATTTTATTGATTTAGCAGATACTAAAAAGGAGGTTGACTCTGAAGATTTACAACGTATGCTTAATGAAGTTATCCAAAGCGTATAATCCTGATTATCATAGTATAATTGGATAACCGCAGTAAAATATAAGTATGTCTAAGACAATGTTTGACAAAATATGGGATGCACATGTCGTCAAGGAAATACCTGGCGGCAGACAAGTGATCTATATAGATGAGCATTTTATACATGAGGTGACATCACCACAAGCGTTTACTGGACTCAGGCAAAGAGGCATTCCAGTGTTTAGACCAAATAAGACACATGCAACAGCAGATCATAATGTACCTACCAAGAATCAACATCTTCCAATTAAAGAAGAACTCTCAAGAAAACAAGTGGATACCCTAACGGTGAATTGTAATGACTTTAATGTGGAGCTATATGGCTTAGGTCATGAGAGACAAGGGATAGTACATGTGATAGGTCCTGAGTTAGGAATTACCCAACCTGGTAAAACTATAGTGTGTGGCGATAGTCATACATCTACACATGGTGCATTTGGTAATATAGCTTTTGGGATCGGTACAAGTCAGGTGGAACAAGTTCTATCTGCACAATGCTTAATACTGGATAGACCAAAGCTGATGCGCATAACAGTAGACGGTACATTACAAAGCGGTGTTACAGCTAAGGATATAGTACTATATCTCAACGCTGAGATGACGGTAGGAGGATGTACGGGTTACTTTATAGAGTATGCTGGCGATGCTATTTCTTCTCTGTCTATGGAAGGTCGTATGACTGTCTGTAATATGAGTATAGAGATGGGTGCCAGAGGAGGAATGATTGCGCCTGATCAGAAGACTTATGATTACTTAGAAGGAAGACCTTTTGTTTCGACAGGAGAAGCATTTGATAATTTAGTATCTGAATGGAAAAAAATTGCGTCAGATCCAGGAGCTTCTTTTGATAAAGAAGTTAGATTTTCGACAGAAGATATAACACCTATGATTACCTACGGCACTAATCCCGGTATGGGGATAGGCATCGATGAAGTCATTCCAGACCTATCATCAGATTCATTCTATAAGTCACTGAAGTATATGGATTATAATTCAGGAGACAAGATGGAAGGCAAGGTTATCCAGCATGTTTTTATAGGAAGTTGTACTAATTCTAGGATAGAAGACTTGAGGTCAGTTGCCAGCTTTATTAAAGGCAAACAGAAAGCGAGTTCGGTAAAAGCGATGATAGTTCCTGGGTCTAAGCAAGTCCAGAAGCAAGCGAAAGAGGAAGGCTTAGATGATATATTTAGGTCAGCAGGTTTTGAATTTAGAGAACCAGGCTGCTCAGCATGTCTGGGTATGAATGAAGACAAAATTCCTGCTGGTGAATACTGTATCTCTACTTCTAATAGAAACTTTGAAGGAAGACAGGGGCAAGGGGCAAGAACTATATTAGCAAGTCCATTAATGGCAGCGGCTGCAGCTATAGAAGGTAAGATTGTAGATGTCAGAAAATATATAAATTAAAAAATGGAGAAATTCACTCAATTGACTTCTACAGCAGTACCATTACTCATAGAAGATATCGATACAGATCAGATCATTCCATCTCGTTACTTAAAAGGAATTTCTAAAGAAGGATTTGGTGATCATCTATTTAGAGATTGGAGGTATGATAACTCAGGAAATCCTATTTCTGATTTTGTATTTAATAACGCCATGTATACAGGCAAGATACTCATAGCTGGTAGAAACTTTGGATGTGGATCTAGTCGAGAGCATGCGGCTTGGGCCTTGGCAGATTATGGATTTAGAGTTGTGATTTCTAGCTTCTTTGCTGATATATTTAAGGGCAATGCAATGAATAATGGTATTGTCCCGATTACAGTTTCTGAGGAATACTTGCATCAGTTATTTACAAGTATAGAGCAAGATGCTAAGTCAGTATTTACAATAGACTTAGAAAAACAAGAATTATCTAATGGAGAAGGAAATATTTTTTTATTTGAAATAGACGCATACAAAAAAGATTGTCTAATCAACGGATATGATGATATAGACTACCTCCTAAGTATGCGTAAGGAGATAGAATTATTCGAAAGGAAAAAGGCGTCCTAATATGGAAAAGAAAATTGCAGTACTAAAGGGAGACGGCATTGGCCCTGAAGTCATATCAAATGCTATAGAAGTATTAGATGCCATTGCTGATAAGTATAACCACACTTTTCATTATAAGCATGCATTAATAGGCGGTCAAGCTATAGATGAGACAGGAGTCCCATTACCGCAGGAGACTGTGGATATTTGTACACACTCAGATGCAGTATTACTGGGTGCAATAGGCGACCCTAAGTATGATAATAATCCTAATGCGACAGTTCGGCCTGAGCAAGGATTATTGGCCATAAGAAAAATATTAGGCTTATATGCTAATGTCCGACCTATAAAAGTATATCCTAATCTTAAGAAATTATCTCCACTAAAAGAAGAGAGGCTGGACAATGTGGATATGGTGATATATAGAGAACTCACTGGAGGAATATATTTCGGTGATAAGAAAAAATCTGCTACAGAGGCATCTGATCTTTGCCATTATCAGAGATTTGAGATAGAGCGAATAGCTAAGTTAGCATTCGATGAGGCGTCACGTAGGGATTATAGATTGTGTCTTGTAGATAAAGCTAACGTGCTGGAGAGTTCTCGACTATGGAGAAGGGTAGTACAGGACATGTCTCGCAATTATCCAGAGGTGACTGTTAGCTATCTTTATATAGATAATGCAGCAATGCAACTTATATTGAATCCAGGACAATTTGATGTGATATTGACATCCAATATGTTTGGCGATATTCTTTCTGATGAGGCAAGTGTGATCGGTGGTTCTATAGGAATGTTGCCTTCAGCATCTTTTGGAGAAAAGCATAGACTATACGAACCAGTGCATGGTTCTTATCCGCAGGCGACAGGAAAGGATATTGCTAATCCGTTCGCTATGATTATATCTGCTTCTATGATGCTAAGAGATTTTGGCCTGATACAGGAAGCTGACGATATACAGTCTGCAGTAGAAGAATGTATTAAGATAGGAATTAGTACTGAGGATATAAATCGAGATAATGCTAACAATTCTTCTGAAGTGACTAAGGCATTATGTAATCTCATTGCTGGAGAAAGCATGCACTCCACAGTCAGAAATATATAAACAGTTACCAGACTAAATTGAGAAAAAATAAATTAATCTTGCTTAACCCTTTACAACCATTTAATTTTTGCATAGCTTTGTTTTCATATAAAAGTCCAACATTAGATGAATACATTCATAATTATTATTACTGTTATTATTATTAGCGTCATTAAGACCTGATAGGGAACGGTATATAATTATATAAAAAATATAAAGAGCCATTCTCATAGAGTCTGGCTCTTTTTTTTGTGTGTCAATATAAAGGTGAATTGATACAAAAAGAAGTAAGCATAATGGAGATAAATAAATATAGCAAGCGAGTCACCTCTGATCCATCTCAACCTGCATCGCAAGCAATGTTGCATGCTATAGGTCTGAGTCCTAGTGATCTAAAGAAACCTCAAGTAGGAATTGTCAGTACTGGATGGGAAGGCAATCCATGCAATATGCACCTTAATGATCTAGCGAAATCCATCAAAGGAAGTATCAATAAGCAAAAACTGATTGGTCTCATCTTTCATACCATCGGAGTCAGTGACGGTATTTCTATGGGTACCAGTGGTATGAATTATTCTCTGGTATCTCGAGATATAATAGCGGATAGCATAGAGACTGTAATGTCAGCTCAGTGGTATGACAGCATGGTAGCAGTAGTCGGATGTGATAAGAATATGCCGGGGGCAATCATGGCTATGGGACGGCTTAATCGACCCTCCATATTAGTATATGGAGGTACAATCAGTCCAGGTTGTGTGGCTAATAAAAAGCTGGATATTGTCTCTGCATTCGAAGCATTAGGACAGAAGATTGCTGGAGAGATAACAGAACGAGAATATAAGAATGTAATCAGAAATGCCTGCCCAGGTCCAGGAGCATGTGGAGGCATGTACACTGCTAATACGATGGCCTCTGCGATAGAAGCAATAGGAATGAGTCTCCCTTATAGTTCTTCTAATCCCGCTACCAGTAAGGACAAGCAATCAGAGATGCTGGACGTCGGAAAAGCGATGATGCAACTGATGCAGAAAGATATCAAGCCAAGTGATATTATGACTAAGAAGGCATTTGAGAATGCCATAAGACTGATTATTATATTAGGTGGATCTACTAATGGAGTGATGCACCTGATCGCTATGGCTAAGTCAGTAGGAGTTAGTATCGGGCTTAGGGATTTTGTAAGATTGGGTAAGCAGACACCTTTCTTAGCTGACCTTAAGCCGAGTGGTCAGTATGTAATGGAAGACTTACATCATGCAGGTGGTATTCCTGCTGTGATGAAACTGATGCTGAAACATGGCTACCTACATGGAGGCTGTATGACTGTAACAGGTAAGACGATCGCTCAGAATCTATCTAAAGTGAAAGCGCTGAAACGAGGTCAGAAGGTGATACACTCATTTGCTAATCCTGTCAAGTCGACCAGCCATCTGAATATCTTATATGGCAACTTAGCGACTGGAGGATCTGTAGCTAAGATCACTGGGAAAGAAGGATTGTTTTTTAGTGGAAAAGCTAAAGTGTACAATTCTGAGGTAGCGGCTAATCAAGCCATCCAATCTAATAAAGTCAAGAAAGGAGACGTCATCGTCATACGGTATGTCGGACCTAAAGGAGGGCCTGGTATGCCAGAGATGCTTAAGCCTACCTCTTTAGTAATGGGTGCAGGATTAGGTAACGATGTAGCACTGATTACAGATGGAAGATTCTCAGGTGGAACACATGGATTCGTGGTGGGTCATATTACTCCAGAGGCATATGATGGAGGCCTCTTGGCAATTGTAAAAAACGGAGATACGATATCCATAGATGCTCAGAATAACAAACTCGAACTTAAAATAAGTAAAAAAGAAATACAACAACGACTACTGAAACTAAAACATCCCAAATCAAAAGTAACGGGGATTCTGAAGAAATACAGGCATACCGTCTCTAATGCAAGTGAAGGTTGCGTAACAGATGAATTCTAATAATAGTAGTAAATAATAAATTGTAGTCATAGCTGCAATTAGAAAAATAAAATGATGGCAAGATTAAAAACAAAACCACACCTCAAGAAACTGCATAAAGCAAAGCTGAACGGTGCCAAAGCAGCAGTAAAAAAGAAAGCAGAAATAAAGAAGAAAAAGATTGCCAAGATATCAGGTGCAGAAGCAGTCCTGAAGTGCTTAGTGAAAGAAGGTGTAGATCTTATATATGGCTATCCTGGTGGGGCGATTATGCCGATCTACGATGCGTTATATTCATACCAAAAAAAAATAAGACATATTCTAACAAGACATGAACAAGGTGCTATACATGCTGCAGAAGGATATGCACGTGCTACAAGGAAGGTGGGTGTTTGTTTTGCGACATCAGGTCCTGGAGCGACTAATTTATTTACTGGATTGGGAGATGCACTAATGGACTCGACGCCATTAGTGTGTGTTACTGGGCAGGTCTACAGCCATTTATTAGGTTCTGATGCATTCCAAGAGATAGATGTCATCGGATGTACGACCTCTATTACTAAGTGGAATTATCAAGTGACCAAAGCTGAAGAAATTCCTGAGATAATGGCTAAAGCATTCTATATCGCTAACTCTGGAAGACCTGGACCTGTACTGATAGATATTACTAAGGATGCACAGATAGATATGTTAGATTTTAAGTATAAGAAGACTCAATCCATAAGGAGTTATCTACCGAAACCTAAAGTCAACACAGAAGCTATATCAGAAGCAGCAGCTATGATTAATGCGGCTAAGAAACCGATGATATTAGCAGGACATGGCATTCAGATTTCTGAAGCCCACTCTGAGTTTAAGAAATTTGTAGAGAAGACAGGTATTCCCGTTGCGGCCACTATACACGGCTTATCTACGATCAATAATGATCATCCATTATATGTCGGTATGCTCGGTATGCATGGCAACTATGGTCCTAATATGAAAACCAATGAGTGTGACTTACTGATAGCTATCGGAATGCGATTCGATGATCGTGTAACTGGAAATCTGGATAAGTATGCTAAGCAAGCTAAGAAAATACATATAGAAATAGACCCCTCTGAGATCAATAAAATAGTCCCCGTAGATGTCCCAATTAATGCGGATGCCAAAGAAGCTATACTGGCATTACACAAAAAAGTCAAAAAGAAATCCTACCCTAAGTGGCTCAAAGAATTCCATGTATGTGATAAGAAAGAGCATCAAAAAGTAATTTCTAAGGACCTTGCCAAACTGACTAAGGGACCTATTAAGATGGCTCAAGCCATCAAAGAAGTCTCTAATCAGACGGACGGTAAGGCTATAGTCGTGACTGATGTGGGACAACATCAGATGCTTGCAGCCAGGTATTATGATTACAGTGATAAGAATCTATGGATATCATCAGGTGGTGCAGGTACAATGGGTTATGGATTACCTGCCGCTATAGGTGCTAAGATGGGGCGTCCAGAGAAGGAAGTCATATGTGTCTGTGGCGATGGAGGATTTCAGATGACGCTTCAGGAACTAGGAGTATGTAGCCAATATGGAGTAAATGTCAAGATTCTTTTGCTCGATAATAATTACTTAGGCATGGTAAGGCAATGGCAGGAATTGTTTTTTGATAAGCGGTACTCTTTCGTAGAATTAGAAAATCCAGATTTTGTAAAAATTTCAGAAGGATTTGGAGTCGCAGGACATACAGTTTCTGATGCTGCGAATTTAAAAGAAAGCATTACCACTATGCTGGATCATGATGGTCCTTACCTTCTGCATGTGACTTGTCTCAAAGAGGAAAAAGTGTTCCCCATGATTTCCACGGGAAAGTCTGTCAGCGAGATTGTATTAGAAATGTAGAATAGATAATTATTATATGAAAAAGGAATATACACTAACGATATTTTCAGAGAATAAGACAGGCGTGCTCAGTAGGGTAGTCGGTATTATAACTCGGAGGCATATAAATATAGAGAGTATCTCTGCTTCTAATTCTGCCATAGAAGGAATACATAAAATTATGGTAGTTATAAATGTGACAGAAGATATGGTGAAAAAAGTAGTCGCTACTATAGATAAGCAGATTGATATAATGAAGGCATTTTACTATGATAAGTCTGATATCGTCTATCAAGAAATTGCATTATATAAAGTCCCGACGGAAGCATTCTATGAGGGAGATACTGTCGAGCAGTTAGTAAGAAAATATGATGCGAGAATATTGAGAATAGAGAGACAATATATCGTTATAGAAAAGACGGGTCACCCCGAGCAGACAGAATCCTTACTTAAGGAGTTACAAGGTATAGGCATATATGAATTCGTGAGATCTGGAGCTGTTGCAATTGTCAAGCCTATGGAAAGATTAAATACTTACCTCAGTAATATTGGCAATTAACTAATTATAAACTATGGATTGAGTAATGTGCAATCCTAATTTTAATATTCTAAATTTTATTTATAAAAAAGAAGCTATCATGGCAAAAATTAATTTTGGAGGCGTTGAAGAAAACGTTGTAACCAGAGAAGAGTTTTCATTGGCGAAAGCTCAAGAAGTACTAAAGGAAGAAACAATTGCAATTATCGGTTATGGAGTCCAAGGTCCTGGACAAGCACTGAACCTTAGAGATAATGGGTTTAATGTAATAGTCGGACAGAGGTCTCCATCAGCCTCTTATGACAAAGCAATTGCTGATGGATTTGTACCTGGTGAAAGTTTATTTTCTATAGAGGAAGCTTGTGAGAAGGGAACGATTGTACAGTACCTGTTATCTGATGCAGCACAGATTTCAGTATGGCCTACGATAAAGCCGTTTCTGACTAAAGGGAAGGCACTGTACTTCTCTCATGGATTCGGTATTACTTATAAGGAAAGGACAGGAATAATTCCCCCAGATGATATAGATGTAATACTGGCAGCGCCTAAAGGTTCTGGCACTAGTCTCAGAAGGTTATTCTTAGCTGGTAAAGGCCTCAATTCAAGTTATGCCATTTTCCAAGATGCCACAGGTAGGGCAAAGGATAGAGTTGTAGCACTTGGTATTGGGATAGGTTCAGGATACCTGTTTGAGACGACATTTCAGCGAGAGGTATATTCTGATCTGACAGGTGAGCGAGGGACATTAATGGGAGCTATACAAGGCTTATTTGCAGCGCAATATGATCTACTCAGAAGCAGAGGGCACTCACCTTCGGAAGCATTTAATGAAACCGTAGAAGAAGCGACGGAATCATTGTATCCGCTGATTGCTGAGAATGGTATGGACTGGATGTATGCTAATTGTTCTACGACAGCTCAGAGAGGAGCTCTAGATTGGTGGAAGAAATTCAGAGATGCAACTGCTCCGGTATTTGCAGAGCTCTACGACAGCGTAGCTGCCGGCAAGGAAGCACAGTTGTCTATAGATAGTAATAGTCAGGCCGATTACAGAGTGAAGTTAGAAGCAGAACTCGACGAACTTAAGAATTCTGAAATGTGGAGAGCAGGAAAAGCGGTCAGAGCATTACGACCTAAGCATGAAGGCAACTCTACCTACTCTGCAACGATCGGAGGAAATACAGAATCCAGAGAAGCTTAGTAGAAATTGATAGAGGTACAAGAAATAATCAAGGCGAGAGAACGGATAGAAAATGTAGTGGTAAAAACACCATACATGAAAAATCACAATCTCTCAGAGAAGTATAATTGTAGTGTCTTTCTTAAGAGGGAGGATATGCAGACCGTTAGATCATTTAAGATAAGAGGTGCTTACAATAAGATCAGCTCATTGACTGATGAGCAAAGTGAGAAGGGTATAATATGTGCCAGTGCAGGAAATCATGCACAGGGAGTTGCCTATGCGTGTGCAGAGCTCTCCATACACGGTAAGATATATATGCCTAACCCGACACCTAACCAAAAGATAAATAAGGTGAAACACTTTGGGAAAGATTGGGTAGAAGTTGTGCTCATAGGCGATACATATGATGATGCTTATGAGTCGGCGCTAGCAGCACAAGTCGAGCATAATTATACCTTCATACACCCATTCAATGATAGAGATGTCATAGCTGGACAAGGTACTATAGCCGCTGAGATACTGGAGCAATCCGAAGTTAATATCGATTATATTTTAGTGGCGGTCGGAGGTGGAGGACTCATCTCTGGTGTGAGTTCTTACTTTAAGGTTCTAAGTCCGCATACTAAAATCATAGCGGTAGAAGCGGCAGGTGCTCCCAGCATGCAAGTGTCTCTAAAGAATAATCAAGTCACTCGATTAGATAGCATAGACACATTTGCTGATGGGATTGCTGTTAAGGAGGTCGGAGATATCACATACTCGATAGCAAAGCAAGTAGTGGATCAGTCAATATTAGTATCGGAAGGAAAAATCTGCTCTACCATACTACAGTTGTATAACGAAGAGGCCATAGTGGTCGAGCCAGCTGGTGCTATATCTATAGCAGCATTAGATGACTTAGCTCAGGAGATCATCGGTAAGAATGTAGCTATTATAATATGCGGTGGGAATAATGATATACAACGTACAGAAGAGATCAGAGAGCGGGCACTATTGTATGAAGGTCGCAAGCATTATTTTATCATTAGATTTCCACAGCGGGCAGGAGCACTCAGGGATTTCTTAAGTGTTCTGGGCGAAGAAGATGATATTACTTACTTCCAGTACACCAAGAAAAATAGTAGAGAAAATGGCCCTGCTCTCGTCGGTATAGAATTAGATACAGAAAATGATTTTAATCCTCTCCTTAGCAGAATGGATGATCAAGGTATTATCTATCAGCATATAAATGATAACCCGATGTTATTCGAAATGTTAGTGTGATAATTTATTTTATAGAATGGAGAATTAGGATATGAATGATCTGTTGTATTTTTTGGGTGAATATCGATCTTATTCCTTTTAGTAGTTAAAGTTATAATCATATCTTGTTCTTTTCTAAAGATTGAAATCAAAAATCATGAAGCACTTTCTACTATTACTCCTGCTTTCTTGTAGCTGTAGTCCTGAGCTGACTCCAGAAGAGACAGTTATAAGTCAGGTTAAAATATTTACATCTGCATTCTTCTCAGATAACTATACCGAAGCGGTAAAATATACCCATAGTAGGTTACTCAATATGTCAGGTGGTGAAGAAGGGCATATTAAAATGCTAAAAGATAATAAAGAAATGATGCTAAACGATGGCGTAATTATCGAAAATTTCGAAGTGAGTGAAGATGTATCCATAGCTAAATTTTCTGATAATGAATATCATTGTCTGGTACCGACTACAATGATTATGATTATCAACGGTCAGAAGATGGAAGTACGAGATTACTTCTTCGGATTTTCTGATGCAGCACAGAAGGAATGGAAATTTGTACAAACTGAATTACTGAGGGACAATGCTGGAACACTTTCACCTTTTCAGAACTTCAAAACAAATATAGAAATTCCTGATAAGCCTGATCCAGTGCCAATCGATTAAATTAGTATATTATTCGTCAAGGCAGCTCTTAGTTTGGTTAATTATTTGTAATTGAAGCTATTGTTCCATTAGATATTTGTGTTGTACCACACATTTTGCTATATTCACTTTATACAATTTATTTGAAAACTTAATAAACCTACTCAATATGCTGAATGAAGAAGTACGTAATATAATGACAACAGATCCTGTTGTAGCTAAGTCTGGTAATTCTATTAAGGATGTAACTGATCTTATGAAGAGTAACAATTTACAACAGATTCCAGTTGTGGACGAAGGAAAATTAGTTGGTCTGATTACTTCTTATGATTTATGGAATCATATACGACAAGCTAATAATAGTGATAGTGCATCTATACATAGCGTCATGACATCTAATGTCCTAACCATAAGGCCAAAGGATAAAGTCGGAACGGCAGCAGAATTATTTATAGATAGGAGATTCAAAACACTACCTGTCGTTAATCTCGATAATCAATTGAAAGGTGTCGTTACAGCTTTTGATGTGATTAAGCATGTCTTTAAGAAAGAATATCCTAATCCCATCCTTTATAAAGAAGAACTTAAATAACTAATAATGAAAATGGGGAATCGAGTAATGGATTTCCCTTTTTTAATTCTTGATCTTGTCTAATTGCTGCTGTACGCTTATGATGCTGTCACGCCATTCTGATTGTACTGCTACCATCTCGTTATCAGGTATAGAGAATCTTTTTTTAGAATGATCTCCGCTACACTGACTATGGTCATGCTGCATGCCCTCTATTTCTATCATTGAATGTTTCAGAACTCCTAACTTAGATTGCAGTTCTGTTTTTCTATTATCAGCTACATCTTTCATCTCGGATTCTATTTGCTTAATTTTTACAAGACCTTCTTTCTGTATCTCGTATGCTTGCTTAAGGTCTGCTGATGCGGGCGGGTGCTCGTGCTTACAGGAAAAGAGAGCTACGAAGATACATATACAGGTAATGAAGTTAGTTGGATTCATGACATTTTATTTTACAATATTATTTTGATAGCTATCCACCGCATACTGCAATACAGTTAAGGCTGAGTCTCGATTGGCATATCCTTCAGTTTGCATTATGCCTGCACTCTTATAATTGGTATACCATATTTCTATAATTTCTGCGACGCCGCTATATTTATCTTTTAATTCTGTAAGATCGCTGATCTCAGAGAACACGCCTGTCATGGGTACCGCGATGAGTTTATCATCTTGCTCACCGCCATCTAATAATCTAAGTATTCCGATTATTTTAGTTTTGACTATGGACCCTCTAGCCAGTTGCTCTCCTAACACAATTATATCTAATGGATCTCCATCACCACCTTGATCTTTAAGAAGGATGGATTGAGGTATCATGCCATAGTTAGCTGGGTGACTTAGATACTGTATTATACGAGGAATGTCATCTATATATTGTAAGCGTATGCTCTCATCTGTTTTGTCTACTTCCCATTTCTCGTGAGTTCCTGCGGGAATCTCTATGATAGCATTCACAGTGCCATCTGCATTAATGGGTTCATATTCAGACATGAATAATTTTTCTCCTACTAACCTCTCTCCATTTCCTTCGGAGGTAGTTCTAAGATTCATTGTATCAGCTTTGCATGACCACATGATAGTTATTAGTATCCATGATAGTAGTATTATATATTTTATATCATGCATCATTTTAACCATTTCTTATAGAACTCTCTTATGTCAGCGGTATCGGTATTTCTTTTATATTTTATGAATGTTAGAAGGTTAATAAGATTGACTCTGAGGTAGGAGTTTTTTTCATATTTTCTTGCTGATACAAGTGCAGGGGAATCTATGATTTTAAAAGGTATATCAGATTCCCTGATTCGTTCCATCATCTCAAAGTCTTCCATAATTTCATGATTGTAACAATAACCGCCTATCGATTGGAAGGTTTCTCGATCGAAAAACTGACACTGATCGCCACCACCTGCAAACCATCCGTCTGTCTTGGTAGTATTAGAATTAATTCTAAGGAGCCAACTGTCGCTATCAAATTTATATGAGAAAAAACCTGCCTTATAATTCTCTGCTAATGCCATTTTTATTTGATTATAAAAATCGCTTGCTGGTCTGACATCTGCATGTAGAAATAGGATCGCATCAGCCTTACTAGCAAGGCCTCCTTCATTCATCTGATAGCTCCTCTGTGTCTTATCAGATCGTATATGGCGAGTATCGTAATGCAGACATATATCATTAGTACTATCATCAGATAGAACACTATCGACTACTGTGATATTAGTATATGTATGGGGGCTGTTATCTCTGAGATAGGGTAGGAGTTTTTGCAGATTTTTCCTTTCGTTCAGGGTAGGAATAACGATGTCTAATTTCATAATCACAAAAAAATCCTAATTTTAAAGATGATGACAAAAGTAATATTAGTTTTTCTAAGCCTTTCATTATTCGTTCCATTTAATAATTATGGGCAATCTACTTCGGATATAGATTATAATCAGGTATCCCAAGACTTATTACAAGCTATTAAGGATGGATCGGATACTAAGGAATACAGAGATGTGATAGAATCATCCAGTATAGAAGATCTTGAGAAAGGGCTCCAGTCTAATGATCAGAAACTGGCCTTCTGGATTAATATCTACAACAGTTATATCATCATGACTCTACAGGACAGTCCAGAGTTATATGAGGATCGGAAGACTTTCTTTAAGGAAGATCGTATCCTGGTGGGAGGAGAGTTGGTTTCTTTCGCAAAGATCGAGCACGGTGTTATCCGCAGGTCTCAATGGGATCTTGGATTGGGATTAATTAGAAAACCATTCCCTGGTGGATGGGAGAGAAAACTCAGAGTAGATAAGAAAGATTATAGAATCCACTTTGCACTGAATTGTGGTGCTAAGGCGTGTCCTCCTGTGACGATATATGATCCAGAAAATTTGGAAAAGCAATTGGCTTACATGACTGAGAAGTACTTGTCTGAAAATACGGAATATAATGAAGAGGAAAATAAGGTGACTACCACTCCGCTGTTCTCATGGTTTCGAGGTGACTTTGGGTGTAAGAAAGGTGTGAAGAAAATATTGGCTTCACAAGGCTTGGTTCCATCTAAGAAGGTCAATCTTAATTTTAAAGGATATGATTGGACATTGGATATTGATAATTTTGTTGAAATTCCTCAGTAATGCATACTCATCTTCAGCAGCCATTACAGTGAGGGATTAGCTTATTATGCATAACATGATAGTGTGATTTTTTTTTTAGAAAGCCTCATTCGCCGTAAGGTAGATATTCAGTGCATCGCCGTAAGCGACATCTAATCTAAATCTTGTCTTTTCTACTTTATTCACTTCGTATCTGATGCCTATTCCATAACTCCATCTGGCACTTTCCTCTGTGAAGCTTGCAAGAGAATCAGGGATCAATGTAGAACTCAGGAAGGTGGCTCCCTTTACTTTTCCTTTGATCGGAAATCTGATTTCTGATTGTAGATTTATAATATTGTAATTAATGTATCTCCGATCATTGAATCCTCTAGCGATAGCCGGAGTACTTATATAAGGTAGATCAAAAAAAGGTGTTTCGTTACTAGCTTTTGATAAGAAAAATTGTGATGCCAAGACTAAGTCTTTTTTGATAGGTAAGAAATATCTGATGTCTAAGCTGTACTTCCAATAGTCAAAATCTGAAAGTAGAAAATCGAGGCTCTTCTCGTATCTTAACTCAGCATAGATACCCTTGGATGTAGAGAATACATTGTCTCTATTATCGTAGAATGCATTCAGAAGTAGATTCATTTTTTGACCACCTCGGTATCCGATAGGTTCATCACGAAATAAGGCACCTGTAGAATCTATTTGCGTAATATCAAAATGATCATACTTAAATCCTCCACCTACAAAAATGTTTTTAATATCTGATCGGGAGTAATTAAAATCTAATCTTGGGAACAAGACATCATAATTTTCTAAGTTGATATCTTGAGAATTATTTCCTATACCATAGTAATTGTAGAAGTACTTATAGAAGCCAACCTCTCCCTTATACCTGATCTTATTATTGTTCTTATAGATCTCGTATGGAATGTAGAACAGCACTTGATTTTTTAGTGTATATGCAGCGCTATAGATGACTTGTGAGGGTCTGCTTTCCAAAGGTTCTCCAGATAATCGGAAAGTCGTAATTCCTGTAACCCCAAATGCAAAACCAGTCTCAGGCAAGAAAAATACAAATGGCAAGATGGTGTTATTGACTTTCTGAGAATCTTTAACTGTTTCATTAATTTCTGCAGTCTGACATATAGATTCCTGATAAGAACTTAAGGTTACAACCAAGCTCATTAGAGCAGTTAGTGCATTCAGCTTCATGCCTCTAAGTTATATAACATAGTTGTGATAATGTAGTTTGTCGTCGGAAGTACTATTAGCTTAAGAAACATTGTAACACAGTCCCTTAGTCTTAGGATTAGGCAATAAAAAAAAGCCCGATACGATTGTATCAGGCTTCATTATTTTCTTGAGGATATTTTTTGATTATCTTCTGTGTCCAGCCATTCTGCCTTTCTTACGATTGGCAAAAAACTCCTGCTTTCTTCTTTGCTTTTCTTTGTTCCATTCTTTTTTCTCAGCTGCAGTCATTGGCTTGTCAGTTTGAGGAAATGGATTGTCTTTGATGACATTTAGCTTTTGCTTGATTAGCCTTTCTACGTCTTTCACATAAGCATTTTCTTCGGGCTCACATATAGATATTGCAATGCCTTCCTCTCCAGCACGTCCAGATCTACCGATTCTATGGACGTAAGTTTCTGGTTCATTAGGGACATCATAGTTGATGACATATTTTAGTTTATCGATGTCGATTCCTCTTGCGGCGATATCGGTTGCTACAAGAACTCGGACGCTACCATCTTTAAATTGTTGTAGCGCTTTCTGTCTTTGATTCTGCGCTTTGTCTCCATGTATGGCAGCTGACCTAACATTGATTTTTTTCAGATTTCTTGTGATCCTATCTGCACCATGTTTAGTCCTGGAAAATAACAAGACCTGATCGATATCCTGATTTTGCAGTATATGTGAGAGTAGATCTTTCTTAGATGTCCGATTGGTGTAATAGATATATTGCTGTACCGTTTCTGCAGCAGATGATACAGGCGCAACCTCTATTCTCTCAGGATTATCAAGTATCTTATCTGATAGTTGTACGATATTGTCAGGCATTGTAGCAGAGAAAAATAGAGACTGTCTATTTTCTGGTAGTACCTTAAGTAACTTTCGGATATCATTAATGAATCCCATGTCCAGCATCCTGTCAGCTTCGTCAAGAACGAATAACTTAATCGTGTCCATATCTATTATTCCCTGACTGTGCAGATCTAATAATCGACCAGGTGTCGCTGTAAGAATATGTAATCCTCTACGTATTTTTTCGACTTGTTTGCCTTGCTTTACACCACCGAATATTACGGCATGTTTTATATTAGTATACTTACTATATTCTCTGATGTTGTCATCTATCTGTATAGCCAGCTCTCTTGTAGGAGTAACAATCAGTGCTCTAAGTGTCGGCTTGCTACCATCTTCTATGCGATGTATTAATTGTATGATAGGAATGGCGAAAGCTGCCGTCTTCCCAGTTCCTGTCTGTGCTGATCCGAGGATATCTCTTCTGTCTAGTACCAGAGGAATAGCTTGTGCTTGTATCGGTGTCGGTTCAGTATAATTTTTGTCTTTTAATGCTCTTAGTATTGGCTCTACAAGATCCAGTTCTTCAAATGTCATTATAGTTCTGTTAAGTGTTCTTTGTGTATGAAAATAAATTGTTGCGCTTCTATTATATCCGGGACGGATTCTGTAGGTGGGCAAGTTGTAATAAAGTATAAAGGTATGTAAAATTAATGATTGGTGTTAAGTGAATGATTATGAGTGTGTTGTATCAGACAAATCAACGAAAAATCAACATAACAAGCCTCCAGACCTAAAGTTATATAACGATGGATACATGGTATTAGTTGCTGTTGGGGTATAAATTAGGTGGCATTATGATCTATCTAAGTGCAATCTGATATGCTATAGGGCATAAAAAAAAGCTAAGTCTTATTCTGACTTAGCTTTTTCCTTTGTTTTAACAGTTGCTTCTGCGGTTTCGATGTTCTTAATTTTAGGTCTACTATTTCCATATGACCCTCTGAAGATCTTGCCTTTTTTAGTCTTTCTGTCTCCTCTACCCATGATCGTTAATATTTTTTGGTAATAAATTAAAGACTCAAATGTAAGTATTTTATTATCTAATTGCAGTGGGAATGATATTAAACCATCTCGTTATTAATATGTAAGAAACCACTGAGAAACCTTTATTATGCTATATATGAATCGATTACAGTAAGAAACCATTAATCTTTCCGACACTATCCTTAGCATCTCCATAGAGCATCGAAGTGTTATCCTTATAGAATAGAGGATTACCTACACCAGCATAACCTACAGCCATAGATCTCTTCATGACTATAACATTATTAGCATTCCATACCTCTAATACTGGCATTCCGTATATCGGACTCGCGGGGTCATCTTGAGCGCCAGGATTGACAATATCATTAGCACCTATGACTAATACGATGTCTGTACCAGATAGGTCTTCATTAATCTCATCCATCTCCATCACGATATCGTAAGGGACATTAGCCTCTGCAAGTAATACATTCATATGGCCAGGTAGTCTACCTGCAACGGGGTGTATCCCAAATCTGACTTCCTTACCCTTCTTCTTTAACTTGTCGACCATATCATACACAGGAAACTGTGCTTTGGCGACAGCCATACCATAGCCTGGTACGATGACCACTGAGGAGGCTTCGTCTAATAGTTGTGCCACTTGCTGGTGATTAGTAGCGGTTACTTCTCCTGTTACTGCTTTCATGGTTCCTGTGGGAGCGGCTCCGAATCCACCGAATATTACAGAGAGAAAAGAACGATTCATAGCCTTACACATAATGATCGATAATATAGCACCAGAGCTCCCGACCAGTGCACCAGTAACAATCAGTAAGTCGTTCCCTAACATAAATCCTGCAGCCGCCGCCGCCCATCCTGAGTATGAATTAAGCATAGAAACCACCACTGGCATATCTGCACCGCCGATCGCCATTACAAGCATAATACCTATAAATGAAGCAATCCCAGTCATGACTAATAGAGCCCACATACCAGATGTTGCTGTAGCTCCTGTAAATAATACGCAAAGTCCTATGCAGCCGATCAATAATAAAATATTGACAAGATGTCGACCTGGATAGACCAATGGTTTACTGCGAATCTTGCCTTCTAACTTTCCCCAAGCGATTATAGATCCTGTAAATGTAATGGCACCGATAAACACCCCGATAAATATCTCAACTAAATGTATCGAATGAGCAGCTCCATTAAGTTCTTGCGTATGAGGATCGAGATAAGAACCAAAACCTACTAACACAGCCGCCAATCCTACGAAGCTATGGAGCATAGCGACCAGTTGTGGCATAGAAGTCATTTCCACTTTTCGAGCTAACGCTATTCCTATAACTGAGGCTATTGCAATAGCCGCTATTATATAAATCTGACCCTGCACGCCTTCTCCGAGAATGGTCGATACTATGGCAATGATCATACCGATAATACCATATAAGACGCCTCGTCTTGCAGACTCTTGCGATGATAATCCTCCCAGACTAAGTATAAATAAAATACTTGCTAAGAGATAAGATGCTAATTGTATTTGTGATGAGATCATATTATTTTCTAAACATTTTGAGCATACGATGTGTCACCACAAATCCACCTACTATATTAATACTTGCAACTAAGATGGCTATCACTGCAAGTATGGTCATCATATCTCCGAAGTTATCTCTAGTCTGTAATAATCCACCTATGATAATGATACCACTGATGGCATTAGTCACAGCCATTAGTGGCGTATGTAATGAATGCGATACATTCCAGATGACTTGCCATCCTATAAATATGGATAGTACAAAAACGGTGAAGTGCTGCATGAATTCCGGGGGTGCCACCAACGCTAAAAGATATAGTATAACCGCAATCACACCAAGACTTATCAGCGAACCCCAACCATTTGATTTTCTATCTTCTTTAATAGGTGATGTACTAATTGTAGCATCAGCTTGCTTAAGTGGAGTCTTCTTACTGACTTCTAATGGTTTCGGCGGCCAATTAACGCTACCATTGTATGTGACCATTGCTCTGCTAACGACATCGTCTTGCATGTCTATTACAAAATTATCACCTCCTCCCATATCATCGAGTAAGTGGCATAAATTATTTCCGTAGAGCTGACTGGCTTGAGAAGGCAGCTGATCGAGCTTACCGATTATAGTTACACCATTATCGGTTGTATAGATTTCATCATTTCTTGTCAGTACACAATTACCGCCCGTAGATGCTGCTAGGTCTACGATGACTGATCCTGCTTTCATCTCTGCGACGTGATCTTCTAAGATAAGCTTAGGCGCTTCTCGTCCTGGTATCTGTGCAGTTGTGATGATGATATCTACTTCTGCAGCTAACTTTTTGAAGAGTGCCATTTCCGCTTCTATAAATGCAGGACTCATAACCTTAGAATATCCAGACGCTGTAGAGCCATCTTCTTCTATATCTACAGTGAGGAATTCTGCACCCATGCTTTCTATCTGTTCGGCCACTTCCGCTCTTGTGTCGAATGCTTTCACGATAGCTCCTAGTGATCTTGCTGTTCCGATAGCAGCTAAGCCAGCCACACCAGCTCCTATTACAAGAATCTTGGCAGGATTAACCTTACCCGCAGCGGTTATCTGACCATTGAGAAATCGTCCATACTTATCGGCTGCCTCTATGACAGATCTATACCCGGCTATATTAGCCATCGATGAAAGGACATCCATCTTCTGAGCTCTCGATATACGGGGGATGGCATCCATTGCGATAGCGTTAATTTTCTTATCACTGAGTTGCCGTAGTAATTCTGGGTTCTGAGCAGGATAGAGATAGCTCAGTGTGACTTGTCCTTCGTGCATCATTTCGATCTCTGATGCTGAGACAGCTTGTACCTTTAGAATAATATCACTCTGCCTATATAGTTCTTCCTTTTGTGATATGATGGTAGCGCCTGCCGCAGAATAAGCACTATCACTATAATTAGCAGATGTGCCTGCATCAGATTCGATTAGTACCTCAAAGCCCTGTTTTATTAGCCTTTTCACTGTAGTGGGTGTGGCACCTACTCTCAGTTCTTTGATTTGGGTTTCTTTTGGGATTCCTACTTTCTTCTTCATTATTGATCGCTTTCTATCTTGCTCAAGATAGGATTTCATTATGAGTATAAAGAAAATGAGCTTATACAATTATGGTATCTATAAAGACTCTGATTTCTTATATTCCATGATCACTTAGCCGCATATAGGATTTTTATAAAGAAAAAAGGAAAAAATCACCAACACTTTCAGAATAGAAGCCGTCTATAATAGTAATTGAATCAAACAATAAAATTAAACAATGAACAGAATTAAAATATTATTCCCAGGGCTGTTAATAGTGTCGCTTATTTGTCTTAACTCATGCGATAAAAATGACGAATCCCAAGGTGCTGATATGACATTTCAGATATTTGAAGGTCTTGAGAGTTGTGGTTTTTTGCTTGGATTAGAATTACAAGATGAGTGGAGATTATTAGAACCTATTAATGTAAAGGATTTTGATATCGATCCTGCTAATGGATTAGAAGTCATTGTAACATTTGAAGATAGACCAGATGCGGCAATAACCTGCGAAGGTGCTGAACCTGTCGAGTTGTTAACTATAGAAGTAAAATAGTTTTTTTTCTGTAAATTGAATGTTCAAATCAAATTACAAATGAAAATAGTATATTACTTAGGACTTATAATATTTACAGTAGGAATTATACTATTTTTTCTGAGACAATTTAATGAATCATTTCTATCAGGTATAAATGACAGATGGATCGATCTCATGTGGCCTATTGGCTTGATGATGTATAGCATAGGACAGATTTATATTAGAAAGCAAAAGAATAGTTCTGATTGACTTAATGATATCAGTAAAGCCATAGAGTGACGACACCTTGGAAAAAAATTAGGAACAAAAAGTAAGCTCCAGAGGAGCGACTCCTAATTCATACTATTCTACAATTAGCCCCTTCAGCAATACCATCTTAAGCTGATGTTCTAATTCTATCCTGCTTATTTTGGGATGCTTGTGGTGCCATGAGTATAACCAGTGTAAGCTGGATAGAATAGAATAAAGTGCCAAATTAATATTTACCTTATCACCAATCAATCCTATCTCCTGGCAATCGTTTAAGATTTTCAGAAATCTTTTTTCGTAAGTACTTCTCTGTTTTTTATACTCTGATAATTGCGGTTCCGAAAGATGAACCCACTCACCTGTGATCAATGCAATGCTATCAGAATTCTCTAAGGTTAATTGTACATGCAAACTAACCAATGCTTCCAATTTAGATTCTGCATCGAGAGAAGACTGGCGTATCTCTTCCATCCCTCTTGTAAATGCTTCCGCGATACCCATAAGTAACTCTTGCAGTATCTCTTGCTTAGAGGCGATGTGATTATATAGGCTGGCAGCCTTCATCTCCATCGACTCTGCTATGTCTTGCATACTGGTAGCAGCATATCCTCTCTTACGGAATAGAAAGGCAGACCTCTCCATGATGATTTCCTTCTTGGATTTAGATATGGGTGATGATGTTTTGATAATAGAATACTTTATTTATACAAAAAAAATTATGGTGCTAATCGCTCTACATGCCAATTGCTATCATCTGATAATCTATACTGGAATCTATCATGGTATCGGTTAGATCGACCTTGCCAAAACTCTATAAGAGAAGGATTCACAATGAAGCCTCCCCAGAAGTGGGGTAGTGGAATCTTGTCTACACCTTGGTATTCCTTTTCGACTTGATTTCTTTTTTCTTCTAAATAGTCCTCTTTTATAATTTGACTTTGAGGCGATGACCAAGCACTTATCTGACTACCACGTGGACGAGATTGGAAATAGCTATTAGAGATTTCTGCACTTACTTTCTGGGCTGTGCCTTCTATTCTGACTTGGCGTTCCATTTCTTTCCACCATAGGACTAATGCCACTTGGGGGTTGTCGATCAGTTCCTGAGCCTTACGACTCGTATAGTTAGTATAAAATGTAAATCCCTTGTTGCTGAATCCCTTAAGTAAAACAATCCTTGCAGATGGTTGTCCATTACTGCCTATCGTGGCAAGTGTCATGGCATTGGGTTCTTTGATATTTTTTTTTTCTACCTCTTGATACCATCTTTCAAATTGGACAATGGGATCTATTGCTAATTCGTTTTTGGATAACTCATCTTTCTCGTAGTTCTCTCTTACATCTCCTAAGTTATTCATATTTATTTCGATTTTAAAAAGTAAATGCTATTATGCTTAATAGCATAATTAGATTGCACTAATATATTAAGAATGTCAGCGCTACCAAGTTATATATTAATACTTTAGTCAGTTGCCTCGCCGGCAGGCTTTCATTTTTGTCTTGAAACAAAAACGAAACAAAAAATTCAAGGCTGTTTTCATTTCTTAACAACTTTAAAAACTATAATTCCTAAACAGGCTTAAACTCGCCTTTGGCTCAGACACAACCCTGTTTTTACGGAATTCCAGCATTTAAAGTCTAAAATGAAAAATGCCAATTCCACATAGTATCGAGCATGAGTTTTTTCAATTAGTGTTCATTAAATGCATTACCGAGTCACCTAATAAAATATAGACTTTGTTTATTTTTTAGAAAATAACCCTCCGATTCTGATCTTAGATCTATAAGCCAACCAATACATAGCTGGTACAACGATTAAGGTCAAGAATGTTGCAAATATAATCCCATATATGATAGTCCAACTCATCGGGCCCCACATAGCAGTATTATCTCCACCAAGAAAGAACTTAGGATCCCAATTCTCCACAAATGAGAAGAAATTAAAATTAAACCCAATAGCCAATGGAATCAGACCTAAGACGGTCGTAATAGCTGTCAGAAGGACCGGTCGCAATCTTGTCGCTCCACCAGTTACGATGCATTCTAATACATCTTTCTTATCCATTAGATTCATATGTTCTAACCCTAAGGATTTTCTCTTATTTGTGATCAATAGATTGATGTAATCCATTAGGACTATGGCATTATTCACCACTATACCGGCAAGAGATATCAGCCCGACTCCAGACATTAGAATGCTAAATTCTTGACCAGTTAATACATAACCAAAGAAGACTCCGATCGTACTGAATAGTACAGAGAGAATAATAATAAACGGCGAAATAATAGAATTAAATTGTGTCACTAAGATAATGAATATGCAAAATAAGGCTACCAGAAATGCATTGTTAAGAAAAGCAGTATCCTCAGATTGCTGCTGCTGCTCACCTGTAAATGCATATGTATATCCCTGAGGAAGATTGTATTCTTCCATCATTAGTTGTAGGTCTTGATTGATCTCATTAGCATTATAGCCTTCTAAGACATTAGAGCTTATGGTGACAACTCTTTCAGAATTGATCCGTCTTATAGCGTTGTAAGTGGTTGTAAATTCTGTAGAAGCAACTGATGAGATAGGTACTTGTACGAGCCTACCGTTAGTAGGATCTCTGAAAGTTACTTTTTGATTGATTAGGCTTCCTAAGTTGTTTCGGAATTCTTCCTGTAGCCTAACCATTATCGGATATTCATCTTCTCCGACTTTATATTTAGATACTTCTTTTCCAAATACAGATGTCCTAAGTGCAGAACCTATCTGTGCTGTGCTGATTCCGTATCTACGTGCAGATGCTCTGTCTATATTGACTTGTAGTTCTGGTTTTCCCAGTTCTATATCCAACTTAAGTTCTTCTATTCCTCCGATGCTGGATGATTCGATATCTGTAATTAATCGATCACTTATAACAAGCAGAGAATCTATCTTATCACCTTTAATTTCTATATTGACAGGCTTACCCATTGGGGGTCCACTTGCGTTTTGATCTACCGCAACAGTAATACCTGGCTTGCCTTTTATCTTTTCTCTGATGGCTTCCATAATATCTTTCGTATTTAGACCTTGTCGATCCTTATACTCTAAGAACTGTACGGTCATACGTCCCTTATTAGGTGTCAGTCCAGGTACAGGAGGCTGGTTCGGATCTGATGTATTTTCTCCGATCTGAGTTAGTACCGCTTCGACGATATGCTTATAAGGTTCTATCACTTCTTGGACGTCTTTTTCCAGCTCGATCATCGCCTTATTAGTGGCTTCTATGTCACTACCGATAGGAAGATCTACGAATATATTCACATAAAATGGATCAGACTCTGGGAAGAAACTAATCTCTGGTGGAAATTTACTAAAGAGTCCGACTGCTGCAACTAATAATATTACAGTGGTAACCAATGTCAGGATTGAATTAAATCCTCGTAGACAAAATGTCAAGATTTTGTTATAAGTATTCTCTAACCATGGAAGTACTGTATTCTGAAATCCAAATGAAGCTGGTCTAAGTATGAAGTGATTCAGTAAGGAAAGTACGATCACAATGATGAGTAGATTTCTCATCCATTCGACGCCACCAAAGTGTGCAACTACAGCAAAGATAAGACATAGTAGAGCTCCTGTAATGACATTTTTAGTTTTGCGTTTCTTGCCAGCTGTATCTTCAGCCTGAGTGTCTATTTTCATTAATCTACTTGTCAGTACAGGATTAATGACCAATGCTACAAATAGAGAAGAAGACAATACTATAATTAACGTGATCGGCATATACTGCATAAAGATACCCATCATGCCAGGCCAGAATAATAATGGAAAAAAGGCGGCAAGCGTAGTTGCTGTAGAGGCAATGATCGGCCATGCAACTTCTCCAGCACCGTACTTAGCGGCATACTTTCCATCGTGACCATTCTGCATATATCGGTATATATTCTCTACGACCACGATACCATTATCCACAAGTAAGCCTAATGCAAGTATGAGTGAGAATAGGACTACCACATTCATCGTCACGCCGAATAGATTAAGGATAAGTATACCTGTCAGCATAGATAACGGTATGGCAATACCCACAAAGATGGCATTACGTAATCCTAAGAAAAACAGCAATACCATGATTACTAATATGACTCCTGATATTATACTATTCTCCAGATTGCTAACTTCACTACGTGTATAGACAGACAGATCATTAAATAAGCTGACAGTTAAGCTTTCTGGTAAGTTGCTTTCTTCTTTCTTGAGTAGGTCTTTCAGTTTGTCGGCTGTCGAGAGTAAGTTCTCACCGCTTCGTTTCACAACATCCAGAGAGATCACAGGTAATGTGCCTGATCGTGAATATGAAGTCCTTTCTTCAAATCCATAGATGACATCTGCGATGTCCTTAAGGTATATGGATCTTTGGTTTTCAGATTTGATGATCAGGTTTTTGACTTCTTCTATATCTGCAAACTGTCCTATAATTCTAATTGCTCTTCGGTTGTCATTATTGATCATCTCACCACCTGACATGGTGATATTTTCTCTTGCGACTGCCATTTCTATATCGTCGAAACTGACCTTAAGCGATTGTAACTTATATAAGTTGACATTTATTTTGACCTCTCTATCTAATGCACCAAACATGTCTGCACGAGACACCTCTGAGATATCCTCTATTTTGTCTTGTAGATATTCTGCATACTTCCTGAGATCATCCATCGAGTACTCACCTGAGATATTGACAGTGACAATAGGTATCTCTGCAAAATTTAATTCTTTGACACTTGGCTCTTGGTCGAGATCATTAGGTAGTTCGTCTTTAGCTTTATCGATGGCGTCCTTGACTTTTCTGACAGCAAGATCTACATTCATGTCACCATCGAATTCTGCAACGATAGCCGAGAAGTCTTGCACAGACGTCGATGTAATTTTCTTTAGCCCAGTAAGTGAATTGACTTCTTTTTCTATCGGTCGAGCTATTAGATTCTCGATCTCCTCAGCAGAGTTACCGAAGTATGGTGTATTAATAAATATCTGTGTCATAGAAGCTTCTGGGTATTGCTCTTTAGGCATCTCCTGATAAGCTCGCAGTCCAAAAATAAGTATCATCACTACTAATAGAAATACACTTGTAGCATTATCTACAGCCAGCGATGTCAGTGTAAACTGTCTCTTCTTAGTGTCTTGTATATTACTCATTACTTTCTGTGGTTTCTTGCATAGTGTCTACTACTATATTTTCCGATACGCCTGCACCTCCAGTTGTGATAATCTCATCATTAGGTTCGATACCTGATAGAACAATCACTTGATCTATGGAAGACTCGCCTATTTCGATAGGTGTCTTCTTAGCTACTTTTTTCCCATTTTTATTAATGACCTTATAGATATATTTCTGCCCGCTAACTTCTTCCTTTATTATATTTAATGGAATAGTTATTACGTTCTTTTGACTATAGTCATTAATTTTTACTAGTGTTAGTAGATTAGGTTTTAGCTTGCCCTTTAGGCTGCTCGTATTGATTTCTATTTTGAATGTTCGATTAGCAGGGTCTATTGATCTTCCGATTAGTGATATATTATTAGTAGAGTTAAGGTCTAACGCTGGAAAGTAAATATCTACTTTGTCACCCCGCTTGACACTTCCTAATAGTGACTCTTGCAGGTCAGCCACTATTTTTAGTTTGCTGGTATTTAAAATACTGACTATCGGCATACCTGGAGAAGCAATTTCTCCTTGACTTAAGTATTCTGCATCTACGACACCAGATATTGGTGCATATAGATTTTTCTTTTTTATTTGTGATTGTAGAGTTTCCATCGATTTCTCTAACCGCTCTACATTGTTTTTGGCTTGGAGTAATTGTATCTCTGATCCTATCTGCTGATCCCACAATCTTGATTGTCTTTCGTACACAGTCTTAGCGAGTGACAGAGATGTCTCGATTTCTGAGACTTGCGTTTCTATGGTTTCTGTATCTGTCACTGCGATCAGATCACCTCTGTTGACATATTGTCCTTCTTTGGCATTGAGTCTAATAATTCTACCTCCCATATCGCTGCTGACGCTGACGATATCTTCTGCCATCACACGAGCTTCCACTTCTGTGTATCTTTTAAATTCCTTAGCTTGGATGATTTGAGTTTTGACAGGAATTGGAGCTTTTTCTACAGGTGGCTCCAGTTCAGTAATTTGCTTGGTGACTTCATCTATTTCTTTTTGCAATTCTCTGAGTTCTGACTTCTTAGTAGCAAGATACTTTTTCTTGTCTACCAGATCCTCAGGGATGCCTTCATCTTTACAGCCAATAGCGACAATGACGATAAGACTTAAGAGCAGAGCTTGTACAATTTTCAGATACATATTATTTTTACTGGAATTATAAGATTGATTTATCATTATATATTTTCTTTATAAATGCTATAATTTTTATAATGTTCCTAATGCAATTTCGAGATCAGTTTTAGAACTCAATAATTCGTAAAGGGCATTAATGTAATTGGATTGTGCTAAATAAAGTTGTTGTTCTGCCTGCGTTATCTCCAAGCTTGAACCGACACCTTCTTTGAATTTAATTTGTGTTTTCTCATAGATTCCTTCTATGATCATTAATGACTTCTCTCTATTAGCCAGTGTGTTTTTAGCCCTCTTGAGATTGAGCTGTGCAGATCTTACTTGCAAAGCCACGCCTCTTTCAAATTCTGCTTTTTGAATAGACACTTTGTCCAATTCAATTTCGGCTCTTTTGATTTTACTTTTTCTTTCATTGCCGTCATATATCGGAATATTGACACCGAGACTTACAGATGCTTGCGGTATCCATCCTAATGCATTACTGTCAAAAAGATCATTACGCTGGAGTGATTCATTAAAATTGGCTCTTGCGCTGAGGCTTGGCAGGTTTCCTTTCTTAAGTCTTTCTACATTGAGCTCATTGATAGCATAGCCTAATTCTATCTGACTGTATTCTGCCCTCTGAGTATAATCTATACTGGACTTCATATCGATATCTTCTACAGAAAGTATATTGACAAGTGTCTCTATATCTTCTGATAGTTGTATGTCCTCATTGATAGGATAGTTCATCTGGAATTTTAGTAGATCCTTGCTGATGTCTATGATGTCGTCTAAGTTTTCATATTCAGTTTTGATGTTCTCTAATGATAAGTCTAATCGTTCGACATCGAGATGTTCTGCAAATCCACTTTCAAAACTTGCGACAGCCTGAGTAAGTGAAGACTCTACATTATTCTTATTTTTTTCCAGAGTTTTTTTATTCTCTTGAGCTATCAAAATATTCATATATGCTTTGGTGACATTAGAAGTGATTTCTTCTTTTTTGACATCTAAGTTCTTGCTTGTCAGTTCTCGGAATAGTTTACTTGCTTTAAGTCCGACAGTATATGACCCATCGAATAGGAGTATACTGGCATCTAAATTAGCTGTTATGTTATGCTTCTGAAATACTGTGAACTCAAATACATCTGGAGGACCGACATATGGTTCTACGCCAGCTACTTCTTCCGCTTCTAAGACTTGGTATACAGCGGGAGTTATGAAGTCATCTACTGGACTTACAGGCACGGCAAAATAATATTGATAGTTTAATCTACCGCTGAGCTTAGGCATCACGATAGATTTGTATTCTTTGATCTGAGCTTCTGCATCGACTACCTCTAGCTGTGCCATCTTCATCTGATTGCTATTCTCTATGGCATAGTCGATGGCTTGCTGTAGTGTATAGCTACTCTGAGCATAAGTCTGATGCTGTATGATAATAAATGCAATAAAAATTAATAATTTCATCATGCAATATTCTTTATTTGTTTACTTAATTCTTTCCGTCCTTTGTCATTTGCGATACCATTAAGGTGATATAACATACATGACTGAAATAGTGAGCTGACTGGTATCTGTTCCGTATCGAAAATCTCTTCGTCTATGCATAAGGTAGCTAAGTTGAAGTAGAAATTAGAAATGATGTATTCGTTAAGATCATCTCTGTATAGCTTTTCTTTTTTGCCTCTAATGACGTTTGCTTTGATTGTTTTCTTCATAAAATCAAAGTGGGTCGTCTCCACAAATTTCCATGTTTGTGGATGATACTTCTTAAGATCATAAGTGAATTTTGGCTTCATGATTCTCAGTGATTTGAGGACCAGCTTAGCGATAAGAGTCATCTCTTCTACGGCATTGTCAGCTTTCTTGCTGATTTTCTTGATATCCTTATGCTCTTTTTTTATAAATGTCTCGATGACCACGGACACAAGTGTCTTCTTGTTCTCGACATGACTGTAGATTGTCTTTTTAGAAATTCCTAAGAGTCTCGCCATATCGTCCATGCTGACACTCTTCACGCCATACTTAAGAAAGAGGGTCGTTGCAGATTCTATGAGTTTCTCTTTTATTGTCATATTGCAAATTTACAATAATAAACTGTGGAAACTATTTATAGTTTAAAAGTTTCTTTAGTTTATTGTCGTGTAATAAGCTAATATGTTAATTATTTCTTTTCCATATCGACTAAGATGATAGCCGCGTAAATATATTCTGATGATTATGGAGGCGTAGGACGTAAACTAAGTCTCTCACAAGTAGGATTACCTAATAATAAGCTAAGTTATTATAAATGTATTTATGGTTGTTATCTCTTGTCGAGTTTGATTTTTAGAATTACTGGATTAGGTAGAGTTAGATGGAATATCAGTATCGGTAGACTTCTATAGCTTTTTATATGTTTCTTGATTTAGATAAAGTTCGAATCCTATATTTTAATAATTTTTTCTGATCGAATGACTCCATTTACATCTAGTACATTAAGTATGTATAAACCAGATTCGTAATCACTCATGTCAATATGATTAGTATTGGTAAATGAGCCAATTAATTTTCCTTCGATACTCAGAATTGTAATATTTTTTAGTCTCGATGGACTAGATATATTTAGAATTTCTGTTACAGGATTAGGACCTATTGTTAACTCATCTTGTTTGATGTTATCTTTGATTGAGGTCAATAAATCGCAATTGTCAAAACTTCCAATGCAGTATCTAAATAAATCGTAGGCTATGGGGCTACCTGTGACGAAGCATTCTTCTCCTTTGAATATTCCAATACATGTCCCGATTCCTTCAGTCATTATAGATGAGTTAGAATCTGATAATTTTAGATTTCGTCTTCTGAAACCGAATCTCTCAATTATGTCAATTGCGCTTATTGTAGTTCGCTCGTCGAGCATGCAGATGTCTATCGTATCGCCCTCCACTACATCAAAATCATATAGTAGATGCTCATTAAAAGCATTTGTGTTTCCCCAGTCACACCGTCCATAAGGAGTAAGAAAGGTCGTAAAAGAATTTTGCATTCCATTAAGGAATCCTCCATATACCTTTTTTTCGGCAACATCATCTCTCAGTACTCCAAATAGCTTACGCGATTGAAATATAATTGTCCAGTCTTCATTCTCATAGTGATATATTTTGGAATAGGATAAATTATTAATGATAGTGTCACCTTCTAATCGTAAAACAACCCTTTCATCAAACTCAGTTTCATAGCTTGTAGAACCAAAAAACCAAGTTGCGCTATCTACTGCCATTGGAACATACGCCTGAGAGGTGAGAGCATAAGACTTGAGGAGTAATAAGATTATAAACGTCAATTGTTTCATTTGTAAAAGTTTATTTTAAAATAAATAAATAATTTAGTATACAGAAGTTTGATCATTGCTTAATGTTCTTGACGACAAAAATTGTTTTAAGTAAACTGACCTTTTTTAATTAAATTGAAATTACGATTGACTGAAGATCTTTCGACTCATTCTTCGCTCATGATGAAAAGGAATAGTTTACATAATTGCTAAGTTGTAAATGAAATAAGCATTTGTCTAAAGAGTAGTCTTGCTTGTGTATATTTAATTTTGAGACCTCTTTTTTCTTAAATATAATTTTCATCTCGACCTTGTGGAGAGATCTTCAGCATAAAATACCCTGAGGATCTTTCGACTCATTCTTTGCTCATGATGAAAAGGAAAAGTTTACATAATTGCTAAGTTGTAAATGAAAGAAGCATTTGTCTCAAGAGTAGTATTGATTTTGATTATTTAATTTTGAGACCTCTCTTACCATACTTAAAATTTTCATCTCGACCTTGTGGAGAGATCTTCAGCATAAATTACCCTGAAGATCTTTCGATTCATTCTTTGCTCATGATGAAAAGGAAAAGTTTACATAATTGCTAAGTTGTAAATGAAAGAAGCATTTGTCTCAAGAGTAGTATTGATTTTGATTATTTAATTTTGAGACCTCACTTACCATACTTATAATTTTCATCTCGACCTTGTGGAGAGATCTTCAGCATAAATTACCCTGAAGATCTTTCGACTCATTCTTTGCTCATGATGAAAAGGAATAGTTTACATAATTGCTAAGTTGTAAATGAAAGAAGCATCTGTCTTAAGAGTGGTACTGATTTTGATTATTTAATTTTGAGACTTATTATATATAGTATGCATAAGCTCAAATTATAATTACCTTTATTTCTTGGATACAAATATGTTATGATAGGAATAGGCATCATGTCTGGAAGTTCTTTAGATGGCTTAGATATAGTCGCGGTAGAATTTAATGAGGATAAAGAACTATCGTGGAAGATAACGGCACATGCAACTATGGCCCTGAAAGAATCTATTGCTGGTAGATTATCCAAAATACTAGAGCTATCTACTCAATCAGTATTTGAGTTACAATCTGATTATACATTATATATTGCTAAAGTAACTTCTGCTTTTCTTCAATCCAATAAAATCAACCCTTCTTACGTAAGCGTACACGGCCATACAGTGATGCATTCTCCAGAATATAAATCTTCTTGGCAATTGCTCAATGGAGGTTTACTCGCAACAACTATCGATTATCCAGTTGTCTGTGACTTTAGGAATCAAGATATGGGATTAGGTGGTCAGGGTACACCTATGGCCGTCATCGCTGATCAAGATCTTTATCCTGGCTACGATTATTACATTAATCTTGGAGGTATAGCGAACATCAGTTATCAGAGCGACAATCGATGGATAGCATACGATCTATTTCCATTTAATCAAGTGCTAAACTATTACTCTAAGAAATTAGGTAAACCTTACGATAAAGACGGAGCCATTGCGGCACAAGGAATTGTAAATCAGAAGTTGCTCCAACAACTAAAATCCGAGTCTTACATTACCAGCCCTCCTCCAAAGTCAATAGACAACAGTTGGGTAATGGATTATTGGATAGAAAAAATCGACGCCTATAACTTATCGGTTGCAGATGCAATGAGAACTTATATTGAGTTCGCTGTCCATCATGTTTCATCTATTATACCTGCTGATTCTAAGATTCTATGGACAGGCGGTGGGGTACACAACAAGTTTTTTATGAGAACTATAGACTCTAACGGACTATACAGTTACATCCCAGACTCTTCTATTATCGATTACAAAGAAGCAGTGCTCATAGCTTATGCCGCTTATCTCAGATGGCAGGAGAAGTCTAATTTTATTTCTTCTGCGACAGGTGCTGAGAGGGATGTCGTCGGGGGAGGGGTGTACTTGGCTTAAATTTGTAGCACTTTCTGCATAGGACTTCAATTTACTGAATTAGAAAACCTACCAGCGAAGCAATAACCGCTGCGCAGTAAAGCCAGGCCCAAAACTAAGCATCAATCCGATATCTCCTTTCCGAGGGGACTGCGAGATAAATCTCTCCAAGACATACAATACGGTGGCACTGGACATATTTCCATATTCTCTTAGGATGGCTTTTGTATTATCTATATTTTTTCCTAATGATCCGAATAGTTGTTCGATAGTATTAACGATCTTTTTACCGCCTGGGTGGAATATGAGATGATCCACATCATCTATAGTCATATCGTGAGATTCTAAGAAAGGGTGTACAATCATCGGAAAGTGCTCTTCTATCTGATCTGGGACTTTCTTATCTAAGACCATTTGCAGTCCATTGTTAGTTACGTCGAATCCCATCATATACTCTGTGTCATAGAAGTGATACATAGCATCTCCTATGATTTCTGGTCCTTCTTCATCTTCATACGATGAGAGTATAGCGCAAGAACAACCATCCCCAAAGATTGCAGCACTGACAATGTTAGTGAGAGAATAATCAGTCAACTGGAAAGTGGATGTCGGTGACTCTATAGCTACTATGAGAGCTCTTTTGTTTGGGTTGGCTTTGAGAAAATTATTAGCATATATCATAGCAGAGACCCCTGCAACACACCCCATCTCAGTTACTGGAAGTCTTACAATATCTTGTCTCATGCCGAGCCTATTAATAAGATAAGCATCTATAGACGGTATCATTATACCTGTACAACTTACGCTGATGATGTAGTCTATGTCGTCTGCTTTTAAGTTTGCTTTTTCTATTGCGTCGATGGCAGTCTTTTCTGCGAGTTTGGTGCATTCACGTTTGTAGATTGCGTTCTTCTCTTCGAACGACGTAGCCGTAAATACCTCTTGCGGAGACATGACAGAATATCGCTTATCCACTCCAGCATTGTTAAATATGATTTTAGCTTTTCGCTGATATCTTTCGTCATGATCTGATAACCACTCTTGTAAGAATGGTAATATCTCTGAGGTCTCTCTTGTGTGTTCAGGTATACCCTTTACGACACTTGTAATCTTAACGCTCATCTTTGTATTTTTAAGTTTAGAAAACTATGACAGAATATAGAATTGATATCAATTACGATTGCTGTCATTACGTTTTTGACGATTTATAGATTATCCACTGATATCGAAAAGCCCACCTCCATCTGATACGACTTCTACTATTGAGTTGTAATGCAAATTTTTCAAAATCTTTTCTTTTAAATCCTTTTAAGATAGATAACTTACCATCTTCTTTCATCATATGATTATCCACGAATACGGTAATCAACTGGAATGAGAAATAAGCCAGTGGGTGCCTGTGGAGGTCATTGACGATGACACCGATCGTTGCTTGTTTTGCTAAGGTCTGTATAAAATTAAGAGCTACCTCATCTTCAAAGTGATGCAGGAATAGAGTACATAATGCGATGTCATATTTTATAGTTTGGAATTCTTCAGACAGTACATCTTGCTGGATATAGCTGATATTGTCATAGCCCTCCGATAACTCTATGGCATAATCTATTGTCGCTTTGTTAGCGTCGATTCCTAATAACTCAAATGTGTAGCCTCGCTTTTTTCCAAGCTTAGCTAATGCTCTCAGCATATCTCCATTTCCACATCCCAGATCTACTATCGAGATTGCTTTGTCCTTTGGTCTATCTTTTAGTAATTCTAAGACAGCTTTAATGGTTAGCTTATTACCACCGAGCCATTGATTAATCGTTGCGATCTTATCCAAACTATCTATCAGAATATCACCTGACATATTGAGGTTATCCATGATCTCGATATCTTTACTTCTATGTTTTGTATCTATATACATATAATTATACTGTCATAGGTTTTCCATGTGTTCTTCTGATAATATAAGAAAGTAATCTTGGGCATAGCTTAAGTATCGATACTATTATATTAGAAAGAAAATTATTCTTGAATAGTTTTGCAATGATGTGTCCTGCATTCAGTCTGGATTGGAACTCGCCTCGCCATGTATGCATATATTTTTCTTCTAATTGCTGACGAGAAGCTATCTTACCACTAATGAATTCTCCGATTAGATTAGACGCCATCTGTCCTGACCTGATCGCCATACTCATACCGTTACCTGCTAATGGATGGATCATGCCTGCACTATCGCCACACATAAGGATATGGTTCTCTACCAGTTTCTTACTGCTAAATGATACCTGACTGATGGTCAGAGGTTTTTCAAAAACCATCTCTAAGCTTTCTAATACTTTAGCTAATTGTTTGTTTTGGCTGACGACCTGTTTTTGGAAGTCTTCGATATTTTTATATTTCTTGAAGGAATTATAATCTGTAATGTAACAAACATTTATATGATCAGTTTCTACTTTAGATAAGCCACAGTATCCTCCGTCGAATGTATGGAGACTTACTTTGTTGTCTGGAAAGCTTCCTTTGTAATGCGCCTTCACTGAGAGATAAGGCGAGCTTTTTTTGATAAATGATCTGGAAAGTTTCTTGTCTATATTAGATCGCTTACCATAAGCGCCTATGGTTACGTCAGACCGATAATTATTATTAGTGATTGTTGTTATTATAAATTTTTCATTTTCGAAATGTATATCTGTAACTGTGTCATGTATAATCTCTGCACCAAAAGATATGGCCAACTCTGCCAATGTGGCATCTATACTATACCTGCTGATGCCGAATCCACCTAACGGTAAGGGTGTAGATACAGATGCATTACTCACTGTGCTGAAGGTCAATTGATTAATATTTTTGGCACCAAAATCGAAAGGGTTATAACCTAATTTAAAGAGATAGGGTAGTACTTCATTAGAAATATATTCTCCGCAAACTTTATGTTTTGGGTATTTATATTTTTCTATCAGAAGTACTTTTACATTTTGCTGAGATAAGTCTATGGCACTTACAAGCCCTGCTAATCCGCCACCGACAATGATCACTTGGTACTTCATAGATTGGTTGTTGGAGGATTCATCTGAGGCGTGTTATTTATTTGTATAATTGGCTGGTATTCTGAGGTCTACAGTAACATCTTCTCCTACCAAGAATGCAAAACTGTTGCCGTTGATATTATATTGTTCTCGATTTATAATCATGCTGCCGATCAGATATGGAACCGCGTCATCACTTTCTACTGTAAAGTCAATCTCAGTTTCTTTGCTCACATCTTTTATTGTGAGTACGCCATTGGCTGTATACTGATTACCATTTATTGCTATGGAGTTTGATTTAAAACTGATGGAAGGATATTTTTTTGCATCGAACCACTTAGATTTTCTCGCGTGTTTGTCTTTCGTTTTATTTCCAGTTTTAATTGTGCTTACAGAAACTGCAACATCCATTGTCGAGTTCTCGATATTTTCTGCATCAAATTCTACGCGACCAGTCAATCCTCTAAATGTTCCTGCGGCTCTATCGGTAGAAAATCGTATGTTATAATCTTCGATAATCTCATAATTATTACCGAAGTGTAGGAGACTCAAGCTACTCAGAAGGGTACATAGTATAGAATAGAAATATGTCTTCATAAATTTAGATTGGTCATATAACATTAGCTTCTATCATTAGTTTAGTATCAAAGTTGTAAAACTAATCATCTTGAGATATTATTCTTCTGTATATGTTGCTCCATCTGCTGAGATATACTCATCGAGTATTTCTTCTAAGTTTGGTTTAGGTATCAAGCCAGTAAACCGTTCCACCAGATTACCATTGTCTACAAATAGGATCGTCGGTATAGACTTTATCTTAAAGTGTTGACTTAGTTTTGGATTGACTTCAGTATTAACCTTTGCTATTAATGCTCTGCCATCATATTCCTCCGCAAGTTCATCTATAATTGGTCCCAGAACCTTACACGGCCCACACCAGTCGGCATAGAAGTCTAATAGAACAGGAATTTTAGAATTCATGACTATATCGTTATATGTATCATCTGTTATTTGAGTAGTCTGATACTTTGGTTTTTTCTTCCAGAACATTTATTTGATTGTTTGATTATCCAATATTAGCTTATTCTTTTGAGTATATGTGTCGGCATTTTTATAAGTCCTATTTATTAGCGTATTGTTGAATATCTACATACTACAAGATATTATACTTTGTAGAGTACCTTTAGCCAATATTTTCGTCTTAATGACATGCAGATAATCTATAGCTCATTATTATTAAGAGCTCTTTTTTTCATCATGCTTTCCTTCATGTCTCATGTGCTGTGGTCACAATGTACTCAGACTGTGATGGTTACCATTACGAGTATAGATTTCCGATCTGGCTGTGATTTCGGTGAGGCTAATGGACTTGACGCTGTTCTTGAAATAAGAGCTTTGGATGTTTCAGATATATATTTGAGTGAGTTTGAGAATTTGTCTCAAGTAAGGAGCCCTCAGGACAGTGTCATGATAGACCTCTCTGTCAATCCCAATTCTTGTGGAAATAATGATGTTATTTTTTCGTTAGGGACATTTTCGATTTCTGACAATAGTGTAGATGTGATGGTGGATATTTTTGACAGAGATAATATATTTCCGTGCTCCCCATATTTTGGATTATTTGATGATGACTTAGGGAGAGGCAATCACACTTTTGATTTTGCGATTAGCTCAGGTACTATAGATGTAGGCACTTGTATGTCATATAATTACAACATAGAAATAATTGTAGACGGTTATGTCGAAGAACTCATTAGCGATAGTCTTTGCTATGATGATGAGCGTCTAATTAGCGGAGAGTTATATGATATTAATTCCCCACAAGGAATAGATACAATTATAAGTTCTGTTCCTAATACATGTGATACCGTTGTTACTATTGATTTTACTTTTTCGTCTGAGCCTATTGCAGGTTTTGATATGCAGATAGTACGTGATAGTATATGTATGGGAGATCTGACAACTCTTAGCCTTTTAGATGACTATGATTCTTACATTTGGGACAATGGTCAGTCATCTCCCTCAATAGAAGTTATGGAAGGTACGTACACAGTCACCGTCACCGATGATAATGGTTGTACTTCTGCTACTGCTATAAGTATCTATAATTATCCAGAAGCTTTCGTTGAAATTATAGGGGATACAGTAATATGTAATGATGAGGTCACACTGCTTTCCCTAAGCCAAAATGATTATCAAAGTATTCTATGGAGTGATGGTTCGTCATCGTCTACACTCAATGTGAGCGAAGCTAAAGACTATTCTGTAGAGCTAATAGACATCCGTGGGTGCTCAGCATATGACACGATTTCTATAGATAAGATTGTAAATGCCAATATAGTTATAGAGCGATTATCTTGTGACCCTATGATGATAGGTACAGTAGATTCTATAGCCATAGCAAATAATGGATGTGAGCAGGTCTTTGAGATTGTTACAACGATGGCGGATGATTCTGAATGTATGTATAATTATACTGTATCCAATATCGCTGACGTTTCTTGCTTAGGTGATGATGGTATTATTGAGGTAATTGTAACTCAAGGTGAGGTGCCTTATCAGATAACAATAAGACAAGAATCACCTATCGATTTGGAAATTCTATCCATTGAAATTTTAAGATTGGATTCTTTGATAAGGGTGGAGAATCTCTCTGCAGGTATGTATAGTTTTATAATTGAAAACGATAGTGGTGATATGATATCGACTTCCTTTGATGTCAATGAAGAATCATCTTATGAGTATGCGATCAGTGATGATATCCAGATAGAGTTAGGAGATAGTACGACTTTATCATTTATAGATTCTGACAATCCTAATGCTACATGGCAGTGGATAGAGAACGGTAATATTTTATGTGAAGATTGCGATGTCATAATTGTAGCACCATTAGTACAGACAACATATATTGTGCAAGTAACTGATGATAGTGGTTGCGATGTGGAATTATCGGTAACAGTAGATGTCATTTTCGAATCTGACATGAACGTCTATATACCGAATATAATTAACCTGTCGGCTATAGATGAAAATCGAATACTTACGATAAGTGGTCCAGATATTAAAAATATTATCTCTCTAAATATTTATGATAGATGGGGTAGCGTTTTGTATTCCGAGGTCGGTATTGATGCGAGTTGGGATGGGACCTCAGATAATGCTTTAGTGGAACCAGGACTTTATATATTATGTGTGGAAATAGAGTTTTCAGATAATCATGTTATCAAACGATGTCAAGATATAACTGTACTTAGATAAGAAAAGAGACCATCACGTAATTGCAATGATCTCATTATTTCTAAGTTATGAACTTGCATGTAAGTCCAATAATAAAATTTATCCTTCGAATAAACTTAGCTCTTTTTTAATTTGCGCCAATGTTCCGGGTTGGAAATCTATATTTATGATATTATTCTTAGATATCTTATGATCTTTGATTGCGATGTATGGTTTCTTGTCTACTAACTTTATGCCTAATACTTTGACATTCATTCCTGGGATATCTTTAAAAACAAAATATCCGTCTTCTTTTTTTGGTCTAATTATACTTTTTATATCATCGAAAATCATGTAATAATTAGTCGATTGATCGTCCATCTTGACAAATAAGTCATATCGCTTAGGATAGTTAGGGAATCGATCACAATTTATCCATCCTAATTGATTGATATTAGTGACATAGCTTGATAGTTCTCTGCCTCCGACTTCTCCTGTCGCCGCAAACTTTAGTTCTGTTGCTTCTGTCATGGCATCATTGATCAGTTTTTTGATTGTTCCACCTATCAGATTTTGTAATTTGTATTGCTTGTAATTTGTTGTTTGTTGATACATTTTTCGCTCTACCAATATCTGATTTGTGTAATTCTGTAGAGCTTTACTAATTAACTTTCTATCATTAATTTCTAATGTAAGACCTTGGTTAAAGTTTGCATAGATCATATTGATGATTTCTGCTGTTGATCTTTTTCCTTTGAGTTTGTTGATCTTCCTTAGACCAGAGATGGCTTGGATCTTTGCATGAAATTCTTTAAAGGATTTCTTGTAAGCCCATATTTTTTGGAATCTATTTTCGACTTCTGCATGCCATTCTTCCAGTGCTTGCTCCTCCTTCGGTTTTTCTATATGGTACTCTTGCAGCGCTAGTTCATAATTCTTATATTTTTCACGATACTTTTTGTACTGAGAAGGGTAGCCTCTTACTGGTTCGGCAGGAGGATGCGGTAGTTTTCTGACACTCGGTTTTGCAGGCATTGGATCAAAATATAATTCAGGTTTTGTCATATCGCCAAAATCATAATTAAACAATCGACTAAGGTCAATATTAATGGCATAATCTTCCAACTTTATATCCGTAGTTCCTATCGCTTGTTCCGTAGGTGTCCAGTCGAGATTGCCTTCCTCATCTTCATCAGCGTAGAATAGTTGCATGCCACTTTCTACATTTTGTAGAGGATATATTATCTCTAATGACTTACCTTCTTGGAGTTTGAGATCCTTTCCATTTGCTGTAGCATTTATATACATCATGCCACCTGTCTCCAGAATCTCTCCTTTGCTATGGGTATATAATCCTTCTGCAATAAAATCTGAATAAGTAAATGCTTCCCGTATGTCCAGTGTTATATTAGAAGCGTCTACAGGTGTGCCGTCAGCATGTACAAATCCATCAGCAGGTACTATAATCGTACTGCCAGCATTGCAATCTATTGTCTGTTCCACGCTGAGGTCTACAGAGTAATGCTGCGTCTCTACCGTATGTGCAGACATAATAATGTCATCTGCATTCTCGTAATCATAGACAGTAGATTGGACTTCTACTCTTCTATTTTTTTGTTTTGCTGAGCCTGTATTATTAGTATCAGCCAGTTGTTTTTCTCCTTGCCAATTGATATTGACTTGATCTGCAGTGGCACCTTTAGAGATAAGGTAGTTGTGTACCTCCTCTGCTCTTTTCTGAGCCAGAGCATCATTATAATCATCTGAGCCGTCTTGATCTGTGTGACCTATGATGCTGAGTTCAAAGTCAGAATGATCTTGTAACTGAGAATACAAATTGTCTAAGTCATTCTTGTCAGACTGTGTGAGCACATGACTGTCAGAATCAAAATAGACGAAATCTTGAGAAATGTTTTGAGCCTTGATTACGATTATACTAAGTGTACACAAGGCTAAGGTTAATAAATTTTTCTTCATGATAAAGAATTTTGTGATTAGAAAATATTGCTGTTAACCTATGCCTACTGTAATATAACTATTTTTTTTGGGAAGTATTTTACAGTTAAGTGTAAAGTCTTCACTTTAGATGCACTTATTGTGTGTTATGGTCTTTTTTCTTATTCTATTCAACTTTATTTTAGATAATAAATCCTTTGTTAACTCAGCATATTAGCTTAAACCCCCGATGGTCGCGGTCTCTGACCTCGATCCTATGCACTCATCATGTATGCCTGTCTCGATGCATCCCTTTTGTCGGAACCAGGATTTATAGGATTATAGGATTTACATGATTTTCAGATTACTTCACCCCCGATGGTCGCGGTCTCTGACCTCGATCCTATGCACTCATCATGTATGCCTGTCTCGATGCATCCCTTTTGTCTGAACCAGGATTGATAGGATTATAGGATTTACATGATTTTAAGATTACTCCACCCCCGATGGTCGCGGTCTCTGACCTCGATCCTATGCACTCATCAAATATGCCTGTCTCGATGCATCCCTTTTGTCTGAACCAGGATTTATAGGATTATAAGATTTTCAGGATTTTAAGATACTACATACTCGATGGTCGCGGTCTCTGACCTCGATCCTATGCACTCATCATGTATGCCTGTCTCGATGCTTCCCATTTGTCTGAACCGGGATTTTCAGGATTATAGGATTTTCAGGATTTTATGATTACTCCACCCCCGATGGTCGCGGTCTCTGACCTTGACCCTATGCACTCATCAAATATGCCTGTCTCGATGCATCCCTTTTGTCTGAACCGGGATTTATAGGATTTTAGGATTTACATGATTTTCAGATTATTCCACCCCCGATGGTCGCGGTCTCTGACCTCGATCCTATGCACTCATCAAATATGCCTGTCTCGATGCATCCCTTTTGTCTGAACCGGGATTTATAGGATTATAGGATTTTCATGATTTTCAGATTATTCCACACCCGATGGTCGCGGTTTCCGCCCTCGATCCTTTGCACTCATTATGTATGCCTGTCTCGATGCATCCCTATTGTCTGAACCAGGATTTTCAGGATTATAGGATTTACATGATTTTAAGATTACTCCACCCCCCGATGGTCGCGGTCTCTGACCTCGATCCTATGCACTCATCAAATATGCCTGTCTCGATGCATCCCTTTTGTCTGAACCAGGATTGATAGGATTATAGGATTTACATGATTTTAAGATTACTCCACCCCCGATGGTCGCGGTCTCTGACCTCGATCCTATGCACTCATCAA
>Ga0209187_1000416_pt1 | contig 77875 bp, 73 predicted proteins | sample BantaG_FD_187430 | JGI IMG/M metagenome (GOLD analysis project Ga0209187, IMG submission 187430) | Marine algal microbial communities from Bantry Bay, Ireland - BantryBay_4 metaG (SPAdes) (version 2) | ecosystem: Host-associated > Algae > Red algae > Unclassified | place: Bantry Bay, Ireland...
AAAAAAAATACTGGTTTTGGGCTTATTTGGGCTGCGGTAGGCAAGCCTGTGTTGCTTATTTATTGAACTTTATATGCTACAATAGCTTCAGACAAGCAAATGTAGTAAATAATTGAATGTGATTTTAATAAATGTGCTGATGGCTTTGGAGAAAGTCAGCAAGCCCTATTTAGAGTTTTAGAAGCGAAACCTAAACTCGCATAAACAGACTCCCCGCTTTACGCTCCAATCTTTTTTTTAATGGGTAAACCCATTAAAAAAAAGGATTTACGCTGCAATCGGGGCTATTATGGAAACCTTTTTTGCCGTGGTAAATTTTGCATCAGTTACAAAAGTCTGCCACCATTTGGTACAGTAAATTCTGGTTGCATTAACACCACTTGATTTTCCAAATTATAAATACCCAATACCAAACATTCCGACATAAAATTAGCAATCTGTTTTGGCTTAAAATTAACCACCGCAATTACTTGCCTGTCAACTAAATCTTCCTTTTTATAAATATCAGTAATTTGCGCACTCGTTTTTTTTATACCCAAATTGCCAAAATCAATTGTTAGCTGGTAGGCAGGTTTTCGTGCTTTCGGAAAATCATTAACCGCAGTAATTGTGCCTACTCTAATATCTACTTTTTCAAAATCTTCGTAAGTAATGTATTCCATAAAATTAAGTTATCATAAAAAACCGTTCATCAAAGGTAAAATATTCATCCTCAATAATACTTACCATTTTCATTTTTTCGTGCAAGGGATTAATCAAGTAATTACTTTCGCTGGTAATTAATCTCGAAGGTACTTTCATTATCAAATGTTCAGCCTTGTCTAGCCAATCTTTACCCATTTTTTGAAGTTCGGTAGATAAGTTATCATCCCACTTTAAAGCCTCGTAACTTTTAAAATCAAGTTCAAAAATGCTTTCCTCTGGTATTTGCAAAGTAATAATTTTAAACGATGGAGGAGGAGTGGTTTTTCTAATATGAACCAACACTTCAAGCGCCGCTAAACTTTTATATGCCGAGGTATAAAGTACTGCATAACCTTTCGGATTCCAACGGCCACCAAACATTTTTGCTCCTGTTCCGCTTAAATCCTTAGCAAATTCTGCCTGGGTAATTCTATAAACAATCATTTTTAGCTGTACACACCATGTTGTATGCGGCCTATAATATCAGAAATTAAGTTAATGCCAATTGCAGTATCCATATAATGTAGTGGACTGCGGTCATTTAAAGCATAATTGGGTACTCTAATCCATTCAATAAAATTTTTATAACCCAATACATCCTCTCCGTTTTTAAACAACTGTATTAGTAAAATTATATGACTCGAAATATCTTTACGTAAAAGATGATCGGGCGCATAACGTGCTAATTGCCTTTCAGATATTGGTAAAATAGTAGCTAACTCTTTATTGCTGATGTTAGCATACTTTTGAAAAAAACGCAATTGCTCTACCATAATACCCTGGCGGCTTAAATCTATGCTACTAAAGGGCTTTCCGTAATAAATTGAAAAATTTGGTTCTGCTACCATTTGTAATTGTCTTATGACTCAAATATACTGCCATTTGTCCGGTTTGTCAACTATAAAGGTAAATTTCCGTGTTTTTTAGCTGGTAAACTTGCTTTTTTATTTTCTAACATTTTAAAGGTTTTTATTAATTTCTTCCTTGTTTCAGCAGGTTCTATTACTTCATCAATAAAACCTCTTTCTGCTGCACGGTAAGGATTGGCAAACTTTGCTTTATATTCATTTTCTTTTTCCAGTAAAACTTCTTCGGGCTTATCGGCTGCATTTATTTCTTTTTTAAATATAATTTCGCTGGCTCCTTTTGCACCCATAACCGCAATTTCAGCGCTAGGCCAGGCATAGTTAATATCGCAGCCAATATGTTTACTGTTCATTACATCGTAAGCACCGCCATACGCCTTACGGGTAATTACCGAAATACGTGGTACGGTTGCTTCGCAAAAAGCATACAATAACTTTGCACCATTGTTAATTATGCCATTCCACTCTTGATCAGTGCCTGGTAAAAAACCTGGTACATCTACAAACACCAATAAGGGAATATTAAAACTATCGCAAAAACGTACAAAACGAGCTGCCTTTTTACTAGCATTAATATCTAACACCCCAGCTAAATATGCTGGCTGATTTGCTACAACACCAATACTTCTGCCACCAATACGTGCAAAACCAACTACAATATTTTCTGCAAAATCTTTATGCACTTCAAACAATTCTTCATCAACAGTTAAGTTAATTACATCTCTAATATCGTAAGGTTGGTTGGGGTTTTCTGGAATAATATCATTTAAGGCTTTACGCAGCTCATCACTTTCGGTATAATTTTGTTGGGGTGCTTGCTCGTTACAATTTTGTGGTAAAAAAGCAAACAATTGTTTTACTTGATTTATACAGGCCACCTCATTAATGCAACTAAAATGCGTTACTCCAGACTTAATGGCGTGTGCCGCTGCGCCGCCTAATTCTTCGCTGCTCACCTCTTCGTGGGTAACGGTTTTTACAACATTAGGGCCAGTAACAAACATATAACTGCTGTTTTCTACCATAAAAATAAAATCGGTAATTGCAGGAGAATATACTGCACCGCCAGCACAAGGACCAAGTATAACGCTTATTTGTGGCACAACTCCAGATGCTAAGGTATTTCTATAAAAAATATCGGCATAGCCGCCTAATGAGTTTACTCCTTCTTGTATGCGTGCGCCGCCGCTATCGTTTAGGCCAATAACTGGTGCGGGGTTTTTTAAAGCTAAGTCCATTAGTTTTACCACTTTTTCTGCGTGAGTTTCGGACAAAGAACCACCAAAAACAGTAAAATCTTGACTGAAAACATATACTAATCTTCCATTAATAGTACCGTAACCTGTTACCACACCATCGCCTAAAAATTTTTGTTTTTCCATACCAAAATCGGTGCAGCGATGCGTTACTAACATGCCCGTTTCTTCAAAACTATTATCATCTAATAATAATTTGATGCGTTCCCGAGCAGTAAGTTTGCCTTTATTGTGTTGCGATTCAATGCGTTTTTCGCCGCCACCCAATTTTGCTAATGCCTTTTTTTCGGCCAGTTTTTGCAGTTGTTGTTTCAATTGCTTTTTTATTTAGATGTGAATATAAGTATTATTGGGAAAAGTAAATACTAATGATGAAAAGACTGTCGGTTAAAGATTATATAAGATAGCATTATTTTTTGAAAAGCAGGTTTCCACGGGCGGCTGAAGTTTGCAAATTTAGCCCCGGCAGTAGTGGTTATGCTGCTTGAAGCGGTGGCTTTTGAAGCATAGCAAAGTAGCATTTGAACGGATGACGGGCAGCCCGTTTATACGAGCTTGAAACTTTCGCTTCTAATCAATTTTACCAAAAGCATTATCTAAATCTTTTATTAATTCTTCTGGATTATCTAAGCCAATTGAAAAGCGAATGAGATTAAAAGGGCGAGTTGAAAAGCTATAATTTTCGCTAGTGGTTAGCACGCATAAAGGAAAAACCAATGACTCGTAACCGCCCCAACTTACAGCTAAATGAAACAGTTTTAAAGCATCTACAAACTGCTCTACTTCCGCAATATTGTTAGCTTTTATTTGAATCGAAAACAAGCCTGGCGCAGCTTTCATTTGTTGTCTGGCTAATGCATATTGCGGGTTGTTTTTATCAAAAGGGTAGTACATTTTTTCTACTTTTGGATGGTTTTTTAAGTAGCTAACAATGTGTTCTGTATTTTTTGTAATGTGTTCCATTCGTATAGCCAAAGTGCGCAAAGATCGCAACATTAACCAGGCATCGTTGGGAGAAATAGCTGCTCCGAAAGTCATAAATTCTCCTTGAAAAATTTTGCGGATGTGTGCTTCACTACTAATGATTACACCAGCCACCAAATCGCTGTGACCCGACAAATATTTTGTGGCAGAATGTACCGAAATATCAATGCCCATTTCTAAAGGTTTTTGATAGATGGGCGAGGCATAACTGTTATCAATAATTGTGGTAATGTTGTGTGCTTTGGCTAAAGCTGCCACGGCTTTAATATGTTGCAGCTCAAAAGTTACTGAGTTGGGGCTTTCTAAAATTATAAGTTTAGTGTTATTTTTTAGAGCGTTTTTAAAGTTATCTATATTAGTACCGTCAATAAAAGTAGTGCTAACATTAAATCGTTTTAAGGTAATATCTAATAATTTGTTGGTCCAGCCGTAAGGGTGCGCAACGCAAATTATATGATCGCCTGCACTAACTTGTGCTGTTACCGCAGCCGAAACTGCTGCACTTCCGCTACTTACTACCAAAGCATCTTCACCACCAGCGAGGGCGGCAATTTTTTTACGTAAAATAGCAACTGTTGGATTGCAGCCACGCGTATAAAGTGGTACATTTAACTCATCTTTTATACCTTCTCGCATTTGATGTACCGATTTGAAGGCAAAATTGCTGCTTTGTATAATTGGGGGCGCAACTGCTTGAAAATATTGGTCGCGTTTTTCGGCTAAATGATTGGTAATGTAGCTTTGATCCATTTTTAATTTTGTACTAAAGGTAAGCAGAAGTAGCCTACTTGTAACAATAAAATAACGTAAATTTGCAATATTGAAATGAGGTATTTGCTTTCAAAAATAATTAACGCCGATGTATAAAGGAAAACCAGCCATTACTTCTTTAGTACAAATTTGTAAAGCTCATCAACTTAAAAATGTTGTTATTTCACCAGGTTCGAGAAATGCGCCTTTAACGGTTGCTTTTTGTGAAGATGATTTTTTTAAATGTTACTCTATAAAAGATGAACGTTCTGCCGGATTTTTTGCTTTGGGATTGGCGCAGCAAAGTGGACAACCCAGTATTTTGATATGCACTTCGGGTTCGGCAGCTTTAAATTATGGGCCAGCAGTTGGTGAAGCATTTTACCAAAAATTACCTTTGTTGGTACTTACGGCAGACAGGCCAAATGAATGGATTAATCAGGGAATTGGGCAAAGTATGCAACAACAAAATTTGTATGCTAATTTTGTTTTAAAAAGTTTTGAATTGCCGCAAGAGCCTGCCGATGAACAAGCTTTATGGTATAGTGACAGATTGGTGAATGAAGCTATTTTGATGGCTGTTGGAACACCAAGTGGCCCGGTTCAAATAAACATTCCACTAAAAGAACCTTTGTACGAAAAGTTAGATGAAGTTAAGCATCAACCAAAAATTATACAACAAACTAAAGTTGATATTAGTTTGCCAGCTACAGAAGTAACCGCTTTAAAAAGTGAGTGGAAAGCTTGCAAAAAAGTGATGATTTTAACGGGAATGTTTAGGCATAGCAAACAGTTTAACGCACTTTTAAAACAAGTAGCCGCATTTAATCAAGTAGTTGTTTTATCAGAAACTAATGCCAATTTATACAATACGAAATATATAAATTGCATTGATCGAACCATTGCTTTAATTGAAGACGATACGGATTTTGTGCCAGATTTGTTAATCACTTTTGGTCATTCAGTAATTTCTAAACGAGTAAAAAAAATGTTGCAAAGTGCTGCAATTAAACAGCATTGGCATTTAGATGAGGGAGGGCAAATTTACGATACTTACAAAGCTTTAACCAAAATAATAACTTGTAATGCAGATGATTTAATGCAACATATTATTAATTTTGGTTCAATAAACAGTAACTATAAAAAACTTTGGTTGGGTATTTCTGATAAAGCAATCAAAGGCCATAAAGCTTATTTGCAAAGTTGTAGTTTTAGCGATTTAAAGGTGTATGAATTTGTTTTAGATGCTTTGCCAAAAAATAGTGTTTTGCATGCTGCCAATAGCACTTCGGTTAGATATTTGCAATTGTTTAACCATAGAAATGACTTAACTTATTTAGCCAATAGAGGTGTTTCGGGTATAGATGGTTGTACTTCAACCGCAGTTGGTTATGCTGTAAATAGCCAAAAACCAGTTACTTTAATTAGTGGTGATATTGCTTTTTTTTACGATGTAAACGGCTTGTGGAATGATTATTTACCACCTCATTTTAAAATTATTATTGTTAACAATAATGGCGGTGGTATTTTTAGAATTATTGATGGCCCGGCCACCACAAATGCCTTAGATCAATATTTTGAAACTACACATAAAACCAATGCAGAAAACGTGGCGAAAACTTATGGTTTAGAATATTTTTCTGCTACTAACGAAAGTGATTTAAAACACAATTTAGAACAACTATTTTCAACAAAGCAAGCAGCTATTTTAGAAGTTTTTACCCCAAGAGCAAAAAATGACAAAGTGTTGAAAGACTATTTTAAATTTTTGAAGCCTTAGTTTTTTATAAATATTTTTTGGCTACATAAAAATGCACCATTAACATCATTAAACTTTATGATGAATAAACCATTATTAAAAGTATTGCTATCTAAATGAAAATGGCCATTAGTAATATTTCTTTACAAAATTAAAACACTTGACAAACTGTAAGCACTCTGTTTTACAATGTTGTTTGTGTTGTTGAAAATCACCAGATTTTTATTTGAAAGGCTGTTTAGTATCTTAATCTGGCTAACAATAATGCTGCAATAACAAAATTTAAGTAATTCATTTGTATTGATTTTTATCAAATATAGGTTACATTATTGAGGCTATCGTTCCACTCTTCGCCACAGTTTCGTCCCATTCCTTTTCAATATCAGAATTTTTTGTAATGCCACCGCCAACAAAAGCCAATGTATTATGCTCACTTAGTTTGGCGCAACGAAGGTTTACTTGCAGTTGTATTTTGTTCGCTTCTATCATACCCAAATAACCAGTATAATATTGGCGATCGTAACTTTCGCTTTCCAATATTACTTGTATTGCTTTTTGCTTGGGTAAGCCAGCCACGGCAGGAGTTGGGTGCAGGGCTTCTACCAACGCCAAAACATTTTCCTTTTCAATTTTTATATGATAACTGGTTTTTAAATGTTGAATAGTACCGGCATTAATGGTTTCCGTTTCGCTTTTATTTATAATTTGTAAGCTTAGATTATCGCAAATATTTTCAATATAACTACCAACATATTGTTGTTCTTCAATTTCTTTTGCTCCCCAAGTTTCGGCCTTTTCAATTTTTTTTGTTCCAGCAAGAGCTACGGTTTTGGCTACATTGTTTTCGTATTGCAATAAAATTTCGGGACTAGCACCCAACCATAAACCAATGCCAGGCAAGTTAAATACATAACAAAATGCGTTTGGATTTTGAATGCAGAGTTGCTCAAATTTTCTAGCTAAAACACTTTGTTCAATTTTGGCTAACTCAACAATTCTGCTGGCAATTACCTTTTGTAAAACATTGGTTTGTAATAAATTAAGCTGTTTTTGTAAGGTTTTTTTGTAAGATGGGAAATCAATCACCTTTTCATTATAAATAAATTGCTGTTTATTAAAGTGTGGTAAGTTGCTTAAATTTATGGTATCAAAATCAATAGTAAATACGTCTGGCTTAATAAATGCAATTGGAGTTTTTTTATCTTTTATAAAAGGATGAATTAAAAAGCCTGTTTTTTTTAAATCAACTTTATCAATAATAAAATTTGTACTGTATTGAGCAATTATTGTTGGCTTTGCGTTTGGGTATTTAAATACTGCAAAAGGTATATTGTTTTTTAAATATGCATCAATAATTTTTTGAAGGTGTTTCATCAAAAGTAATTCATAATTAAAATTTCATGATTATGAAAACAAGCCTTCATCTCTAATTAATAGTAAAATAGAAGTATGCGGCACTACCACATACTTCTCTCCATTAAATTCAATTTTGTAAGCCGAGCTTTGAAAGAAAATTGCTAAATCACCTTCTCGGGCTTGTAACGGAATATACTTTCCATCGGGCTTAGTGGTTTTCCATTCTTCTTCAACCTCGTGCGAAGGAATGGCATAACCTGGCCCAGCTTTTACTACATAACCGCTGTTCATTTTGGCATTTTCTTTTACGCTGGGTGGCAAGTATAAACCTGCATTAGTACGCTCGCTTGCCTTTTTAGGCTTTATTAAAACCCTATCGCCAACTATTATAAAGTTGGCGATATCTTGTTTATTTAAGTTTAATGTTGACAATAGTAATATTTTAATTAACTGAAATTTTTGATGAATAAACTTTATTTTCCATTTCAAATGTAACTAAATAAATACCTTTTTCATTTGTGATTAAGGTAAATTCATTTCTGTTTTGACTAACTAAAATTTCTTTTCCATTCATTTTAAAAGCTTTAATATTTTTGATTGCATACAAGGCTTCAATGTTGAAACTATTTTTACTTGTAGGAAATATTCCAATTTCTTGTAAAGTAACTTCTTCAACATTTGGTACTACCTGTTCAAAATTATCTATGGTAAACGGAAATAATTGATAACCAGAATCGTAAGGAGATTCGTTATCAAATTGCCCACCAATACCAAAAATTGTAAAAGAACTTGGTGCAATTTCAAAAATATCAACAAAAGGTGTATTGGCTAATGGTGTATTGTTATCAATTCTAACAATAACAGTTTCACCGTTAAAAGTTGTAAAATCAACATTAAAACTGCTACCATCACCTAACCATTGGCTTTCATCAACTATATTTAAGCTATGTAAAAATACGTTTTTACTTTCTGTGCTTTCATCTAATGTAGTTACGTTTATGTACCCTTGTATTGCATTATCCGAACTATTTACAGTTAAGGCATCTACAGCAATTTGTGTTAAACCATTAAATTGATCTATTGTTCCTTCTACTGTAATTTCATCGCCAGGTGTTACGGCATAACCAAAATCCGTACTATTGTTAAACACACTTAAACCTGCAGTACCATCGTGCATTGTAAACAATAATCTACCAGTATCAAATAAATTAATGCCTTGTACAACACCAGTTAACTGACAAGCTACCTCTAAAGAATCGGCAACGCCTTCTGCATTTTCAGTAGTAACTTGGGCAATGCTGTATTGAGGTAAACCAACAACTGGCGCATCATTATCTTCAATAGTTAGAGTAATGCTTGTTTTGTTTAGGGTCACATTTTCATTATCTAATTCAAAATTAATTACAACGGTTTCATCTACTTCCTCCTCCTCGTCATCATTTACAGTAATAGTTGTCGCAAAATTTTGATTAGCACCATCCGCAGCTGATACATTTATTACTTCTGATGATCTTGTAAAATCTTCATCAATAGTGGCCGTGCCACCTTTTATACTAATAATTATTTGAAAATCTTCAGTAACATTTGTAGCCTGTATCGGAATTTGAATTTCTCCTGCATCCTCGCTGTACAAAGCATCGGATCCCAAAATATTAACGGAAGGTGTTTGAGTACCTCCTTCGCCAAAACTTTGGCCAATGTTAACTGCACCATTTGTGGCAGCCTGGTTTGGGCTCCAAACAAAATCTTCATAAGTAGAACCAGTTCCGGTAAGTTGTAAAGAAGTACCGCTTTCGGCAGTACTAGCTTCTTCTACACCAATATCTGTAGAAGTAGTGCCATTGGCTGGTCCGTCAACTGCTGCTATCATACCTTCATAACTTAAAAATTGAACAAGGGTTTCGGTGCAACTGTTATATAATGCAATTCCATCTGGTGAGCCATTTTGTAGCCCAGGCAAAGCTACCCAAACAAAACCAAAACCGTTACTTTGATCTTCTACCGTGCCTGTTAAAGTTTCCATACCGTAAGTAGAACTGTTGGAACCATTGTACAAATGAATTTCGTAACAGCCTAAATCTAAGCCCGCAGATGCTGCAATTTCAACCCCTTCATTAATATCATCGGTAACATTATCATAATGAATTTCATTGATAAAAATAGTTTGAGCGTTAACAATAAATGAAGCAAACATAATTGATGCTAGGAAAATGTAATTTTTAAACATAAACAGTTAATTTTTGTGTAAAGATAAAAGTAAAAAGTACTATAATTGTAATTAATAATGCTAAATAAAGAAAACATATTTAATAAGAATGAAAAACCCGCCAGGGGTAAGTTGCTGTTATCAGAGCCTTTTATGTTAGATGCTAACTTTAAACGTAGTGTTGTTTTTTTGTGCGCACACGATGAAGAAGGTTCAATTGGCTTTGTTTTAAATCAAAAAGCTAAGGTTACTATACCTGAATTATTTCCAGAATTTGACTATTTAGATATGCACCTTTATTATGGTGGGCCAGTAGAACCTAATACTGTGCATTACCTGCATAAACTTGGTGACATTATACCCAACAGCGAGCTAATTGCCGATGGTATTTTTTGGAGTGGCTCTTTTGAAGTTTTAAAAATTTTAATGGCAGAAAAAAAAGTTAAGCCTAACGATATTCGCTTTTTTATTGGTTACAGCGGCTGGGGAGCTGGCCAAATAGAAGCGGAGTTAAAAGAAAATGCCTGGTTTGTTACCGATGCACAAAATTCAGATGTTTTTACAGATAAATCGGATAAACTTTGGAATGATATTTTAAAAGATATGGGCGGAGCTTATAAACAAATTTCTAATTACCCAGAAGATCCTTCATTAAATTAGCAGATAAACATATAAGGTTTAATTATTTTATTTTCGGTAATCTATGTTCAATCATAAATGTTTTAGCATTTTTGCCAGTCAACTTTTTAAATGTTCTACTAAAATAAGAAATATCATTAAAACCACTTTCGTAGCCAATAGTAGAAATATTATTATGCAAATTTATTTTGAATTTACTTAAAGATAACAAAGAAGTTGTAGCTTTTGCAAAAGAGCTCCATCCTAAAAATTGGTTCTACTACCATTTTAATGGAAAAAAGGAAAAGGCGAACAAACTTCATAGCGGAATTTTATGGAGAGCAACGGAATAAAATATCCGCTATCTCTCCCAAAAAAATAGGCGAGATCGCAGAATGCCATCTTTATAAAAGCTAACAAAGGCTTAGTAAACGTAGCCAAATAATTAAGTTTAGATTATGGCGAAGTAGAAGAATGGTTACAACCAGGCACAACCAGGTTTCAAAATATATTTTGGAATGAAGAAAGTCAGTTTTATTTAACCTATTATTTACGAGCGGAAAAACAAATTCAACATAAAGATATCGGCGGCTTTACTCCGTTGTTTGAAGGCTTACCAAATGAAGCACAAGCCAATCATCTTACCAAAAAATTAAACGAAATAAAAGACAAAGGCTTTTACCTGTGCCCAAGTTTTGATATTGAAAGCCCTTTGTTCGATTCTAAAAGATATTAGCGTGGGCCTGTTTGACAGATATAAGAATACTACTAATGGCTTTTTGAAAGAGCTTCCTTTACCGGCTACCTTATCCGATGGTGTATTCATCTTTTTAGTTCAATCTTGAAGATATTCCACAAATAATTAAAGCTGAATTCAAAGCTGGAAGTAGAACAATAAAGACTAACTCTTTAAAAAAGGAAGAAGTTTATAGCTATTTGAATTCTTTTGATATTATCAAGAGTTCGGTAATAAATTAAGCAGCGATTTTCCCAAAATTCAATAGCCTTTGGATGATTGATTTATTTTTTTCAACTCTGGGTGAATTTGAAAGTTTGATAAAAATAAATTTAACATATGTTTATTGAAATAGCTTGTTTTAATATCTGCCATTGAGAATGACTTTCTTTATTGGGCTTGTTGTTTTAAAAAGTGGGTTGCTTTGGCTACACTAACAGCTGTTAGCGAGGTATTGAAGTGAAATTGTAGTTTGTTTAAACTACGTGCCTGGCAATGGCTTAGGCCGCTATGTTGCTTGGCATCTCTAAATAAAAATTCAATTTGAAAACTGGCTTTGTGGTATTGGTAAATTAACTTTCCATCTAAGGCTAAATCGGTTGAGCAGTAAATGGCGTATCTATTAGTAGCTTTACCCTTTAGTTAGCTTTCATTTTATATTCATACAATTTTACTTTCATAACTTTTTTTATCATAAAAAATCATCAGGTGTCAAAATTTTCTTATCTAACTTATTACCCAAACTTTTATTTAAGGCAATGCTGGCGTTTAGTTCAAAACCAATTATTAAAAATAAAGAGAACAAATAGATTAACAACATTACCGCCATAATTGCACCTATTGAACCATAAACTCGGTTGTAAGAATTAAAGTTATTTATAAAAAAAGTAAAGCCATAAGTGGTTAACAAAACCACAACAGTTGTAAAAGTAACGCCTGGCGAAAAAAAACTCCATCTATCTTTTACCGAAGGTGCTAAGTAATAAATTAAAGCAATGGAGTTTAACGTTAAAAAGAAAAAGGTTAAAAACTGAACGAATAAAAGCAAATAATGCACTATGCCATCTTCAATATTTAAAACAGTAATTATCTTATTTAAAACCAATTGTCCGCCAATAATTAAAACAATGGTTACTAATAATATTAGCGTTAATAAAATGGTGATGCCAATAGCTTTCAACTTTTTAATATAAAAGACTTCGTTTTTAAATGCGGAATTGTCTTTTTCAAAAGCTTCTATCATGCTACTAACACCATTACTTGCAAAAAATAAAGCCAATAAAAAACCAACAGAAGTTAAGCCTCGCCTTGGTATATTTACAATATCTTGTATAGTAGCTTCTATAGTTTTATAAGTATAATCGGGCAGCAATTCGTTCATAAAATGCAACAACTCTGCCTCTAAATTATCAATTGGTATGTAAGGTATAAGTGTAAATAAAAAAATGGTTAATGGAAAGAAAGCCAAAAATAAATTATAGGCAATAGAAGCCGCTCTAATATTAATAGAGTCGCGCATTATTTCTTCAAAAAAAAACAAGCCAACATTGTAAAGCGATACGTTGCCAAAACCCGGCAAGCTTGCAGTTTGGGCAAACAACAATAAGTTGTTAATAATTCTATTGTTTACTATGCGTTCTTTTAGTGGCATAATTTTTAAAATATTTTCCGCTTGTTTAATGCCTTGTGATATTTTCGAGCATTAGCATTATGCTCGGCTAAAGTTTGCGAAAAGTTATGATAACCAGAAAAATCTTCCTTAGCACAAAAATACATATAGTTATGTTTTTCGGCATTTAAAACCGCATCAATGGTTTTGGTAGAAGGCAAACAAATTGGTCCGGGCGGCAAGCCAATTACTTTATAAGTATTGTAGGGCGAATCGGTTTCTAAGTGTTTATTTAAGATGCGTTTTAAAGTAAAATCGTTTACGGCAAATTTAACCGTTGGGTCGGCTTGCAAATGCCAGCCTTTTTTTAAACGGTTTAAATACACACCAGCCACACGCGGTTGTTCATCCATTTTATTAGTTTCCTCTTCTACAATTGATGCCAATGTAATTATTTCTACTTTATTTAATTTTAAAGAAGCTGCTTTTGCCAAGCGTTTATCTGTCCAAAAATCGTTGGCTGCTTTCAGCATTTTTTTAATAAACTTTTCTGCTGAAGTATTCCAGTATACTTCATAAGTATTTGGTATGAAGTGCGCTAATACGGTAGCAGAATCTATATTATGTTGTTGTAAATAAGCACTATCATTTAATAATGAAACAAATTCAAGCGAATCTGCTTCAATTTGCTGACTAATAATGCCTGCCAAATCTTCAATAGTGCGGTGTTTGTTAAAAATAACTTTTACTGGTTTTTGATGCGCACCTCTTAACTTTCTTATTAAAGCAATATTACTAAGGTTGTTTTCAATTACATAATAACCTGGATGTACGTTATTAGCGAGGTTCATTTTATTTGTTAAGGTTTCAAAACCGATCCAACTATTTAAAGCATCTATATCTTTTAACTGGGTAATTAAATCTGCATAAGTACTGCCTGTTTTTATATAAAATCCAGTTGGTTCGGTTAATTTAATGTTATCGTTAAAAACAATATCGTAAATTTTGAAAGCTGCAAATAACGCAACTATCAAAAACAAACCTACAATCATCAATATTTTTTTCAACATAATATTTACAAAGCGTTTAATTGGTTTAATAACTGTTTTGCTTTCGTATTTTTAGGGTCAATTTCTACCACCCGATTTAATAGTTTTTGTGCTTGTTGTTTATCTTTATTAACCATACATAAGCCAATTTTGTTCATTAAAGCGGGTATATAATCAGGGTTTAAATAAAGTGCTTTGTTATACATTTCAGATGCTTTATTTATTAGTCCCAAATTTAGGTAAACAAAGCCTAAATTTGTTAAACCACTAAGGTGTTGATCGTTTTCTTTTATTAAAAATTCTAACACTTCTTTAGCTTTATAAAAATTGTTTACTTTAACCAAAGCTGCACCGTATTTATTTACAAAATCTAAATTAAATTGCTGTAAATCAACTGCTTGTTTATAATATTTAACTGCGTTATCTAATTGGTTTATTGCCTCAAACGAAGCTGCGAGGCGATAAGTTGTCCAGGCATCTGCTATTTTATTGCTGCTATTATTTAACACTAATTGAGTGTTTTGTTGATGCTTACCTTGTATAAAATTAAGCCAAACTTGTGCTTCGTAAGCTTTTTGGGGATGCTGGTTTGTCTGCTTCAACAATAATTCTACCGAATCTAAAAAAGCTTCATTCTCAGTAAATTTTTCATAAAAAGATAAATAACCTAATGCTTTTAATGCTGGGTCCGCCTTAGCAGAAACAATACTTTGCAGGTGCGAAAAACCAGCTGCTTGTTGTTTTTCTTTGGCAGTTGGTTGCACTCTAATTAAGTGGTCGGTTACGGTAACATTTGGTATATCAATTGAAGGCGATTCGGGCATGTGGCAAGCCGAACAATTGTTATCTTTTTTACTTCTTTCCTCAATAGCTAAGGTGCAATCTGTTGTAGCATTTTCAGTATGGCAGCTTTGGCATTTTTTATTAAAATATTCAATAGAAGTAATGCGGGTACTTATATGTGGGTTGTGGCAAGTAATGCAAGTCATATCTGTATTTTTATAACAAGCACTTTGCATTAACCTATCTGCCTGCGAAGCCATAATAAATTTGGTATTGGCGCCTTGGTAACGTGGTAAAAATACTTCCATAATAGTATCTAATGCTTGGCCGGGTTTAAAATCGTAAAACGTATGCTCTTCTTTTAAAATACTAATACCTTGCACGTGGCAACGCATGCAAACTTGCATTTGTGCAGTACGGTTTAATTTGGCTGGGTTTACTATAGAATAGTCAATTTGTGTAGCCGTGTCAATTACTTCGCCATTGGTTTTTAGTTTTAGGTGTACTTCGCCAGGGCCGTGGCATCTTTCGCAACCAATACCATCTGCCACCCAATCGTATTTATTTTCTGCACCTTTTGGCTGCTCGCAAAAACTATTGTGGCAATTCATACATTCTGTACCAATTAAGCGATCAAACCTATTATTGAAACCTGCGGCAAAGCCTGGCGCAAAATCCCAAATTTTTTGTTGGGTATAAAAAGTAATTGGTGCTTGGTACAGATAGCCATTTTTTTCGTAAATGTGTGAATTGGTATGATGCCCTGAGCCAATAATATATTTAATATGTTCAATGCGTTGAAAAATGGTATCTTTATTTTTTAGTCTAAATTCTTTTACTAATAAAGAATCGTTTCGCCAAAAAGGTTTGTAATAGTAGTTGTTTATTGAATCGAAAATGAGTGTATGTTTATCAATTATTGAGGCACTTTTTTGTTTAGTGGCAATATCAAAACTTTCGCCCATGCCTGTGTGCATAAACGTTTCAAACTTATCTAAATGGCAAGCCTTACAACTTTCTGAGCCTATATAAGCAACCGTATCGTTGTGGTTTAAATAAACGCTATCAGTTTTATTAACAACTACAGGTGTTCTACAAAATATAAAAAGGCTTACCATTAGGGCAATTACCAAAAAAAGTATATATCTATTTGCTGTCATTTACTTAACAATACAAATATAGTAAATGGCATTGCTTTTGTCGTAGATTTAAGTATTTATACCCTAACAAACAAAAAGTAGTTTAATTGGTGTATAAAAATTGTAAATTTGAATTGCTTTAACCAAAATGAATAATAACGTTTATAGAAATATCTATCTGCTCAATATTGGCTTGGGATTATTAATACTTGGTTTTATAATACATTACTACAGCTATTTTAGTAAAACTAGTAAATCCAACTTTAAAAATGTTGAAACCTACATAAAAGCATTTGATGAAAATTTTGAAGAAGAAAGTAAGCAGATAATTAATTTATTACCAAATATTTCATTTGAAGCCTACGAAGAATATCAAGAAAAAGATTACATTATATTAACTTTCAAAAATGATTCGCTTATACTTTGGAACAAAAACATTGCTACGCTTTCAAAGGAATATATAAGGCGTTTAAACAACAATCAAAAGTTAATTCAACTCAATAATGGCTACTATTACATTCATACCAAAAACAAGCAAATTGGCAAACATATATACACAATAGCTGGCTTATTACCTGTTTATTTTACTTATGAAAAAGAAAGCAAATATCTTAAAAAGAAATTTAATGATGATTTTAAACTAGGTAAATTATTCGATTTTGTTTTGAAAAATAAAGATGAAATCCCTCCATTTACTACGCACATAAATCAAACCAATGGTGATTATTTATTTTCTGTTGCCATAAATAAAAATGAGCTCAAAAAATATTCTTTCTTATCTATTCTACTTTTTATAGCTGGTTTAATAATAATTTTACTTTACATTAATAATGTAGCTTTAGACTATTTACAAGAAGATAAACTTCAACTTGGCTACGGTATTATTGTTTCGGGCATAATATTAATTGGTATTATTACGCTGCTGTTAGATTATGTGCCAGGCTTTACCGATTTGCAACTATTTGATCCAAGTTTATACGCTTCCTCAAAATTTTCGGGTTCATTAGGTCATTTGTTTTTAAGTTTAGTGCTTATTACCTGGTTAATTGCATTTTTATATAGAACTCTTAACTTAAAACCTATTCAAAATATTAGTATAAATTTACAAAAAGTGTTGCATTTTGGTGTTTCACTTGCTTTTGCCCTAAGCGGAATTTATATATCAAAAATTATTGCAAGCTTAGTTATTGATTCTACTATTGACTTTGATGTATTTGCATTTTTAGATAGTAGTAACCTAAATAATTTACTACTTGCTTTATTATGTATGATTTTGTTGCTCACCATATTTTATTGTTTGTTTAACATTTTGCAAAAGCTGAATAATGCAATTGAAGTTAAAGATTATTATAAAATACTAAGCCTTGTAGCAGCAGTAATTATGGCATTTTTGTTTGATTTTGGTTTAGGTATACTTTTAAAACAATCTTACGATTATTTATCTATTGTTTTTGCAGCCTTACTAATTGTTGTATCTATTTTATTTCAGTTTTACAGAAAAAATGAAAGCAGCAATTTTTCAACTAATCGCTTTTTTGTTTGGTTAACCTTCGGTTCGTTGTTTCTTGCTTTGTATATTTTTGTATTAGATAATGAAAAAGAAAAGGATCAACGTATTTTATCGGCAAAACAGTTGGCCAAAGGTAATAACCCAAATATTGAATATCAATTAAGCAGTATTTTAAGAGACATAAACAAAGATCCTTATTTAGTTGAATTTGTTACCAGTAGGTTTATTTTAAAAAAAACATTAGATGATCGCCTAATAGATAACTATTTTTCTGATTATGTAAGCCAATTTGAAATAAGTACTAATGTTTTTGGTATTAGTGGCTACCCAATAAAAAGTAAAGGTTTAAAAGAAGATGATTTAATTTTAAAAATAGCAAGTTACGGCAAAAACACATTTGACCCGAACTTAACTTTGTTTAGAGATAAAGCCAATAGGTATCAATATGTAGGTAAAGTTGTTATTAAAAAAGATAGCATTGAAATGGGAGATATGTATATTAACATTGAGCCCAAATCTAAAGATAAAATTTTAGTATATCCCGAGCTAATGCAAAGCAAAGCTCAGAGCCATACAATTGAAATATCTAATGAATACAGCTATGCTTTTTACGAAAAAAATAAATTTGATAGTAATAGCGCCATAAAACTTACTGGCCAAAATGGTTTATTTGAATATCCTAACTATTTTAAAGATCGTTTTGAAATACCAAATGAGCAAATGGTATTTAAAGATATTGATGGCCAGTCTCACTTAATTTATAAAATTCCATTTGAAGATGATTTTTACTTAGTACTTTCTAAAAATCGATTTAATTCCATTAAATTGGTATCTTTATTTTCATTTATTTATGCATTAGTAATTTTATTTATAGGTATTTTATGGTTAGTTTATACTTTAATTAATGCTTTAATTACCCATAATAGTCCGTTTAAATATTTCTTTTCTTCGTTTAGCAATCGTCTTAATGCAGCTTTAGTATCTTTATTGTTATTTAGCTTTCTTTTAACTGGTGCAATAATTACTTATTTTTTACTACAACAATTTGACAACTACGACAATAGCCGCTTGTTAGCCAAAAAAGAAGCTCTGGAAACTCGTTTAAAAAGTGAAATTGCAGAACAAAGATTAAAAGACTCGGACTTTATTGTAAAAGTAAGTGCCGATTTTAAAGAAGCATTAGCTGCTACCAATACAGTTTTATCAAATGCAGAAAAAGAAAATCAACTAAAAAAAGAACTAGATAATAATGCAAAAAAAGTTAAGACAGTTTTAGATAGTTTAAGCTACTCTTTATCTAAAATACACGGGGTAGATGTTAACATATTTAATACCGATGGAGATTTAATTGGCTCCTCATTAAGAACTACCATTAATAAAGAGTTATCACCCGAAAAGCTAAGCCCATCAGTTCTAAAAAAACTAATTTTAAATGATAATTACGAAACACAACAATCTGAAAAAATAGGAGAATTGGCTTATACCTCATTTTATTTTCAACTTAAAAACAACATTAACGATAAACTACTTGCAATAGTTAACATACCCTATTACACCAGTACCGATAAAACTATTCAAAATAATGTTTCAGAATTTATATTAGCCCTAATAAATGTATATGTATTTCTATTTATATTAGGAAGTCTGTTAGCCCTCTTGCTTTCAAAAACGTTAACTCGCTCACTAACACAGCTAAGCGAAAAAATGGGTTCTTTTAGATTAGGAAAAAAGCACGACCCCATTGAATGGTTTTACGATGATGAAATTGGCAAACTTATTAATGGTTACAATCAAATGATACAAGAGGTAGAAATTAGTGCCAACCTTTTAGCTCAAAGTGAACGACAAACTGCTTGGCGCGAAATGGCTAGACAAGTTGCACACGAAATTAAAAATCCTCTTACCCCAATGAAATTAAGCATACAACATTTGCAACGTTCTTTAAAAGATAATAACCCAAATATAAAAGAACTAACCGGAAAAGTGGCTAAAACTATGTTTGAGCAAATTGAAAACTTAACCAACATTGCATCACAGTTTTCATCGTTTGCAAAAATGCCAGAAGCTCAAAATTCAATTATTAACGTAAACGAATTAATTAGCAACGTTTTACCTTTATATGATGAAGGTGCTGAAAGTGTTGCAGTTAAATACAACCACCCCACAAAACCTTATTGGATTTATTCAGACAAAAATAGGCTAGTACAGGTATTTAACAATCTTATTAAAAACGCTATACAATCTATACCAGAAGATAGAAAAGGCCTAATAGATGTTCAATCAGTTAGCCGCAATGGCATTGCACACATTAGTTTTAAAGATAATGGAAGTGGTATACCAATTGCAATACAACACAAAGTATTTACACCAAACTTTACCACAAAAGGATCTGGTATGGGCTTAGGCTTAGCTATTTCAAAACAAATTATTGAGCAAAGCCGTGGTAAAATATATTTTGAAACCGAGTTAGATAAAGGTACTACCTTTTTTATAGAATTACCCATTACAGAAAAAGCAAATACCGAAACCAATGCTGAAATTACAACAGCAACTACTTAACCTAAGCAGAAAAATTTTTTAGATTTTACACATAATTTGGGTTTGTTTGTTCCTTTTAAATACATTTGTAATTCTTAATTTTTTTACATGAAAAATATTTTTGTGATTGGCGCTGGTTTAGTATCACAACCACTTATTGATTATTTATTACAACACAGCGAAACACATAACTGGAAGGTAACGGTAGGTGACATCAATCTTCAATTAGCACTAGAAAAAGTAAAAAACCATACCAATGCCAAAGCTATTGAATTTAATGTTTTAGATGATGAACAACGCGAAAAGCAAATAAAGCAGCACGATGTTGTGGTAAGTCTATTGCCAGCAACAATGCATCATATACCCGCCAAAAGTTGTTTAAAGCACAATAGCCATTTAGTAACTGCCTCTTATGTTTCAAAAGAACTGAAGAAAATGAATGAAGCGGCTACTAACAAAAATTTATTGTTTTTAAATGAATGCGGCTTGGATCCTGGTATCGATCATATGACCATAATGAGCATACTTGACCAAATTGAAGAAAAAAATGGTCAATTAACCTCCCTTCGCTCATATACCGGAGGCCTTATTGCACCAGAATCTGACACTAACCCATGGAACTACAAATTTACCTGGGCACCAAGAAATGTGGTTTTAGCAGGTCAAGGTACAGCTCAATACAAAAAAAATAATAGACTAAAATTTATTCCGTACAATCGGTTATTTAAAATATATGATGAAATAAGTATTAAAGGTTATGGAAATTTTGATGCTTACGCTAATAGAGATTCTTTAAAATATATTAATAAATACAACCTTAAAAACATACCCACTTTTATAAGAGGCACATTACGCAAACAAGGTTTTTGCAATGCCTGGGCAACTTTAGTTCAATTAGGTTTAACTGATGATTCTTTTCCAATAATAGGTTCGCAAAAACTTACTTACAACGAAATGATTAGTTCTTTTTTACCAGAAGTAGGAGCTACGGACAAGCACAATCTTAAAAAAAGAGTACAACAATTTTTAGACTTGCCAAACAACAATGTTATTATTGAAAAATTAGAATGGTTAGAGTTATTTGACAATAGAAAAATTAGGTTAAAAAATGCCACACCAGCGCAGATTTTACAAGATTTGTTAGAAGAAAAATGGGCACTTGAGCCAAATGATAAAGATTTAATTATAATGACACACATTATAGAATATGAGTTAAATGGCAAAACAGAAAAACTAACTTCAACTTTAACTTATGAAGGTAAAGATGCAGAAGATACAGCCATGAGTAGGTTAGTCGGCGTTCCTTTAGCTATTGCAACCAAATTATTATTAACAGAAAAAATAACTCAAAAAGGCGTAAAAATTCCTATCGAAAAACAAATTTACGAACCAATTTTAGAGGAATTGGAAAAATATGGCGTTTCTTTTACCGAATCGGTTGAAGTAAAAGACAATTTAATTGCGCAACACTAATACAGCTTATGAGGAATGCATTTTTACCCACAGCACTTTTTACAAGGCTATCAACCAATACACTTTTAGAAACACTTATCCAATTTCCATTATTTAGGCTATTGCTTAAAATCGTCTTTATGATGATTCCTGCTGTTTTGGGACAAGCAATTGCATCATCATTAAGTGTCGCTTTTAGTTTTGATACAGCACTTTTAGGCAGTATTTTAATGATAATAGGTGCTACAATTGGCATTTTTGCATACACAAATATTGTAGAAGGTAGGCCAGCATTAGAACTTAGTCCAAAACATGCAATAACAGAAATCATTTTAGGCTTATTGCTTGGAGTATTAATATTTAGTACCGTTGTGTTAACCATGTATTTGGTTGGCATTTTAAAGTTTGAAGGCATAAATACGGCATCTAACTTAACTAATTTTTTACCAGAATTATTAATAGCAGGTTTTATAGAAGAATATATTTTTAGAGGTATTATATTTAAACTAAGTGAAGAACTATTAGGCACTTGGGTAGCTATAGTTATTCAAGCAGCATTATTTGGTTTAATTCACGGTAGTAACCCAAACGCTACCGCCTTTAGTACTTTTGCAATAGCTATTGAAGCGGGCATTTTGTTAGTAGCCATTTATATGCTCACCCGTCGTTTATGGATGGCCATAGGCTTACATTTTGCTTGGAATTGGATACAAGGTCCCTTTTTTGGTATACCCGTAAGTGGTATAGATGTTAATGGTTTTTTTGAAACAAGTGTAAGTGGCCCAGAGATACTAACTGGTGGTGCTTTTGGAGCAGAAGCTTCAATTATTGCGGTAATAATATGTACCCTCATTGGTTGTTTTGTTTTATATAAAGCAGCAAAAATGAATAACAATATTGTTAAACCACTTTGGGTAAGAAATAGAATAAATGAAGCCCCCATTGAAGACAATTAATATTTTTTTGGTTAACAAATCATAAACTATATAAGCAATTTTATATCTTTGAACTATATTAGATTTTTAATAGTTATCTAATCTACAAAATAAAAATTTAAACAAAATATGGCTTTAGAATTTACAGACGGCAATTTTAATGAAACAGTAATTGAAAACGATAAACTTTCAGTAATTGATTTTTGGGCACCTTGGTGTGGACCTTGCAAAATGGTTGGCCCAATTATTGATGAATTAGCCAAAGAGTATGATGGCAAAGTTTCAATAGGCAAAGTAAATGTGGATGATAATCCTGAAATATCCCAAAAATATGGGGTAAGAAATATACCAACTATTTTACTTATTAAAAATGGAGAAGTAGTTGATAAAAAAGTGGGAGCAGTTCCTAAACATTTATTAACCAAAATGATACAAGATAAGATGTAAGAAGATCTTATTTAAAAAATAGTCTAAAGCTCGAAATTTTCGGGCTTTTTTTGTGTACAATTTACTGAACATTGTTTAACAAGTATCGTATATTTACTAATTAAAATGAAAGCAAAAAATTTACTATCAATTTCCATATTAATTGTCTTTTTAACATCTTGCGTAAAAGAAGAAGGTGAAGGTGGTACCTCTTCCATAAAGGGAATAGTTACCATGCAAGAATTTGACAAAGAAAATCAACCAATTAGAAGTTATGCCGCATCAAATGAAGATATATTTATTATATACGGAAACAACGAAATTTATAATGATGATTTAAAAACAAACTATGATGGTAAATATATCTTTAAAAATTTAAGGAAGGGTAATTACAAATTATTCGCTTATTCAGATTGTGAATCTGATACATGCAGCACACCATCATTACCTGTTATGGTTGAAGTTGAAATAACTGAAAACAATCAAATATTAAACGTTGATGAAATTATAATAAATAAATTTTAGACTAAACTTGGTTACAGAAAAACAAATAGAAGAAAATTTAGAATCTTTTGATACTATTTCACTAAAAGAAATATTAAACATTGGCCTGCTTAATAGAAAAGATACCAAGTATGTTTTAGGCCTGCACAATTTAATACCACTTTTAAATAAACTAAAAAATTATTACTCAGTACTCACTATTGACGGCTTGCGGCTTTTCAATTATGAAAGTATGTATTTTGATACACCTAATAATAAATTATACCACGAACATCAAAGAGGAAAACTAAACAGGTACAAAATAAGGTATAGAAGATATGTTGACACCGATACTTGTTTTTTCGAAATAAAATTTAAAAATAACTCTGGTAGAACCATTAAAAGTAGAATTGAAGATTTAATGGTAAACACCATTATAGAAGGAAAAAGTATTTCCTTTATTGAAGAAAATACACCTTATTTTGCCAAAGATTTTGAACCACGATTATTAATATTTTATAAAAGAATTACCTTGGCATCGCTTGAAAGACAAGAGCGTTTTACCATAGATTTAAGTTTGGATTATTTTAACTTTACTGATTATGCCAATTTGCAAAATTTAGTAATAGCCGAAGTAAAGCAAGATCGTGTGTCTCTTGGTTCACCAATTTTTAGAATTTTTAAAGAACTGAGAATTAAGCAGATGGGAATGAGTAAATACTGTATCGGCATGGTAAAAACATTTCCAAAAATAAAGCACAATAGTTTTAAACCAAAAGTATTAATGTTAAATAAAATTGCAAATGGATATATTTGAATCCCTACAAAATTTACAAATTCTTGATATTCCAATTTTAAATGGGCAACAATTTCTAATTCTTTTTATTAGATATTTGTTAAACACCGCAGTAACAGTACTTGTAGTTAACCTGTACTATAAATTTTCAAAAAACAAAGACTTCTTTTTTACCTTCATTGCATTTAATTCACTCATATTTTTTATGGTGTACATAATGAATAAAGCAGATATTGGAGTTGGTTTTGGCTTTGGTTTATTTGCATTATTTTCAATATTGCGGTATCGAACAGAAGCCGTAGGTATAAAAGAAATGACTTACCTTTTTGTGGTAATAACCATTGGAGTTATTAATGCGCTTATAATTAAAGAGTTAAGTTATATTGAGCTTTTTACCATAAACTTAATGATTATCTTTTTAACCTATTGGTTAGAAAAATTAATGGTTCGCCAAACACTTGCATCTTACAATATTGTTTACGAAAAAATAGAAAATATTACACCAAGTAGAAGTGAAATTTTATATAATGATTTAACACAAAGAACTGGTTTAGTAATTGAAAACGTAAAAATTAAAAATATCGACTTTTTAAGAGACGTTGCCAATATTCAAATTATGTATGATACAGATAAACAACCTGAAGCCATACAAGAAACAAATGAAACCTCATCATTACAACAAATATAACAAAATAGCATGTTTGTTAATTTTAATTTGCTGCCTTGCTGTAAAAAGTAATGCACAATTATTAGCCAGTAAGGAAACAGAAACTGACCTTGAATTATGGACAGGGTTAGATTTTACTAAAGAAATTAATAAAAATGTTGACTTAAGTTTTGCGGTTCAAACAAGGCTTAGAGAAAATATTAGTATTATCAGATCAAACTTTGCACAAATTGGGCTTTCATTTCCGCTGCTAAAAAATAGTAAAAAATTAAACGCTGCAACCATGTTAAGAGTTAACAGAAATGAAAGTGCAGCCTGGACAATAAGGCCAATAGTTGATATATCTTATGGTATTTTTAAAAATAATAGTGTAGATATTGATTACAGAACACGCATTCAAAATGATTATACCAGCAACCAAGGCGAAAGCTTAAACAACTATATTTTTTTTGATGAATTTTATTGGCGTAACCGTTTAACAATAAAATATTTAAGCATTAACGATTTTACCCCGTTTTTTGGAATTGCATTATTTAAAAATGTGCAACAACAATTTATAACACCAGATCAGTTTAGAATAATAACAGGCTTTACATATAAAGTAAACAAAAGGCACGATATAAAAATTACATACATCTATCGCGAAAAATTCAATACTGGCAACCAATCAACTAATCATATAATAAGTGCAAAATATTATTTTGAAATAAAAGATTTTAAAAAGAAGAAGAAAAAAAAGGCAAATAAAGAAAAAAAACTTCCTACAAAAACAAAGCAGCAACCAACAAACCAGACTAAAAAAGATATTAACCGAAGTAAACCCTTGGGTCCTCACCGAATTGAACCTTAACATATTCATTTAAATTAGTAGAAAGTTGCACTCCAACATAATCTGCCTGTATAGGAAAAAGTTTGTGCATCCGGTCAACTAATACAGCCACTTGTATTTTTTTTGGTAAATAGTTTAATAGCGGTTTTATGGCGTAGCATAAAGTTCGGCCAGTATCAGCCACATCATCTACCAAAATTACTACCTTTTCGTTTAACTCTTTTACCTTTTTGGCAAGGTCAATATCTTCCTCTAACGGGTTTCTTTTTTCAATAAATACAGTATTCAAAATAACTTTAATACCGCTAATAGCTCTTATATGTTCGGCTAAAATATTTGCCATAACGGTTCCCCTTTGCTTTATTCCTAACAAATACAGCTCTTGTTCATCATAATTTTTTTCAACTATTTCGTAAGCTATTCTTTTAAGTTTAGCAGTAATTTTATCTGCGCCTAAAATATTCATACCACAATAATTTTATATTATCCAAAAATAGCGGAAATAAGTGCTTTCACCTAAAGTCTTAGTTAATTTTAACCCAAAATATGCTAAATTTACCATCAAATTAAAATTAGGATAGTTTGATAGCACAAATCATATTTATTGCAATTACAGGTATATGTTTTTTTCTTTTTATAAGAAAGTTATCTGAAATAACAGCTAATATTAAATTAGGTCGTTCTGTAGCGATAAATAATCCCAACGGGGTAAAAAATATGCTGCTGCTTGCATTGGGGCAAAAAAAGATGTTCCAAAATTTTATACCAGCCATATTACACGGTTTTATTTACGTAGCCTTTATTATTACACAGGTAGAATTATTAGAGATTTTTGCTGATGGCTTTTTGGGCAAGCATCGCTTATTTTTAAATACCTTTGGCGATGGTTTTAAAGGTTTGTACACCTTTATTATCAGCTTTATAGAAATACTAAGTGTTTTTGCATTAATAGCAACGTTCATTTTTTTGGCAAGAAGAAATTTATTAAAATTACCACGTTTTGTAATGCCCGAAATGAAGGGTTGGCCCAAGTTAGATGCCAACCTAATTTTACTTTGGGAAATATGGTTAGTAGCACATATTTTTTTAATGAATGGAGCAGATTCTGCACTTTATGCTGATAAATATAATTTTGCTATTAGCTCAAATTTTGTAGCGCCATTGCTAAGTGGCTTCTCAACAGGTACACTTCATTTTTTAGAAAGATGGGGTTGGTGGGGTCATTTAATTGGTGTATTAGCCTTTTTAGTTTACATCCCATACTCTAAGCATTTACACATCTTTTTTGCATTTCCAAACACCTATTTTTTAGATGAAAAACCAGCCGGACAAATAGAAAATATGCCAGCTATAACTAATGAAGTAAAAGCCATGTTCGACCCATCTTTTACACCACCCGCTCCCGAAAATGATGCTGCACCACAAAAATTTGGTGCTAAAGATGTTACCGACTTAACTTGGAAAAACTTGTTAGATGCTTATACCTGTACCGAGTGCGGGCGTTGTTCTGCCGCTTGCCCTGCTAGCCAAACTGGCAAACTACTATCGCCTCGTAAAATTATGATGGATACGCGCGACCGTTTAGAAGAGGTAGCCAAAGGCAAAAAGGCTAACGAAGTTTTTGATGATGGTAAATCGTTATTGATTGATTATATTACTAACGAAGAAATAATGGCCTGCACCAGCTGTAACGCTTGTGTGCAAGAATGTCCGGTAAGTATTAACCCATTAGATATTATTTTACAATTAAGAAGATACCAAATTTTGGAGGCTTCAAAATCGCCAGAAGAATGGAATGTAATGTTTAATAATATTGAAAATAACCAAGCGCCGTGGCAGTTTCCACCAAGCGACAGAGATAATTGGACCAAAGAATTAGTTTAATCAACAGTATAAATTAACAGTAATAAATGGCAGAATATAAAGTACCTACAATGGCAGAAATGATAGCCAGTAATGAAACGCCAGAAATTTTATTTTGGGTAGGATGTGCTGGTAGTTTTGATGAAAGAGCAAAGAAAATAACAATCGCTTTTTCCAAAATATTAAACGCAGCAGATATGAAATTTGCCATATTAGGGCAAGAAGAAGCTTGTAATGGCGACCCGGCAAGGCGAGCTGGTAACGAATTTTTGTTTCAAATGATGGCTTTGCAAAACATAACCACACTAAATGGTTACAACGTAAAAAAAATAGTAACGGCCTGTCCACATTGTTTCAATACTTTAAAAAACGAATATCCAGAATTGGGTGGTAATTATGAAGTAATACATCATACCCAGTTACTGCAACAATTAATAAATGATGGCCGTATAAAAATTACAGAAGGTGGTACTTTTAAAGGTAAAAAAATAACTTATCACGATAGTTGCTTTTTAGGCCGGGCTAATGGGGTTTACGAAGCACCAAGAAAAATATTAGAACAATTAGATGCCGATTTGGTAGAAATGAAAAGATGCCGCACCAAAGGCTTATGCTGCGGTGCAGGCGGCGCACAAATGTTTAAAGAAGAAGAAAAAGGCCACAAAAGAGTAAACCAAGAACGTACCGAAGATATGTTGGAAAGTAAAGCCGAGGTGGTTGCAGCAGCTTGCCCATTTTGTATGACTATGCTTTCCGATGGTTTAAAAGAAAAAGAAAGTAACGCCCAAGTTTTAGATATTGCAGAGATAATAGCTCAACAGAATAATTTATAATCAATACTATTTTAAATAAATAGACTATTTGACGGCCTTTTTACGTTAATTTGCAGATAATACAACATAAGTTATGACCCATTATGAAGATATGCCTCAAGACTCGAAGGTTTGGATTTACCAAAGCAACCGTGAGTTTAGAGATTCGGAAGTAGACGCCATACGTAAGCGTATGAAAGAGTTTATGGAAGATTGGGCAGCACACGGCCAACAATTAAATGCATTTGGCGATGTATATTACAATCGCTTTGTGGTTATTGTAGTAAATGAAATTGAAGTACAGGCAAGTGGTTGCTCCATTGATAAATCGGTGCATTTAATAAAAGAAATTTGCGAAACTTTTACTGTAGATTTGTTTGACCGATTAAGTGTAACTTACATGAAAGGCTTAGATGTTTTTGCTTGCGATAAAGCAACTTTTCTTCAGAAAGTAACAAGTGGTGAAATAGATGATAAAACACTTGTTTTTAACAACTTAGTAAATACCAAAGTTTTGTTTGAAACAGAATGGAAAGTGCCTTTTAAAGATCATTTTTTAAGTAAGAATATTTCTGTTATTTAAGTAGGTAGTATTTAGGGTTTTTCTAAAATTATATTTGCAGCCATTTTTTCTAAATAAATGGCTGCATTTTCTATTGCATCTTCAAAATTGTTAGCTATTTCATTAATTGTTTTTAGTGAATGTACTTGTAAAACATCTAACTCAGCTTCATTTAAGGTGCAGTTGCCTGCCATTATTATAACAGGTTTTTTATACTGTTGAACAAGTTTAATAATATTTCCAATTACTTTGCCCTGCAAAGATGAAGCATCAAAATTACCCTCTTTTTTACTGATACTGACATTTTGCATTTTTGCAGTTATCAGTTATTTCACTTTCAAAAAAATTATAAATCTTTAATATCTAAAACCAACCTGATAACCACAAACTCAAAAGCACAACAAATCCTGCCAGAATACTAACTTTGACTGTATCCATTTCAAGCTGAATTCAATTAATAAAGTTCATTTTTTTGGTTTTAAATATTGATTATATTTTTTTTTGACGAGTTGTTCAATTATTGTTTGAGCGGCTTTGTTAGGTATTTTTCTAATAATATTATAAATGCTTCTTCTATCTGTAATAGTTAGCAAATATCCATTGGTACATTTCATTAAATCAATTTCCATAGGCCTATCAGTAGAGGCTTTGTTAGCTGCTTTTGGTCAGATACTTTATCTTTAATAATTTGTCTGGGATGTCTGCTATTAGAGCGTTTGCGCCTTTTTCTATGTTTTCTTCTTAAATATTTATATAGGTTAGTGCCTTGTTGTTTTAGCTTGTATAAATATTTATAAATGGTTTCAATGCTAACCATTTCGAGGCTTCTTTTTTTACAAACTTCTGCAATTTGTTCAGGGCTTCATAAGCATTTTATTAACCATCTAATTCTACGTTTGACTTGTCCAGTTAATTTAATTTTTTTGTTTTTTAACTGATGCCTTTTCATACAAAATTTATGAGCAAAATCAGGGTCATATATCTGCTTCTTGGCAGTTCGTTTACTGTTTCTGCAAATTTCATTACGAATACTTCTTTCAGAAAAGTCGATAATTTTTGCAATCTGTTTTTTCGTTGTTTTCGCTTCGATTAAAGCGGCAATTTGATACCTTTGCTGTAAGGAAATTTGTTTATTCATATTTTTCACACATTGAAAATCGAAATTTTCTGTAAAATACTTGGGGCATATCCCAAGTATTTTAGTTTAGAAGATGAACTATTTTACGAGGCAATAGAAGATAGCCGGTTTGATAAAAACAGAACAACCACAGGCATTGTAGTTGAACTTACCAAGGGTTTAGAAGTTGGCGTCTTTTATCGCTTTGAAAATGAATTGAGTAGAAAAATATCGGATTTTGAACATACTACAGGCTTGTATATAGCTTATAAAATTAAAAGAAAAAAGAGGATAAAGCAACTAAAAAATAGCGTTTTGGGCATCCGTTTCGTTGGTAATTATTAAGTAAATTTTAAATATACAAATTAATAAATGAGCAAATTTTTAAAGCATTTTTTATGGGGCACGGTAGCTTTAGCCTTGAGCATACTTTTACTATCTTGCAAAAGAAAAAACAAAACCGCTTCTTTAATTTTGCCTAACTACAATTACAATTTTAATATGAATGCGCCCTCAGAGGTATCATACATATCAAAAAAATTGAAGGAAATTTCTGGTTTAACATTTGATGCCTCGGGCAATATATTGGCCATTAATGATGAGAAGGGAATTATATTTAAGTTAGATGCAACAAGCAGGAAAATTATAGATAAAATTGATTTTGGTAAAAACGATGATTACGAAGGTATTGCTTTTGGAGATAACAAAATTTTTATAGTAGAAAGTAATGGAAATATAAAAGTAGTTAGCAGTAAAAACTATAAAAAACTGAATGAATACAACACCAAATTGTCTGCCAAAAACGATATTGAAGGTGCCTTTTATGAAAGCGAAAACGGCGTTTTGCTACTGGCCAGCAAGTCGCAATCAAAAAGTGGAACGGCTAAAGTTTTTCGGTTTAACACGGAGGCTGAAAAAATTACTGATTCGTTAAAATTTGGAATTGACATTATACCCGATACTGATTCGTTGAGGCTTTTAAATATGGTAAAACACGTGTTGGTTAACTTAACAATAAAACACCGTTTAAAACAATTTGCACCTTCGGGCATTGCCTGCGATCCGCTTACTGGTGAATATTATATACTTTCGAGCCGTGGGAAGTTGTTGGTTATTTTAAATGAAGCTGGCACTATATTGGCTGTAAAATTTCTTTCGAGGCGAGTTTTTGGCCAACCGGAAGGCATTGCTTTTGATGTGTTGGGTAACTTATACATTAGCAACGAAGCAAAATCGCACCAGGCCAATATTTTAAAGTTTGATAGAATTGAGTAACGCATACCAAGTAGCAAATACTAAGCAATGGTTAAAAAATTAGTTTTGAATAGCGTTACTATTTGTTGATTTTGCAAAATTACTTATGTATTAAAAAAATAAAATATATTTGGATAAACCATAGAAAACGAGGCTAATTTGGAGGCCTCGCCCAGTCGTTGGTAACCTAAATTAGTTAAAACTTCAATTCTTTAGGAATGCGAAGAAAATAAATTTACCAATTTGGAGTAGATTTTTTTCTTGACAAGGCGAAAAACCTAGACTTAGTGTGGCTAAGACGAGGCTTTTCAACAAAGTATATCGGAAAATGACAAAATCAGATGGTAAATTTACTTTTTATCATTTCTTAGGCATACTATTACTTTTCCCAAACACCATTTTTTTTAACTCAAATTTTAAAATATCTGAAAAAATATTACCTTGTAAGTTAATTTATTTAACATCAAAAAAATCCCAACATAATTTGATTCAAAAACAATTTTAAATATGAAAAAATTTATACCAATTCTACTATTATTTGCAGCAAGTTTGATCGCTGTAAATACGGTGTCCGCATCAAACTTAGCTGAAGAAAAAGAAGTTAAAATTTTCCAAATTTCTTTTGAACAAAGCGTCAATCATAATTTTGATGACCTTTTACTTCGCAAATCAGAGGGTTTCATAAAATATCAATGGGAGCCAGAAGGCTTATACATTATTATGGAAACCAATGTAACAGAAGGTCAAGTGTATGAGGTTTTAAAACAGCTAAATCTTTCTTCAACTTTCAAAATTAGTGGTTTTAAAAACCGTGTTTTACCTGTTAAAGCTTTAAAAAATTAAAACTATTAAATTAAACTATTATGAAAAGAAATAAATACAAATTACAAATATTTGCTTGCTGCCTAACAAGCATAATTATTGCCTTTAGCACTATAGATGGTTTATCTCAACCAGCCAATGACTTATGTGCAAACGCAACACCCTTAACTGTAGATGCAACAGAAACTTGCGTACCAACAGCCGTTAATAATAATGCTGCAACAGATTCTGGTGAGTTGCCAGCACCCTCTTGTGCAAATTATTCAGGTGGTGATACCTGGTATTCTGTAACTGTTCCGGCAAGTGGTATAGTAAGTGTAGAAACAAATAATGATGGTAGTGGCACTATTGCTGATTCAGGAATGTCTCTATATTCAGGAACTTGTGGAGCACTCGCTGAGATAGAATGCGATGATGATGATAGTGCAGATGGCCTTTTCTCATTGATAAACTTAACCGGTTTAACACCAGGAGATGTTATATTTGTACGTGTTTGGGAATTTGGAAATGATGTAGCTGGTACTTTTAGTGTTTGTGCTTATGAGCCATTACCTCCTCCTCCTCCTCCGGCAAATGATGAATGTGCTAATCCTGTAGCTTTGCCAGTTAATGCTGATTTGGCTTGTGGTATGGTAATTAACGCCACCATTGAAAGTGCTACCGATTCAGGTTTAGATACCCCACCAGAAGATAATGTTATTTGTGGTGGCACAGAAGATGATGATATTTGGTTTACCTTTGTTGCTACTAACAACCAGCATCAAATAGATTTAACAAACATAACCGGTAGCACAACCGATTTATATCATTCTGTTTGGGAAGGTAATTGCGGAGCATTAACTAATTTATTATGTAGCGACCCAAATACCAGCACACTTACCGGTTTAACGCCGGGCAACACATATTATGTAAGAATATATTCTTGGACTGCCACAACAGGACAAGACTCAGTATTTGATGTTTGTATCGGAACACCACCTCCTCCTCCTCCAGGTGATGAATGTGCTGATCCAATACCTTATCCAGGAGATGTTGAGGCTGGCACTTGCGTAACTGGTTTTGATTTTACAATTTTCTCTGATAATGGAAACCCAAGCCCAACTTGTGATTTTGGGGGCGATGCCGTAGTTTGGTTTAGTTGGACTGCACCTATTATTACAGCTGCAGGAGACCCAATAGATTTAAATTTCGATGATGGTGATGGACAGGCCATGGACTGTGATATAGGCATTGAAGTTTATGAAACCGATTGTACAACTCCAGCGAGTAATTGCCTAAGTAATGTAAGTGGTAATCTTACTGGATTAATTCAGGGAACAGATTATGTATTGCTTGTATATCAAGATTCGCCCGCATCTGCAGCTTGTGATTTTTGTTTAAGTATAGCTTGTTCTTCACCTATAGCAACAGGAACAGCTATCTGCCAACCTGGCGACGAAGCAAATTTTTATGTAGAAGTAAATGTAACCAACATAGGCGTTGTCAATACTGCTTATACAGTAGATATTGCCGGACCACAAGCTAATATTACAGCAACAGGTATCACGACTTATGGTCCTTTTCCAAGTGGTACACCTGTTGATGTTGTTTTAGTTGGTGTTGATGATGTCACTTGCGGCATTACTATTTTGGGTTTAGATAAATCTTGTAACATAGTTGATGGAATTGCACAAGGCGATACATTTTGCAATACAGATGCAACTGTTGCTGCCACACCAATTATTCCACCTGATCCAGGTGTTACCGCAGTATTAACTGCCGAAGGTACATTTGATGGTGAAATTGGTTTAGGTTTATATGATGGTACCTGGGATGATGGAAGTGTCATAGGATTACCTCCTGTAGGTATGGGTTTATTTGGTACTGATGCCGAAACCCAATTAGAAGCTGCCACTCCAAATGCTGGAGCAGGTTCTACAGACCCCGATGTAGCTATTGCAGGAAGTTGGGGAGATCCGGCTTCCTTAGGGGCTTCTTTTGCATCAGCTCCTTTAGTTGACGGAAATACTTACACTTTATTTATAATTGATGATTTTGGTGATGGTTGGAATGGTAATGATGCAGACTTAGTAGATTGTGAAGGCAATGTTATATTAGGTAATTTAAATCAATACATTGAACCTATTGCTGGAGATGATCAGGATGAAGTGGCTTGGATTACTTTTACATATACTGCCCCAGTAGCAACAGTAACCTGGTCTGGCGCAGGTGCTGTAACAGACGACCCTGATGGTCTGCCAAATTCAGGCGATGAAGAGTATACCTTCGATCCTTCAATGGCAGGTGCTGCTGGTTGTGACCCAACAGATGTAGATTTAACCATGTCAGTATTATTTTGTGGAGTTACTTGCGATGAAGTAGTTACCGTAACAGTAAATCCACCAGCACAAGCACCGACCATTACACGCAATGATGATGTTTGTAATTATACCATAGCTCCGGCTTGCCCGGGCGATGTTTTGGATGTAACTACCGCAACCGCAGCACCAGGCGAAGATCCTGCTGCCATAGATGTAACCGTAACCACAGCTAACGGTTGTATGGCAACTTTCCCAGTAGATCCAGCGGCCTGCCCACCACCGGGTGCTGTTTGCCAAGGTATTGATATAGCAGGCGGCTTACCAGTTATTCCAACCGAAGTATGTTCAGGTGCTACTGCAGATATTTGCTTAACATTAGTTGATGCAACAGAAGGTTTGGTAGTTACCGGTACTATTGATGGCGCACCAGTCTCCTTAATAGGTGTTGCCGGAGCAGGTGCTGAAGAACTATGTGTAACTATTGATGCACCAATAAATGAAACTTGTGACATTGTAGATGCAGTTATTCTAATAGACGCTATTCAATGTACAGACGGAACAGATTTTCCTGGAATTTTAGGAGGCGCAACATTGGTTGAAGATTTAACGAATAATAGCCTTAACCCAATAAATGTACCAGTTTATCCTACATTAATGGTTAATACTTCTGGCGATGGAACTTGCGGTATGCTAACGGCTGAATTAGTTGCTACTAACGGAATGGTTTGCGCAACAGCAGCTGGTTCTCCATTTATGTGTGCCGCCGATGGTGATGTATTGGCTTTCGATTTTACGGGCGATCCTGCATTAGATAACTTTGCAGCAGTACCGGCTGACTGTCCGCTACCAATGTTATCCGGTACGCTTACCTGCGCCAATTGTGACGGAGGCGCCACTTGTACACTTATGGCACCAGCTTGTAATGCCTGTCCCGATCCTGCTTGTGACATTTCAACAACTATTGATTTAATGACCGGAATGGAATTAAATGATGCTGCAGAATTTGGTGGTGCAACACCTGCTGTATTTCCAGATTATGATATTACCACCAATATGGGCACACTAACACTACCTATGGGAGGCGACCAAATTTTTGCCGTATCAGGAGTAACCGACCTCAGCTTGCCCAACAATATAAGCGAGGTATGTTTAACTATGGATATTAATGTTATATCTGGTGAAATACCATTTCTATTAGAATTTAGAATAGAAAACGGAGTTGCTGGTCAACAGTTACAGTTTAATACAATGGTTGATGGTTTAGGAATGTGTTCAGTTGGCGGAAACTTGGCTGATGCTACAGCGGCTGGCGGTTTTACCTTTATGAATGGTGCAAGTTATGCTGTAGTAGCCGCAATTGCCGATTTTGATGGTACACCAGTTTCAGAAGATTTGGTGGTTGAAATATCAAATATTATGCTAACCGTGTGTGCACCAGACCCAGCTATTTCGGGTTGTACTGATATGACCGCTGACAACTTTGATCCTGCTGCACAATGCGATGACGGAAGCTGCCTGTTTACTATAGATTGTACCTTAATGGCACCGGCTTGTAATGCTTGTCCCGATCCGGCTTGCGACATTAGTACTGTTATTGATATAGCATCAGGTACTATTTTAAATGATTCACAAGGTGGTGGAGCAACGCCTGTTTTTCCAAATTATGATAACGCTGCCAATATGGGAACACTTACATTACCTGCTGGTGGTGATATGATTTTTGCCGTATCTGGAGTAACCGACCTCAGCTTGCCCAACAATATTAGCGAAGTATGCTTAACTATGGATATCAATGTAATATCAGGTGAAGTACCATTTCTATTAGAATTTAGAATAGAAAACGGAGTTGCTGGTCAACAGTTACAGTTTAATACAATGGTTGATGGTTTAGGAATGTGTTCAGTTGGAGGAAACTTTGCTGATGCCGTACCAGCTGCCGGTTTTATTTTTATGAATGGTGCAAGTTATGCTGTAGTAGCCGCAATTGCCGATTTTGATGGTACACCAGTTTCAGAAGATCTTGTGGTTGAAATATCAAATATTATGTTAACGGTGTGTGCACCAGACCCAGCTATTTCGGGTTGTACCGATCCAGCAGCAGATAATTTTGACCCTGCCGCAACATGCGATGATGGAAGTTGCATGACTAATCCGACTTGCCCAATGTGCGGTGCTTGTGAAACACCCAATGAATTACCCTTCGCTGAAATAGGTGGTGGTGATCCAGATTTTTCATTTGCTGGTGCAGATGCATCGGATGATGGAACACAAATGATAATAAATGCAGGTGGTAACAATACTTTTGCTGGACACGGATATTTTATTGATCAAAGTGCCATACCCGCAGGTGCAGTAAATGAAGATTACTGTATTTTTGGTGATTTTAATGTGATCGCTGATCCAGCTGATTTACCATTTACAATTGAGTTTAGGATAGAAAATAATGGTGTTGGAACATTTATAGAATTTAATACCGTAGTTTCTACATCCGGACCAATTACGATAGGTGGAAATTTATCAACAGGTGGACTAGTAGGACCATTTGACATAAATGGAACTGCACCAGCCCTGGTAGTAGCCATAGCGATACCTGGGCTAAGTGGAAATGCGCCACCAACACAAGACATTATAGTTGAATATTCAAATATTTACATTACCGATGGTACTTGTAACCCAGTAATTGTTGAAACACCAACAGCACCATTAATAACAGATGCTGCTTGCCCTGATGGAATGAACTTAGAACCAGGTGTAATTGATTACAGTAGCACAACTTGTACAAATGCTAATGATGTATTGGAATATTCTTTAGATGCTGGAGCAACCTGGTCAACTGTACAACCAACTTATGCAGATATAGAAGCCGCAGCTTTAGGCAATACCTTAGATGTACGTTGCGAATGTGAAGGAAATACCTCCGCACCAGTACAGGTAGTAATTAATCCAGGGGCTTGCATGACAGCCTGCCAAGGTATTGATATTGTAGCCGGCTTACCAGTTATTCCAACAGAAGTATGTTCGGGTGCTACAGCAGATATTTGCCTTACTTTAATTGATGCAGCAGAAGGTTTAGTTGTTACAGGAACTATTGATGGTGTAGCTGTAACTTTAACAGGTATGGCTAGTGGAAATGCTAATGAATTATGTGTAACCATTAACGCTCCAGCAAATGAAACTTGTGATGTTGTTGATGCAGTAATACAAATTGACGCTATTACTTGTACTGACGGAACAGATTATCCTGGTATTTTAGGAGGCGCAACATTGTTAGATGATTTAACTGGTGCTGGGCTAAACCCTATAAACGTGCCTGTTTATCCAACATTAAGTGTAGCAATCTCAGGCGATGGAACTTGTGGAATGCTTACAGCTGAATTAGTAGCTACAAACGGAGCTGTTTGTGCAACTGCTGCTGGTTCGCCATTTACTTGTACTAACGATGGAGATGTTTTAAGCTATGATTTTACTGGTGATCTTGCATTAGCAAATTTTATCGCTGTACCTGCTGATTGTCCATTACCAACTTTAATGGGTAATTTAACTTGTGTTGGTTGTACTTGTGAAGATGCAATAACAGGTAATATAAATGTAGAGGAACCAACCTGCGACATTACGGGTATGATGGTTGAAATTTTAGATAGTAACGGAATGCCTGTTGTTGGCTCTCCGGCTATGGTTGATCCAGCAACTGGTGATTATAGTTTGCCTGGTCCGTTTCCTTGTGGAACGTATACTGTAGAAATTGTTGTAGGTACAGCACCAATTTGTTATGAACAATTAGGTGGTACAGTAGGTCCATTCGCATTTGAAATAAATGGAGATGGAATTGCGGACGGCGCTAACTTTGGTACTACACCGCAAATACCAACTTTAAGTCAATGGGGTTTAATTACTTTAGCTTTATTAATGATGTGTTTTGGCGCCATTAAAATTGGCTTACCAGTCATCTTTACTTCAAAAAATGAAGTTTTATAGTTTAATCAAAACTATTTAATAAAATAAATTAACTAAAGGCGGTCTGTAAAATTACAGACCGCCTTTTTTTTGTTTTAAGAAGATTAGGTAAAAGCTTTAAAAATCTTAAAATTTGTTAAAAAATAGACTAAAATTCAATATTTTAGAAAAAAAAGTCAGGAAATGTGAACTATTTAAAGAAAGATACAGTTATTAGAGGCGTGGTAAAGATGTAAAAAATACACATCTTGCCTCTTTATTTTTTTAATTTAATATAACAATGAGTAACGGTACAGTAAAATTTTTCAATGACGCCAAAGGTTTTGGCTTTATCACACCAGATGATGGTGGGAAAGACGTTTTTGTTCATGTAAATGGCTTAAACGGTAGTTCAATTAGCGAAGGAGACAAAGTCTCTTATGATGTTCAAGAAGGACAAAAAGGAATGAATGCGGTAAATGTTTCTTTAAAATAACATTCGCATTTAAATTTTAAAATCATATTGGGTTCGTTAAATTTTAACGAACCCTTTTTTTATACCATTTAACACTTAACTATAAAACTTATATAATTAATACTTTATATAAGTTGTTTGCCCCAACTACACTAAATATGGCGCTATTTCAATTATAGAATTTTCATTTAAAAGCTAATTTGTATTGTTAGATAGTTTATCACTAATTGCTATTCCTTTTTTATTCCGCCCAATTTCTTAATTTTGTTCCAATTATGATAATCTACAATATTACTACCAAAGTGGACTATAACATACATAATAGTTGGCTTGCTTGGATGAAAGAAAAACACATTCCAGCAGTAATGGAAACAGGGATGTTTTTAAGTAGCCGTTTATGCCGATTAATTGATCCTGTTGATGGAGATGGTTTTACTTATGCCATTCAATATTTCGCTAAAGACATTAACAAAATAAAATCTTACAAAAACGATTATGAACCGAGCTTAACTAAAGCACATCATAACTTATTTGCAGATAAAGCAGTTTCTTTTAAAACACTATTAAAAGTGGTGGAATAAAGGGTTATATTATTAATTAAGTATTACAATACTTAGGTTTAATAGCGTTGCAAAACTTACCCAAAGTAAATAAGGCACTAATAACCAAGCCGCCAATTTGTTAATTCGTTTAAAGTAAAAAATACAAGTTACAATTAAAATTAATAACACAATTATATTTACTAAAGCTAATAAAGGATTTTGCATTCCAAAAAAAGTAATTGACCAAAAGGCATTTAAAATTAGCTGTGTTACAAATAAATAAATCGCACTTCTAACTAATAGGTTACTTAAACCACTATGCCAAACTAATGCTACCGAAACGCCCATTAAAATATATAATAAAGTCCACATTGGACCAAATATCCAATTTGGCGGGTTAAAGCTTGGCTTATTTAGAGTAGCATACCAAGTATTTATTGAATTGCCAGTAGTAATACCCGACAAGCTTCCAATAACAATGCAAATTACTACGCATAATAAAATTTTTAATAGTAGAGATTTTTCCATACTATAAAACTATTCTTCAATACAAGTATAAATAACAAGTAAAGAATCTGCTCTTTGCGCAACAAAATCTTCAAAAGAATCTAAATCTTTTTTTGCACCGCACACTTGTGAGCGGTATATTTTTTCCTCTGTGTTTTCAATATAGGTATAAGTACAAGTTCTACATTTTTCGCAACCCACTAAAGTAAACGCAATGGCAATTAAAGTAAATGTAATTAAGCTAAAATATTTCATAGATAATATAATTGTTTATCTATTTTTTAAATCTACAAATTCTTGAGCATTATTACCAGTATAAATTTGTCGCGGCCTTCCTATTGGCGTTTTCAATTCTAACATTTCTTTCCATTGCGATATCCAACCTGGCAACCTACCCAAAGCAAATAAAACAGTAAACATTTCAACAGGAAAACCTATAGCTCTATAAATAATACCGCTGTAAAAATCAACATTTGGAAACAATTTCCGCGATTTAAAATAATCATCATTTAAAGCTGCTTCTTCTAATTTTTTGGCAATTTCTAATACTGGATCATTTACACCTAATTTCTCTAAAACCGAATCTGCCGCTTTTTTAATAATGGTGGCTCTTGGATCGAAATTTTTATAAACCCTGTGACCAAAGCCCATTAAACGGAACGGATCGTTTTTGTCTTTAGCTTTATCTAACCACTTGGTAGTATTGCCACCATCTTTCATTATGTTTTCTAACATTACCAATACCGCCTGGTTGGCACCACCGTGTAAAGGTCCCCATAAAGCAGAAATACCTGCCGAAATAGAAGCGTACAAGTTTGCGTGTGAAGAGCCTACAATTTTAACGGTTGAGGTTGAACAGTTTTGCTCATGATCGGCATGTAGTATTAATAATTTATTTACGGCATCTACAATAATCGGGTCAATATCATATTTTTCTGTTCTATGCCCAAAGGTCATTTGTAAAAAATTTTCTACATAACCCAATTTATTTTGAGGATAAATTATTGGATGTCCAACACTCTTTTTTAATATCCACGATACTATTGTTGGAAACTTAGCCAACAAACGCACCATTGTTAGATCTACTTCTTCTTTTGCGCGATTAGGATCTAACGAGTCGGGATAAAAAGTAGATAATGAAGATACAATGCTTATTAGCTGACCCATAGGATGCGATTTTGATGGGTAGGCTAGAAAGAAGTTTTTAATATCTTCGTGCACCAAAGTATGTCTTGATAATTTTAAATCAAAAGCTTCTAATTCATCTTTTTTGGGTAAATGCCCAAACAATAACAGATAAGATACTTCTGTAAAAGAGGCGTTTTCTGCTAAATCCTCAATATTATAGCCTCTATACCTTAATATACCAGCTTCACCATCTAAATAAGTAATTGCGCTTGTGGTAGAACCTGTGTTTTTAAAACCTGGATCTAAAGTAACCAAGCCTGTTGCAGCTCTTAATTTACTTATATCAATTCCTTTTTCGTTTTCAGAACCAGTAACAACTGGTAAGTCAATTTGGGTGTCTTTGTAGTGCAAAACCGCTTTATCGTCCATAAGGTTTATTTAAGATCAATTTATTTGCAAAAATATAAAACAATTTATGCAAAAGTAAATGAAAGATGGCATTTGTTTTAAATGACTTTACAATACCACAGGGTAAAGCCTACAAATTTTCTTAAAAAAACAATTTTTACTTTCATTTTAAAGCAACTTACGTAACTATTCAGTAGAGATAAGAAGTTAGACCGCTTCGCTGTTAGACGTCAGACAAATTCGATTGAGTGAGTTCAAAACACTCTTTTTCTCCCAAATTATATCTGACCTCCGATGTCTAACAATGAAATGATCTGACATCTGAATAGTTACCAATTTACTTTATTTAATTTTATTCGCGCCACCATTTGTTATTTGAAACATCCATATTTCAGTCGTGGAACTAATTTAAGTTCATTCCATCTTTACAAACCTGCCTGAGGCAATGGAAACCTCATCTTTTAAAAAGTGAATTAAATAAGTACCACTTTTCAAATGCCTAATATCAACATTTTTTATTTTACTATTTAATTGAGTTTTTAAAATTTCAGTACCATTTAGATTGTAAATAACATAACTATCTGGTAGAGATTTTAGACCATTAGAAAAAACGAAGTTTAATTGATGCTGTGCTGGGTTGGGGGAAATGGTAATTTCAGTATGGTAGCTTATGTCATCTACATTGTTAATAATATCAGTATATGTATCTATTGAATCGCAAGGGTAATTGAAATTGGGCTGCTTAAACACGTGGCCCGAACTATCAGAAAAACAAAAAATGCCTGTATAAATATCGCATAAACCTAATTGGTTTTTATAAAATAAACCATTAGTAATATCTCCAATGCCTTCAATCCATCTTAGGTTTGGGGTGCAGGTAAAGTCTTCTGTTTTCAATAAAATCTCTTTTCTTATTTGGCCATTTAAGGTTGTAAACTCATTAACTTCATCAACAATGGCATAATAATCATCTCCTGTATAAGGTAGAAAAAAAGTATCGTTTACTGCCAAATTAAAATCGTAGTAAATTTGTTCTACAATTGAATCAGCTGTTGTTTGGTTCTTGTTTATTTTGTATAATTTATTATTTTCATACCTGGTGAAGTTGCCAAACCAATGCTGATAAGTATTGTTATTGATTATGGTATCTTTCCCATCATATTTATAAACTGACCCGAAGCTACCTGCTCCTTCTAAACCAGGCGGCCCACGAAAGGTTACATAACCCCATTCGCTTTCTGGGGCGGGGATGGGGTAGCCTTTTTGAGTATCCTCAGTTTTTTTAAAACCGACTGTTTTACAACTGATTGACTCTACCGATTCGAATTTATGGTAAATTAATAATGAGTCGTTAGTAACCAAGCCTTCGCCAAAAGCACCGAAATACCCTAAAATAGGATCAAAAAGGGTTTGTGGATAAATAAAAAAAGTGCTATCAGTTAATATGTTTGCATTTACTGAATATTCTAAATATACTTCAATCTTTAAATCGATCGTATCAATTTCTGATACATCAATCTTTACTGTACTTATTAATGTATCCAAAAAAAGTTGATTATCGTAATTCACATTTTCAAAATGTGCAATTAAATCATCAAAATTATCAGGAATAAAACAAACGTGATTAACTTCATATTCACCAACAAAATGTTCTATACTTTGGGTGTTGGCATTTAAAACAAGGCTTATAAGGCACATAATGTAAAAAAATAATTTTAATCTCATTTGTTTATACTTATTCAACTTTAACAAACCTTTTAGCTGCAATGTTTGTTTTATTATTATAAAAATTAATAATGTAATTACCGTTTGGTAAGTCGCTAACATTTATGCTTTCAAATAGCTGGCTTGTATTTTCTAAAACAATTTGGCCATTAGTATTAAAAATGTGATAATAATTATATATTTTATTAGATAAAACAGGCCACAATACTTGCAATTGTTTTTTTACAGGGTTAGGATAAAGCTTAATGGTTTTATACAATAAGTTATTTTCTTCTATGCCAACCTCTATATCTCTTATTTTTTTGCCATTGCAGTCACACCTAACTACTAAATTATAGTTTGCGGTACTCATATTTAAATCAATTGAGTCTTTATAAATTACGCCGTTACCATTTACGTATTGTATAATACTGTCTTCATTTAAAAACAAATGGTTGTATATCCAAAACATACTATCGTTTTTCACATTAAAACCTAAAGTATAGGGCTCAATTAAAACGAGTTTTACCTCAAGTGCTGAAGTATCATTAGTTGTGTAATTTACTTCTACTTCATATTCAGTAAATTGTTCCCAAGTGTTTCTAACGGCCTCCCAACAGCGTTGCTTTACGGCATAAATGCCGGTAAAGTCGGACAGGTTTTGAGCAGAAATAATGTTGTTGATAGTAACTGCCAATAATATAAATTGTATTATTTTTAATTTCATTATTAATATTATTATTCACCACATATTACACTAAGAGCGGTAAAGTTACTACCGCTTTTTGTTTCAAAACCGCTATTTAAAATAATTTCATTACTTGCTTCAAAAGTAACATTGTTATTAGGCTCTATTGCAACATTACCATTTGTACTTATGTTTACGGCCTCTGTTATACTTGGTATAATACTGGTACTATTGTAAGTTACATCGCTGTTATCACAAAAATCTACCCTAAAAATCATCCTATCACCACCTGAAACTGATATATTTTCAATTGAAACATTACACTTGGTACTATCAGAAATAAAGCAAAAGGGATTACTAGTATTATTAAATTCTATTCTATTGTCATTTGAACTAAGATTTGCGTTTAAATATCTACCAACACTATTTGGTGAACCATCTGGTCTGAAAGCATATACTTCATCATAAATGCCACCTGGTATTTCAGGATAAAATCTACTAAAATTACCTCTATAGTTTTCATTAATGCGATATATAATTATTCCTTCACCTGGTAAATTACTTTCGAAAATTCCAATTTTCCTTCTATACTCTAAGACAAGATATTCATCTGTATTTTTTAAAGATATTTTATACCGATTAAAGTTTGTTGAGGTTAGTGAATTTAGTGAATAAATACCCGACTCCGTTATTTCGGGTATCTCAGGTAACCAGCCACAATATTTATATTTTATGTAAGCACAAGGGTGTTGGGGTGGGTTTGTGTTACGTCCCATAACATCCCATCTATTTATCGGACTTGAGACGAAATAATTGAGATGATATAAATCTGGCGCTCCAAAATGCCCATCGATGGGGCCATAAAATTTGACCAAAAGAACCTCTACTACCATTTAATATGAAACTGATATTATCTACTTTACCATCATTATTAAAATCAATATCTAAGCTTTGAGGTATTTCATCTTTAATAAGATCAATAGCATTAAGTAGTAAATTGTGTTCTCTTCTGGCTCTTTCTGCAAAATCACTTTTGTCATATCCATTTGGGTTAGTTGCAGTTTTTTGGGCATAATAACTTCTATCTTCACTATCTTTATAAGAAAGAACCATAGTTCCATTATTAGCTGGATAAAATGTAGTATTAACATCTAACTTATTATAAGATGCTTCTTCAAAATAGTTAGCAACTGTATTTAAGTTTTCACCTTTTTTATTAAACATATCGCTATACTTTTGTTGTTCAGCAGGAAATTCGTCCTGATCTGCAAAACGTATATAAACCACAATATTGTTTAACCTCACCTGGCCATCAACGCTTAAAAAATCTTCTCTGCTAATACTTGCTGGAGTGTTTTCTGTAAAAACATCAATAGTTTGACTAAGTACTTCTGGTGGAAGATTTATGTTAGGCAATAATCCATTATTTTCAGGATCATCAACACCTGGCAATATATTGGTAGGCAATAATTGTTCATCTATTAAATTAGCATAACAATAAACACCAGTTATGCCATCTTGTACAATAGTAAAACCGTTTTCATCGTGCAGCCAGTTGTAAAATTCATCGCCACTAGTAAAAATATTTAGTTCAGTACCGTCGGGCTGAGTTACCTCTACTGATATGTAGGTTAAGTAGGCGGCGTTTAAAGCTATGGGCGAGCAAGCAAATGTAATTGCTAAAAAGTAGATTTTGATTAACGCATTCATAATATAAAATTTTAATAGTTAAATGCTTGTGCTTTCAATTGCTATCTTGTGAGGTACGAATATACAATAATATAATAAAATTATAGTTAAATAAACAATCGCAATGGCAATTAAAAATTTTACTTTCATTTTAAAACATTTTACTTTACTTAGTCTTATTCCCGCTACGCCTTGTTAGTTCAAACACTCATCTTTCAGTTGTGGCACAATTTAAATTATTCCATTTTAATAAACCTGCCCGAAGCTATGGTAACCTCATCTTTTAAAAACTGAATAACATAAACACCCGCTTGCAAGCCACGCACATCAATGCGTTCAAACAATTGACTTTTATTTTCTATAACACTTTGCCCACTTAGATCATAAATTTTGAAATTATTATAAGATTTGCCTGATAAGATGGGCCACAATACTTTTAACTCCTCTTTTACCGGGTTTGGGTATAAGCTTATTGCCTTATTTAATACGCTGTTTTCTTTAACAGTTAAAGGCACATCTCTTACTTTATTGCCATTGCAATCGCATTTAAAAATAATACTATCGTTTGCTGTGTTCATATTTAAGTCAATAGAGTCTTTATATATTACTCCATTACCATCAACAAATTGAGTTAAATTGTTTTCATTTAAAAATAAATGGGTATATACCCAAATCATACTATCACTTTTGGCATTAAAGCCTAAGGTATAAGGTTTAAGCAGTAATAGCTTCATTTCAAGATTGGTTGAATCGTTGGTAGCATAGTTTATTTCCACTTCATATTCGGTTGTTTCTTGCCAGTTATTGTTGAACTCCCAACAGCGTTGTTTTACGGCATAAATGCCCGTAAAGTCTTCAAGGTTTTGGGCAAAGAGGTTCTGACCTAACAAAACAACCACAATTGTGATTAATAATTTTACTTTCATTTTAAAAAAATTTGTGTCTTATTCGTGCCACGACTTGTTAGTTCATCTTTCAGTCGTGGCACGAATTTAAATTCATTCCATTTTAATAAACCTGCCCGAGGCAATGGAAACCTCATCTTTTAAAAAATGAATAATGTAACTGCCGTTTGATAATCCGCTAACATCAATACTTTCTATCAAAGGTTTATTGGCTTCTTGTAAAAGCTGCCCTTTTAAATTGTAAATTTTGTAGCTATAATAAGTTTGGTCTTTACTTAAAAGTATTAACCTATTTTTAACAGGATTAGGATAAAGTTTGATAAATTCATTTGATAATTCTATTTCTTTTATATCAACATCAATATCTCTTATTTTTTTACCGATGCAATCGCAACCATTCCCTACTAAAGAGTTAGCAATTACTGCACTAAAACTTATGTGTATTGAGTCATTAAAAAAGCTCCCATCACTATCAAAAAATTCTATACTATGATAATCTTCAAACTCAAATATTTTATTGCGAATTTCAAAAACACTATCATTTATAAAATTTAAATTTAACGTGTAAGACCTTGGAAAAAGTTTAAGGTTTACCTCAAGATCAACTGTATCAGTAGCTGCACTATTAACTTCTAATTCGTATTGAGTAGTATCAATTGAGTAATATATGGTATCATATGGAGGCAAGTTATCTAAGAGAGCCCAACACTTTTGTTCAACTAAATATACACCTGTAAAGTCAGCAGGGTTTTGAGTAAATGCTGTAATGCCCGTTAATATAAACAAAAATTTCAAGGTGGCTATGAAAGACATTTTTTTCATAAAAAGTAGATTTTGAGTAATGCATTCATATTATAAAAATTTAATAATTAAATGCTTGTGTAATTTAATTTTGCCTATTAATAAAATCGAAAGTACTTAAAATTCAGGTATCAAAAAACAATTTTAACTTTATATAAAAATAATTGAAGTGTAGTTGAAATTAAAAATCTACATAAAATATTTCTACAGAAAAAGATATTTCGGCAATTAACATTATATTCATCTTTTTTGTAAAACTAATAAAATTAAGTGTTAGCAAGCATAACAAAAAGTATTAATTGCAGGGGTGAGCTTATCTGTTTTGATGAACCTAAATTAATGGGAATTTTAAACCTTACTTCAGACTCGTTTTATGATGGCGGCCAGCATAACAACCTTAAAAAGCAATTACAACAAGTAGAAACAATGCTAATCGAAGGAGCCGATATTATTGATATTGGTGCAACATCAACTAGGCCAGGAGCAAAACTTTCTAAACCAATGGAAGAACTCAACACTTTGCTACCTGTTATTGAAGCTATTCAAAAAGAATTTCCAAATTGCATTGTTTCTATTGATACTTACCACGCAAAAGTAGCCGACGATTGCATAAAAAATGGTGTCCATATAATAAATGATGTTAGTGGTGGTTTAATTGATGAAGCCATGATACCTACAGTAGCCAAATACAAAAATATTCCTTATGTTATGATGCATTTAAAAGGCATACCAGAAAATATGCAACAACAATGCAATTACGAAAACTTAATGGCAGAAATAATTGACTACTTTTTACAAAGAATAAACCTTGCTAAAAAAGCTGGTATTAAAGATTTAATAATTGATGCAGGTTTTGGATTTGGTAAAAACACCAATCAAAATTTTGAGTTATTGCAACGCTTAAATGAACTTCGTTTGCTGGGTAATTTTCCTGTTTTAAGTGGTTTGTCACGTAAATCTTTAATTTGGAAAACCTTAAATATTAAACCTGCCGAAGCACTTAATGGAACAACAGTTTTAAATACCATAGCTTTGTTAAATGGTTCCAACATTTTAAGAGTACACGATGTAGCCGCTGCTAAACAAGCTATTACACTTTTAAAACATTTAAAAGCCGCATAAAATGGAAATTGGATTTTTAAAAATACGGCTTATTGATATAATTGATATTTTATTAGTCGCATTTATATTATATCAAATATATAAGTTGCTTAGAGGTAGTTTAGCATTTAATATTTTTATTGGTTTGTTGGTATTTTATGCAGTTACTCAAATTACCAATTTATTGGGTATGACTTTGGTAAACGGAATTTTATCACAATTTTTAAATGTTGGAGTATTGGCTTTATTAATTGTTTTTCAGCCCGAAGTAAGGCGATTTTTGTTGCAATTAGGCAGAGGTAACCCATTTAACAGCATCAACTTTTCAAAAATAACTAATTGGCGTAAAAAAAATGATAAAATTAAAGCCGACCCACAAATTAAAGAAGCATTGGTTGGTGCCATAAACAAATTTACCGAAGATAGAACAGGAGCACTAATTGTATTAGCTGATAGCCGCGAAAAAACATTTTTTGATGATACCGGTATTTTGTTAGATGCCAACATAAGTATAAAGTTGTTGCAAAGTATTTTTGATAAAACCAGCCCTTTGCATGATGGCGCTGCTATTGTTAGCGGAAATAAAATTACCAGAGCGGGATGTATTTTACCAGTTTCAGAAAATTCGGATATACCAAGTACGGTTGGTTTGCGCCACAGGGCTGCAGTTGGTATTACCGAGCAAATTGATGTAAAAGTAATTACTGTTTCGGAAGAAACGGGTAAAGTATCTTATGCAAAAGAAGGTAAACTTACCTATCAACTTCAACGAAAAGCGTTAAGTAGTATATTAGATGTTGTTTTAGTAGATAAAGCAAAATAAAGAGTTGCATTTTAACGGATATGCGTATATTGGCATCATAAAATTATAGCAATATTACCATTTTAAAACATATATCGATTAGTTCACTAAACGATTTTTTTCAGAATTTAGACCCTTCTGAGAAAAAGCATTTTCCACTAAATGAAAATAAAATTACATCTTTGCAAAATAATAGCAGGGCTACTAATGAAGATATAGCTTTATGCGTAGCTTATGTAAATAACGAAGTTGCAGGAAGTATTTGCATGTTGGGCGACAGCTTAATAATACCTGATAATATTACTAACTTTGCTTGGCTTAATACACTTTGGCTAAAACATAAGTTTAGAAAAACTGATATTGCCAACAAGCTGGTGGCTGCTGCAGTTCAATTATATAGTGGCAACGTACTCGTAGCAGTTTCTCCATTCAAAAATCAAAAAATTGAATCACTCGAAATATTAGATAAAATACCACCATTAAAAGGACAAACTTATTATTTTAAATCAATAAAGTACAAGCATTTACCCAACAACTCCTTTGGTCAAAAACTTAAAATAGTTCCAGTATTTATATCAGATGTTGTTAAAAATCTTTTTCATTTTACCAGAAACAAAATAAAGAAATATAAAGACGATCATACATTTTTTAAAGAAGTGCAAAATGCCGATGAGTTAAAAACGTTTATCCAACCTTTTTTACAAAAAAATATTTTTAAAAGAAATGCTGATTCGCTAAATTGGATAAAACAAAATCCGTGGCAAAAAAAAACTGACAATACAGAAAAAGCCATTCATAGACATTTTGTAATTTATGGCGACGAAGGTGAAATTATATCTTACTTAATGGTGAGCGTTATTAATAAACATTTGAAAGTACCATATATTTATGCTAGTGGTAGTACAATTTCTAAAGTAGCTAAATTTATTTGGTCGTTGGTTTATAATGAACAGTTAGAGCAGTTTACTTTTTATCATAAATTTTTTGGAAATTATTTAAGAACAATAAACTTGCCTTGCTATAAAAGAATGGGCGTAAGCCGCAGGTATTATGCAGGTGAAAGAATTAGTTGGTATTTTAGTTATGAAAACGACATTACAATTGCCGATGGTGATGGTGATTGTGTTTTCCGTTAAAACAATTACTTTTTTTTGAAAGCTACTTATCTACAAAATAAAACTTTTTATCCTGCTCTAATAAATTATCCACCCAACAAAAAAATATCATTAATAATAATAATACCTGCTTTTAATGAACCCAATCTATTTCAAACTTTAAACTCACTTTTACAAAACAAAGTAATTGTTTCAATTGAAGTGATTGTTTGCATCAACTATTCTCAAAACACTTCTACTGAAATTAAAAAAGCTTCTGATGAACAATACCAAAATTTAGTTGACTGGAGCAGCACTAAAAATACTACAGATTTCTGTTTTTATCCAATTATAATAAAAAATATAGACGTAAAAAAAGCAGGAGTTGGCTACGCCAGAAAGGTTGCTATGGATGAGGCTGCCCGAAGATTTCATTTAGCTAACAACAAAAAAGGTATTATTGTAAATTTAGATGCAGATTGTTTAGTTTCTGAAAATTACATAAATGCCATTTATAATTTTTATGCTAAAAATGAAAACTGTAAAGCCGCTAACATTTATTACCAACATATTGCAGCACCCAATTTAGTATTAAGTGAAGGTATAATTTTATACGAACTACATTTACGTTACTTAATTGAAGCATTAAAATATTGCAAATACCCATATGCATATCATACTGTTGGTTCTAGCTTTAGTGTAAATACATTGGTATATCAACAGCAAGGCGGCATGAATTTGAGAAAAGCAGGAGAAGATTTTTACTTTTTACATAAAATATTTCCTTTGGGTAATTTTGGCGAAATTGCTGATGCGGTAGTTTATCCATCTTCAAGAAGTTCGGACAGAGTGCCTTTTGGAACAGGTAAAAGTATAGCCGATTGGGAAAACCAAAAGCGAGATTTAAATAACAGCTACAGCTTTAAAATTTTTGATGTGATTAAAAGTTTATTTAACAATCCGGCTTTGTTTTATAGTACCTTAAATTATAAAACCATAGTTCAGCCTGTTTTATTTTCTTTTTTAGATGCTCAAAATTTTGAACAAGTTTTAAATGAAATAAAAAGTAATACCAATAGTAAAAACGCATTTATTAAAAGATATTACCGCTATTGGTCTGGTTTTAAGCTTTGGAAATTAATTCATTATTTAAGAGATACACAATTTAAAAATGAAAACCTACTAGACAGCTGTAAGCACTTATTAAATTTAAACGAAAAGCCAATTTTTAATAATAGCTTAGAAATGTTAAATGCATTTAGGCAAAAACAAAAAAAGGCATCATACAAATAATATAATGCCTTTTTGTTTTTTTAAGATTATCAAAATTAATTTAAAGCATCTGATAAAGCTTTACCAGCCTTAAATTTTACTGTAGTTTTAGCTTTAATCTTTATTTCTGCCCCAGTTTGAGGGTTTCTTCCTGTTCTGGCAGCTCTTTTGCCAGCACTAAAAGTACCAAAACCAATAAGTGTAACCTTATCGTCTTTTTTAAGTGTTTTTTCAATTGAAGTTAGCACCGAATTTAATGCCTCAGTAGCCTGAGCTTTAGAAATGTCAGCATCAGTTGCTATTTGATTAATTAAGTCTCCTTTATTCATAATTGTTTATCAAAAATTATTAATGTTTTAAAAATATACTATGTTTATTTAATTTAGCGGCCTACAAAAATATATTGTTTACTCAAATATCCAAAGAAATAGTAAGTAAATAATAACAGCTTTGGCTATTTACGCTTCTTTTTTGCTGCTGGTAACAAACCAGACTTGGTTTTTGCATTTTTTTTCACTTTAAATAGTCCTGTTTTCTTATCAATTCCTGGGCAACCATGCCTATTGCACGACGATAAAAATACAACTCCTATTAACAATATTACAGCAAATACTAATGTATTTCTTTTCATTTCAAATTTATTAAGTATAAAAGTGATTGTGTAATATTGCCTCTTAAACCTTAAAAGTAATTATTTTGTTTTAACCTTATTACATTTTAAAATGTTTTAAGAAAGTGTTATATTTATATAAACAAAAAATGACCGTAATTTTACATTCAAAAAGCACTTAAAAACTAAAAATTGTTGTTTAAATATTTATATGAAATTTTATATTAACCTTATGAAGAAACATTATTTTGTATTAGTTATAATAATTGCAAGCCTTGGTTGTAATTTAGATACTAGTATACCAATTTCTGAAGCTAACGGAAATATTGATGAAATAATTGTAATAATGGAAAAGTACGACTGGCAAGGTGCGCTTGGCGATACAGTAAGGCATTATTTTACGCAAGCTTACGATATATTGCCACAATACGAGTCAATTTTTGATGTGCGATATTTAGAACCCAACGGTTTTTCCAACTTACTAACATCGGCTCGTAATGTTGTAATTTTTGATGTCTTAAATAATGATAGTAGCACCAAATTAAACCACCGTTTGTTTGGAGAAGAATTAAAATCGGGAGAAAATACTTTGATAAAAAAAGATGCTTATGCGGCTGGTCAACAAATTTTAACCGTGTTTGCCAATAATTTGACCGATCTACTTTCTTACCTTAATGAAAAAAACACCCAACTAATAAAACTAATTGCTGATAATGAAAAAAACAAATTACACAACACACTATATTTAGGCGGAGAAGATAAAAAACTATCAAAATACATAAACGATAAGCTAAACATTAACATTAAAGTACCTAAAGGCTATCAAATGGCAAAAGATGATAAAAACATGGTTTGGCTTAGATTTGACAGCGAAAAATATACCGCAAACTTAGTACTACAAACTTTTGATGAAATACAAACTGCTAACGACTTTGGAGTATTAACCAGAAATAGTTTTGGCGAAAAATATGTTGAAGGCAATACCGAAGGCTCTTATATGACTACCGAAAATTTGATTGATTATTTTCAAACCCCTAAAACAATTAATAATATTGAAGTGTTAGAGTCGAGAGGTTTATGGAAGCTTACTAAAGATTTTTTAGGCGGCCCTTTTATCAACTATAAAATGGAAGATGCTGCCAGTAACCGCACCTTAGTGATAGATGCTTTTATTATGGCACCAGCTGGCAAAAAACGCCAAGTTATGCGCCAGTTAGAGTATTGGATGAATACCGTTAGTTTTTAAATAACGCCCAACCAATACATAAAGAAAGTTGCAAATGGTATTATTACAAAAAGGGTTATTAAAATAGCTTCTTTTTTTGCTCTACTGGTATGAACATCATTTGTATCGGCTACCGTAAAGTTGTTGTTGCTTTTTTTATCCGAAAAATCTGTTTTACCAACGTTTAAAAATTTGTGGCCTTTATGTGATGATTTTCGTAACATTCCCAAATTGTTTTTAGTAACTATCATTGCACTTTGTGCGTGTCCTCCAAAACTCATGTTAATTAATTTAGTTACTTTAGTAACATTAGTTTAGAAAATTTAGTTCCTGTTTTAAATCAACTTTCCATTTAAAATAAGCTGCTCAACTATGTTGTTACCAAACCAATATGGTATTTCTGCCACGCTATCAATTGGTTTTGTAATAATTAAATTTGCTTTCTTTCCTATCGTAATTGAACCTATTTTACTATGCAAACCCATTGCGTAAGCTCCATTTATAGTAACTGCGTTTATAGTTTCGTTGGGTATTAGTTTTTGTTTTATAGATGCTAAAGCAACAACCAACTGCATATTGCCGCTTGGCGTGCTGCCGGGGTTGTAATCACTTGCAAGAGCAAGAGGTAAGCCGGCATCAATAATTTTACGTGCTGGTGCAAAAGGTATATTTATAAATAATGAACAAGATGGTAAAGCAACGGGCATTGTTGTGCTGTTTTGTAATGCGGCTATGTCTTCATCTTTTAAAACCTCTAAATGATCTACACTTAGGGCATTGTGTTTTACGGCAGCTTTAATTGCTCCAAAACTGTTAAATTGATTTACATGTACTTTTGGTTGTAAGTTAAAATGTGCAGCAGCTTCTAAAATTTGTTCCATTTCATTAATGGTGAAATAATTTAGTTCGCAAAACACATCTACAAAATCAGCTAAATTTTCTTGTGCTATTTGAGGTAACATTTCTTTTATAATTAGCTCAACATAATTTTGTTTATTTTTTTTGTAAGATGCAGGCACAGCATGCGCACCTAAAAATGTGGGCTTAATAGTTAGTGGGGTAAGTGCTTTTAGTTTTTGAACAACGCGCAACATTTTTATTTCGCTTTCTACCGTTAAACCATAACCACTTTTTATTTCAATTGCGCCTGTTCCTGTTTCCATTATTTCATTACAGCGGTTTAAGGCTTGTTGTAATAATGCTTCTTCACTAGTTTCATTTAATTTTTTGGCAGAGTTTAGTATGCCCCCACCTTTTGCCGCAATTTGCTCATAACTTAACCCTTTTATTTTATCAACAAATTCGCCAGCCCGATTACCTGCAAAAACTAAATGGCTATGACTATCGCACCAGGCAGGCAATACTATTTTACCGCTTGCATCTATAGTTTCATTGGCATTATCAATGGTGCAATCTTCCATCTTACCAAAAGCAACTATTTTATCTTTTTCAATTGATAAATAGGCATTTTCAATACAAGGTAAATCGGCCATAGCTGCACCAGCTATCCATTTCAGGTTAAATTTTTCTCTTACCTGCAGTAGTTGTTTTATATTTTTTATTAATATAGCCATTTAAATTAAGTTGAAATTTCCAAACTATAAATAATAATCTGGTATTTAAAAATACACAAAATGCTGTTAGAATTCAAACTCGAAGAAGCAAATTTTATGGCGATTGAATGAAAATATTTCTACGTTCCAAGTGAACCTGTTCACTTGTGTTTTATAGAAAATGAAACGGATACCATTAGATATTATCATGATAGTATGATTTACAATGATTGCATTTTTTTATGCGGTTGCCTTATTCCAAAGTTGATTACTATTCCGAAGAGATTGAAGGTTTATTCAAGCTTAATGTTTCGCTTAAAAAAAAGCATTTAAAAAGATTCAAATACATTTATAGTTTGGATATCTTTTGTTATTAAAAAAGTATAATTTTATTTCTTAAAAACTATGTAAACCAAATACTGTAATCAGTATTTTCAGCCTTTTGTTTTGTTACAGATAACAGGAGATATTTAATTGATTATTCTGTAGCTTTATTTTATTTCCTTACTACCTCTAAAATATTATATTGATTTATTCGACTTGGTATCATTTATAGGTGTAAGTCTTTTTTTTGATGTTTTTAAGAGCTATGTATACAATTAGAAAAAAGAGACACAGTAAGTATATATTTATCACACTAGCTTTTTGGTGATTATTATAATCTTTTAAAACAAGATAGTTGTGATTATTTTGAGGGCTTATCATAGTAACAATTTCAATAATATTACGCATTCGACTTACTACATATTTTTGATTTTTTTGTTGTACCTGTATAATCAGCTCATCTCCTGCTTTGGCATTTTCTAAAAAATAGTGCTTGCCCCAGGCTTTATAGGCGTTTCTTTTTAATACGTAAATATTCGGGTCGTTTTCTAAATATATTTTTGCCGGATATTGCCTTTCTGTTTTTAATTCAATTTTTGCATATTTGCCTTTTAACTCGTGTAGTTGTTCGGGTTCCAATACCAACGATTGTTGGAATGCATATATTAATAATACCGCAATAAAAAAAACACCAAAGGCTTTAAAATTTTGTTTTAAAAAAATTTTCATTGCAACAGAAACAGTTTATAATAATGAATAACGCTGTAAAATAAATCTACATTTTGCATTTGTTTTTTTTTGCTATTCTTCGTTAAAAGCCTCGTCTATCAAAAAATGACCTTAACATGAAAGTGAATTATTTTCGCCGCATTTCTAAAAACAAAACCATATAATGTTTTCAATTAAGTTTATTGACTTTTTTATTTTCATACAAAATAAAAAAAATGAATCTATTCTAATAATTGATTTTCAATTTCTAAAGCATCAATTCTATTACACCTTAAAATTTAAAAATTTATTATTAAAACAGACTCAATAAAATACTTTTAATATGAACAAATTTTATTTAAGAAATGAGCAAAAAATACAGCGAAACATCATTAAATATTTAACTGTTACAAATATATTTTTATTTATTTAAAGCATACTTTGGTAAGGTAGCCATAATTTTTATTGCACCAAAAATCATTAATAACATAGCTAAAACAATTAAACCCCATTGGCTTAGCGTTGGAATATCAGTTGTTGGCGGGTTGGCAGTTGAAGAACAAGCCACCGGCGCATCAATGTTTTGCGTTAGCATACAAGTAGCATCTGTATCATCAGTAATGGTAATAGTTATAGTTGCCCCATCGGCAGGTAAAGTAGTGGTAAATGGTGTACCATAAGTGCCTGCACCCATTGCACCGCCAGAAATTGTATAAGTTGTTCCAATATTTGCTCCCATAGGATTAATGGTTAAAACAAAGGTATCATCAGCATCAGCAGTACCATCATCGGCAAGAGTACCTGCATTATTGCAAGCTCCGGCAGCAAGATTTATGTTGCTAATACTACAAACAGGCGGATCAATGAAACAATCAACAACGGTTACGCAATATGGGTCGTTAGAAAAATCGCAGCAAAAGCCATCGCCCATTAAGCCAGGTATTAAGGTTAAATCAATAACCGCATCGGGTAAACCCGGTACGTCTAAAATATCACCAACATTTATAGTCAACATTTGAGTAGCACAAAGGGTTTCTACATCGGTAAAAGTTACATTAGTTAGGCCTTGTGCCGTATTTATTTGATTTAATAAATCTAACAAACCAGCAAAATCGGTTGGCGTTTGCCCACACATATAGCCAGGTATTAAATCGGCCACGCATTGTTGCATAAGTGGGTCGTTTGGGTCGGGTATACACAAAACATTACATATTTGGTCGTTGATACCGGCAGCTAACAATTCTACCAATTCTAAATAGTAAGAAAAAGAAAATACACAAGCCATATCACCAATTACCGCACCAGATAAATCTAAATTAGCTGTTGGTGATACTGAAATAATCTCATCTGTTGCTGGGTCAACAATAACATAATCTTGCACAGGCGTATTTGGAGATACACCACTTATCGGCGGGCCAAAAACGTTGGTTACATCACCAACAGAAGTTTGGTCGGGCATACCCGTACCTGTTGCGCAAATATTGTCGTTTGGTGGCATAGGTTCGCCAGCCATTAAATCGCACACTACCGGTTCGGCACAAGCTACCAATGCTGCACAATAAGGTGTGGTTGATTTATCGGCGCATATTTCCCCTAAAATTTCTATCCCTAAAACAACATCGCCAATACCGGGTATACCGGTTGGTATGGTCAACTCAGAATTATCTATAAGGTTACAAGCTTGCGCTTCGTTAAAACCGAAAGCCGCATCTAACGTACTAAATAATATGGCTAAATCGGTAGGCGTTATACCAGGACAAAAACCTGGTATGGCATCGCCTGCACAAGCTCCTGTTATAGGATCGCACAATACGTTGCACAACTGGTCATCTAAAGCCAGCGTTACTGTATTTAAATTTTCTTGCGAGTAAGCTACCTGATAAACACAAGCCATATCACCAATTGCTAAGCTTGATAAGTCAATAATTCCTCCATCATCAACAATATCAATTAATTCTCCGGCTCCATCAAAAGCAATATAGTTGGTAGTTTGAGGGTCTACATTTCCGGCTCCATCATCAAAGCCACCTGTTGCTAAACCAAAAGAACCAGCTACACTATTAATACCCGGACATAAAGGTGCAGGATTTGCGATTGGTTCGCCAGCATCTACTGTACACATTTGAGCGTTGCTACTAACTATACTAAAGCAAGCGAGCGCTGTTAAAAATAAATAAAATTTTTTCATAATATATTATAAAATGTCTGATTTTGATGAGTTAGTGAATATTAGAAAATTGATGAATTTATTAAACTAACAATTAAACTTACGAGTATGAAATACAATTTGGTTTTTTGTAATCATTTTTATTCTATGTATAAACAAGAAATTATTAGTTTTAATAAAATTATAATAAATTCACATACAATAATATGTTATTTGTAATATAGTGAATAGTGTAGTTTATTATGGCTGTCCTTTGTTGTATTTCCTTTATCAACAAGTTTTATTAAACAAGCTTTTAAATAAACTTACTTAAGTTTCGGCAGTAAAATTAAATATTGATTTTTAGATATTTTTTAAAATGATTTTTTATTTAGACAACTGTCTAATAATTTGTCGAATTCATTTCAGGTTAAAAGAGCGTTTTTGACCTCACTCAACCGAATATATCTGACGTTTGATAGCGAAGTGTTCTAACTTCTAACCTCTATTAAATAGTTACAATAATTGTAAGCCACTAATATAAAACTGCTGTTAACAATAATGATAATCTTGTGTTTTTTAAAAAGGAATAAAGAAAAATGCTACTTCACCGCATAAACCGTTATGCTCAACAAGCCTTTTACTTTATTTTTATAATCTTGTACTTGCGTTTTGCTTAAGTGTTGATGCAATAGTTCATCTGGCAAATCAATAATTCTTTCTTTTTTTATTTCAACATTTTTAAAACCTACCTCATTTATTATGTTTAAGTATTCATTTTTTTCGCCTGCACCAGTTACACAACCAGCGTATAACTCAGCTTGTTGTAAAAAGTCTGCAGGCATTGTGCCAGTATAAACAATATCAGAAATGCAAAAATGCCCGCCTGTTTTTAAAACGCGATAAACCTCGGTATAAGCTTTGCTTTTGTTGGGCACTAAATTCATTACACAGTTGCTTACAATTATATCAACTAAGTCATTTTCAAAAGGCATAGTTTCAATATCTCCTTGTACAAATTGCATATTTTTAAAACCTAATTTTTGTTGATTTTTTCTAGCAAGTTCATTCATCGCTTCTGTAAAATCTATACCATATATAAAGCCATTTTCACCAACTATATTTCGGGCAATAAAACAATCGTTGCCAGCACCCGAACCTAAATCTAACACTATATTACCTTGCTTAATATTGGCATGTTCAGTAGGCAAACCGCAACCTAAATTTAAGTCAGCATCTTTTTCATAACCTTGTAAGTTGTCATAATTTTCTGCCATAATATTGTTGTAGTCTTCACCACAACAGTTGGTATTTATACAACAGCTTTGCTCACCTTTGGCAATAGCTTCATATTTTTCGAGTACTTTTGCTTTTAAATTGCTTGTATCGTTCATCTTTAAAATTTTATGTAAAAAAATAATTTGTTGCTTTAAATATTAGCAACATTTCAACGCCTTTGTGGTAAAGTCGTTAAATAATTTTTGTATTTTTTTGAGCTTTTTTTCTTCTAAACAGTAGCAAATTTTGGGTGCTTTAATAGTACCTTTTATTAGGCCTACTTTTTTTAATGCGGTAAGGTGCTGCGATATCGTAGCCTGTGCTAAAGGCAAATTTTCAACCAAATGATTAGTAATGCAACCTGGATTTTTCATCATAAATTGTACAATAGCAATGCGTGCCGGGTGTGCTAATGCTTTGGCATATTGTGCTAATTCATTTTGCTTTGTTGTAAAATTATCTGACTTACTTACTCCCATCGTATAATTAATATATTGCAATATTACGATTAATATTTTTGTTTGTCAAGTTTTAGATGTAAAACAAGTTCTATTATTTGAAAAAATAATGTATTCAATTTAGGTTTAAGGTCAGTAGTGATACGTTGTAAATTGAAGTTATTCAATTAGTTATAAAGTATGATATGAAAAAATCGTATTTTCTATTCATAAATTCATGATTTTCAATTGATTGCAAATTATAATTACAGTTAAAAAGTGTAATTTATTGTAGAATAATCACTTAAACAAAGCAAATATTATGTATGTCCCATAAACAAGTTATGTATGATGCACACATTTTCCATTCATTTTTTGAAGTCGAAAAATTTTAAAATGTACACAAATATCTGGTTTTTAATAAATTAATTTAATTTATTAGCGCATCACTATTGGTTTAAGGTAATTATTCAATAGAGGTCAGAAGTAAGATCGCTTTGCAGTAAGACGCCAGATAAATTTGGTTGAGTGAGGTCAAAAACGTTCTTTTCTGCCCAAATTATGTCTGACAATAAAATGGTCTGACTTCTGAATAGTTATGTTTAAAGTAGCTTTAATGCTATCAAACCTTTGATGAACATTGTTAAAATCATCATTTAAATCATTAAAATTGATGTTGAGCGCATTTATAGCGGTATCAATCTGAGCTTCGTTTATGTGCCCATCTTCACCATTGTTAAAAATATGTAAAACTATAGGTATTGTATAATCTGCATCAACAAGTTTTTTGTACTGCTCGTTCAATTTTAACTGTTTTACAAAATTCTGAGTAAAAGCCTCATTCTTTCTTTTGTCTTCAAGTATTTGTTTAGGGGTTGCACTTTTATTTAATATTGCTTCATAAAACAAACAAGGTAAATCACCCGAATGCTGTTCATTAACAAATTGGTTTCGTGCAAATGCAATATTGAAATAAACACAGAACAACAACTGAAATAAAATAGTATTTAGATTAATGGTTCTACTACGAATTTAATGAAACATTGCGTTTAAGGCTTAGAAGTACTTACGCATAAAGATACTTTCAATACCTCAACAGTCATCGCAGAAAAATCGGAGAGAAACGGAGATTTTATCTGCGATGATGCCTATTTTTTCGGAGAGATAGCGGATATTTTATTCCGTTGCTCTCCATAAAATTCCGCTATAACGTTTGTTCGGTTTTTCCTTTTTTCCATTAAAATGGTAGTAGAACCAGATTAAATAAAACCTATAAATTTGAATCCAAAATAAGTTATTTCTTAAAAAAAAAGTAGAGGTATTGAAAAAAGGTTGATACTACCTTAAATTAAATTTTTAAGCCGTGCCCAACTTATTAATTCTGTGCGGTTTTTAACACCAGCTTTAGAAAGCAAGCTTTGTATATGGCTTTTAACCGTGCTTTCACTTATAAAGAGCGTATTGGCTGTTTCTAAATTTGTTTTTCCATCTTTAATGGTATTCAATACATCAAATTCGCGGTCAGTAATATCAAATGCTTTGTAAGGTTTATCTGGTGGCAAGTTTTTTTCGGGTTCGTTTAACCCATCTTCAATTATAATTTGGGTAACCTTTTCACCTAAATATTTCTTTCCTCTGCAAACCGTCATTATGGCTTTTAATATTTCTTCTCTACCACTAGTTTTAAGCAAGTGCCCATCCGCCCCAGCCTTTCGGGCAGCTTTAAAAATATCAACCGTATCGTACTGCGAAAGCATAATTACTTTTATATCCTCACCAAATTTGCCTTTTATGGTTTCACACAAATTAATACCTGCCTTTTCATCATAATCCATTTTAATATCCAATAAAATTACATCAGGAACTTGTTCTTTTAATTTAGTAACAACCTCTTGTGGTTCATTTATGGAATACAAAAATTCTAAACCTGTTTCGTTCTCAAAAATAGCTTTTAAGCCATCACTAAACGATTGATGATCATCAACCGATACTATTTTTATTGTACTCATTAATACATTTAATGTTTTTTTAGATGTAAATAACGCTCAAATTTAATATTTATCATTCGTATTTCAAACCATTAAGGCTAATAATAATAAGTAAACTGCCTACTTGTATATTCTTAAAATTAAAATCATTAATTCTACTTTGAATTATTATTGATTAAGCTTAACTTTAGGGCAAAATAAATATCTGTTTATGATTAAACTTTACAATAAGATTTTTTTGATATGTTTAGGCATATTTGCTTTAAACATAGCAATAGCCAAAAATAATAATACAAAGCAACTCAAGCAAAACCATTATAGCAATTTAGCTATGGATTGTGCGCCTGCTAACAGCTCTACCGCTTTAGAAATAAACAATGCCAAAGTATATTTAGGTACTGGTGGCGAAATTTTTTATAGAGCCGCTTTAACAGATGCAGGCTACGAAATTCCGAAAGGAAGTGGCATATATTCCATTTTTGCTGGTGCATTATGGATTGGTGCTTTAGATGATGATGGCAATTTAAAGTTAGCTGCACAAACTTACCGCACCAATGGGGAAGATTTTTGGCCCGGTCCATTAGACGATAATGGTCAAACCAATAATTTTACCTGTTCCAACTTCGATAAGTTTTGGTCGGTAGCCAAAAGTGAAATTGATGCATTTAATGCAGATTTTGCAGATGGTAGTATCGACAATGCAATTCCTGTTTCAATTAGCACCTGGAAAGGTCCATTTGTAGATGCCGATGGTGATAATATTTACAATCCCACCAATGGTGATTACCCAAAAATTGATGGTGAATTAGCAACCTGGTATGTAATTAATGATAAAGGTAATGATCATGGTGCAACTGGCGGCGATGCTATAGGCATTCAAATTGAAACTTTAGTATATGGTTTTAATACAGATGATTTAGATGATGTTACTTTTATGAATTATACACTCATCAACAAATCATCTGAAAATTTAAGAAAGGCCTATTTAGGTACCTGGTTAGATCCAGATTTAGGAAATTTTGGAGATGACTTTGTAGGCTGTGATACTTTAAGAAGTTTAGGTATATGCTATAATGGTGATGGTGATGATGAAACAACCATGCAAGGAGCTGGCTACGGCGAAAACCCACCATTTATTGCCTTACAAATATTAGATGGTATTTTAAATAGCAATGGCGAAGAGTTAGGAATGTCGGCCTTTGTATTTTACAATAATGCAGGTGTAATTGGCAACCCAAATGATCCTCAAACCGACCCACAAACCGCACAAGAGCATTATAACTACTTAACTGGCCGCTGGAGAGATGGTGTACCTATTACTTATGGTGGTACTGGCTATAATGAAGATAGTACTGATGAAGTTCCATATATGTTTCCAAATGATCCATCAAATGCAGATGGTTGGTCGGAATGTGCTGCTGGTAACACACCTAGCGATAGAAGATTTGTAATGTCAACAGGGCCATTCGATTTATTACCTGGTGTCTCTAAAAAAATGAAACAAGCCGTTTTATGGAAAAGACAGGCTGGTGCTTTTGATAATGGTTGCCCATCATTTGCATCAATTCAGCAAATGGCAGATAATGTTTTAGAATTTTATGATCTAAACTTAGCCGAAGATAACATACCACCAGTTATTACTATTGATAGTTGTGAAGTATGTATGAGCGGTTGCGAGCCTTGCGATGTACAATTGGGTACTAATCCTTTTATTGCTCCAACTGCTTTTGCTATTGACAATATTGACGGCCAAGTTGAAGTAACTATTGATGACTCAAATGTAGATACTAATGCTAATGGAATTTATATTATTAGCTATACGGCAACTGATAACAATAACAACACAATAGTTAAAGAGTTAGAAGTAGTTGTTGGTAATGGCTTGAATGTTAACTCTTATAATGCTACAACAATATCAATGTACCCAAACCCAGCAAACAACTTTGTAACGCTTGATTTACAAGGTAACAATGCCACCAATATTAATATTTATTCAATTGGTGGGCAATTGGTTTTAAGTGATGTTCTAAACAATAACAACAGCAAAAAATTAGACATTATTAAACTAAACAAAGGCGTTTATTTATATGAAGTTTTAAACAATAATGAAATTATCCATTTAAGTAAATTGGTAGTAAACTAAATATTTTTTCTTTTTTTGGTAAGATTATAAAAGCAGCATTTCAATGGTTTGAAGTGCTGCTTTTTTTATTTAGTCTAATTTAGTTAGAGCTTTTTTTGTTAAAAATACAGAACAAAGATGCCAACCCGGCAAAAGCCTATGTTACCGAGTATAAATATCCTTACAATTTTACAAATAACGCAAACTATCAAAAACTTGTTGAGCAAAATAGAATGGTGCCAGTAGAGCAAAACCAATATGTTTTTGAAGGAAACCCAGCCAACCCTCGGGCTGCAAATTTTACTCAAATAGATGGTACAAAATATAGTTACGATGCAGTTGATAATAATTTTGGGCCCTTTGTTTCGGAGGCTTTTAGATATGAAATGACCTGGAACAACAACCCAGCAACAGACCCAAACAAATGGGAAAGCTTGTACTATATAAATGATTACGACTATGCTTTAGGCAAACCTACTAAAATAACAGATAGAGGTTGGGTTAATGCCACTTACTTTACCTACACAAGTACTGGTAAATTAGATACCTTAAAATATGGAAACTTTACCAATAATTATGATTACCACCCACACACAGATTTACTAAGCAGCTTTACTGCACCAGATGAGCAAACTGTGAAATATGTTTACGATGAGTTTTTAAGGCTTGAAAGCATTAAGGCCCGTAACAGCAAACAGACTACTAAGTTTAAATATGGCTACCAGCCTAATTATATTACAACATACAAAAACCTATATGAAGAAGATGGTAATGATTTAGAATTAAGTTATACCGACCGGCAAACGTTTGACGGTTTAGGCAGACCCGACTCATTAATTAATGTTGGCTATGCTTATGGTAGTGAGTCAGATGTAATTAGTACTATTACCTACAATAGACACGGTTTAAAAGAAAAAGAAATTGACCCTTTAGATGGTGAAATGACTTATACCTACCACCCTAATGCGCTAAACCGAATACATACCATTACCGACCCTATGGGTTTTGTTAGCACAAAAACATACAGTACTAACATAACTAATGAAGTTAACGGTTATAACCCAAATACACTATACAAAGAGACAACAAAAGACGCCGACAACATTGAAACCTCTACTTTTAAAGATAAGCTGGGTAGAGTGGTAATGACAATGGTAAAAAAAGGTAACAACACAAGCAAAACCTACACCTTATACGATGAAAAAAGCAGGGTAAGTAAAATATTACCACCAGGTACAACAGAAAATAATACTGATTTAATTTACACCTACACTTATGATGGTGCTGACAATATACTCAGCAAAAAAATGCCCGATAAAGGCTTAATGCAATATGCTTACAATACAAGAAACCTGCAAATAGGGATGAAAGATGAAAATATTTTGGCAAATGGTAAAGATTGGTTGAGCAATCAATATGATAGTTATGGCAGATTAACCAGGCAAGGTTTTGGCATTAAGCCAGGCGTAATAAAAGAACTGCTCATAGAAAATTTTTATGATAAAAATGACACCCAAAATACAATAAACCCCAACAACCCAATTTACATTGGCAAATTACACAAAAAAGAAGTTAAAGTATTAAACGGCTTTAGTGGTAGTAATAATATTGTTAGTTCTAATTATGCTTTAGATAATTATGGGCGAATAAGTGGAGAACTAAAAACGAACCATTTGGAGCAACTTGAAGGTTTTTTATACACATACAATATGGCCGACCAAGCTTTAAAAACAACACATACCTATAATGGAAATGTAAGTGAAGCAACCAACCAATATGATGCTAAAGGCAGATTGCAAAAAACATTTTACAATATTAATAACACACAAAAACAAACTGCCGAAATAAACAACTACAGCTTAAAAGATGAACTACTGAGCATAACCTTGGGCAACAATGCCCAAACGGTTAATTATTTATACAATGCCAACAGTTGGTTAACTAAAATAAACAATGGTTTTACAGCAGGTAATATTGCCCCAACAATATGTGGTACAGTAGATTGTACAGAAATAGATAATAATGATACCAACCGAAGTGCTGCCAATCAAGATTTGTTTGCCTTAGACATACGCTACAACAACCCAACTTATGGCAATGCCCGCAAAAACGGAAATATTGCCGAAATACATTGGCAGGTAAAAGGCAAACAAAAAGATTACTACAACTTTACCTACGATTTTTTAAACCGCCTAAAAACCGCTAACAACTTAAATAATAAATACAACACCACCTATAGTTATGATGCGCGTGGCAATATTGAAACCCTTACCCGAAAAGGCTTAATTGCTAACGATTGCTGTTTTAATAAAAAAAGTATAGATAATTTAACCTATACCTATTACCCAGGCACCAACCGCTTAAAACACATTACCGATGCTGTTGCTACCCAAGCCTGCCCCAGCCAGCACCACCAGGGCAATACTACCAACCAAAGTGGCAGCTATGGCGCACAAATAAAGCTAAGTAGCGATGCGCAATTACCCAAAAATACCAACATTAACTTTAGTGCTGGTGAGGCAGTAGAACTAAAAGGAGGTTTTGAAACCCAAGGCGGCGAATTGCATATTGCTACCAATGGCTGCCCAACCCCCAACCTGGCCAATAGCAGCACCGGTGCATTATCAGTAAGTAATAGCTATGGCTACACCGCTTATACAGCAAGCAATACCACTTTTAAATACGATGCCAATGGCAACCTGATAACCGACAATGCCAAAGGTTTAAGCATACAATACAACCACCTAAACTTACCCTATAAAGTTACTAAAGATGCCAACAATAGCATAGAATGGCTATACACCGCCGATGGCCAAAAACTACAAAAAAAGACTACTTTAAATGGTACTGCTAACACTAAAGATTATTTGGGCAATATGGAGCTTTATAACAAGCAGTTACAAAGCGCTTACCACAATGAAGGCAGGTATGTAGCCGATGGCCAACAATGGGAGTATATTACCTAAAAGACCATTTAGGCAACGTAAGAATTGTGTTTACAGAAAACAATGGAATGGTTGACATAGTGCAAGAAAACCATTATTACCCTTTTGGTATGCAAATGAACGGCAACTGGCATAACAAACAAAATGTAAAAAATGATTACCTTTACAATGGCAAAGAACTAAATACAGATTTAGGGCTGAATTGGAGTGATTATGGGGCGAGGTTTTACGATGCAGCAATAGGCAGGTTTACTGGGGTTGACCCGATAAGTGATCAGTTTGCGCATTTAAGTACTTATAATTACGCTTCAAACGACCCTATTTTAAATATTGATTTGTGGGGTTTGCAAGGTTTGCCAATGCATTACCCAACAAACGAAGGTGGTAACCCACACGATATAAATTATCTATCAGGGCAAGGTGAAGGCGCAACTGAAATTATAGAACCAATAGTTAAAGCGGTTGCTGGAGCTATTGTTGATGAAATACCCTACGTAGGCGAAGTAAAAGCTTTTTATGAAGGTGGGTTTTTGGAAGCTGCTGTTGGAATTATACCCTTTGGTAGGAAAATAAAAAAATTAACTAACAAAGTTTTTGATAGTAGGAAGGGGGCTTTAAGACAAGCTAAAAGAGATACGAAAGTACCCAATAGCTCAGAAATGAAAGAAATAAAACCAAATACACCAGAAGGAAAAGAATTAGGTTTAGACGATAGAAATAAGCGTGCCTATGTTGGAGAAAACACTGAAGGAAAAGAAGTTATCATTCGAGAAGATAAACCAGCTAAATATGGAGATGCAGATGGTAAAGGTGACCAAGGTTCTCATTTTAACACATCAATAGATGGAAAGGATACAAATGTTCACCATAATTATCCAGAAAAAGAATAGAAATAATGTTAATAGAAAAGGAAATAGTAAAAATAGAACATGTAGATTGGATCAATGATCATATTGAAATTTATACTTCTGGCATAAAAGATCAATTTTTAATTAAGCTTTTTGAAAATGAAGGAGATTCTAAATTATCGATATACACTTTTTTACAAAAGACTCTTAAAGAAAAACAAGAACTATATTTTTTAAGAATTCTTCCATTTGTTAGACAGGATAGCAAACTAAATAAACTAAAAGAAAAAAAGGCGATTAAGTTCGTTGGAGACACATGCATTAGAAATTTTCACGTAAATCAAAGTCAAATTTCTTTTTGCATACTATACAAAATTAAGAATATAGTAGAGTTTAAGGAATTAGAAATGGAGATGGATAAGGTTAACTCTTATTTACTATGTTCATTGTCGGGATTGGCAAATACATTACTTAAAAAAATTGACTCCTCAGTATATCACAATGTTAATGAAAGTTTTAATATTGTAAATACTGTTAAGCTATTATTGCTATTAGAATTGAGCCAAAGTATATTAAAAATACCTAAAAAAGACAACAAAAAAGTATATTACTTTACAAAATACAAATCCTTATCAACGTCTCCCACAAGTTATCCGTAGCTTATACAAACTGGCTATCCTTAAGTCTCTGACTAAGGATAAAATAACAAACGGTAATTGGGCAAAAACCCAAACCGTAAAAAATGATTACCTTTACGACGGTAAAGAACTAAATACCGACATTGGCCTTAACTGGAGTGATTATGGGTTTAGGTTTTACGATGCAGCAATAGGCAGGTTTACTGGTGTTGATCCAATAAGTGATCAATTTGCGTGGGTTAGTACTTATAATTATGCGGAGAATGAGCCAATAGCAGGTATAGATTTGTGGGGCTTGCAAAGAGCAGAATTTAATACTTATTCAGATCCAGGTGTACAGGCTTATTTAAAAGAAAAGGGAAGATCTAGTTTAACAAGCGAAGAATATACCTTGTTTAATGGACCTTCTGCTGAAGCTGGGAAAATAGGTTTAGGAGTTGGGCTTGGAGGAGGAATAATTGGAGCTGTTAGGCATTTTGGAATGAAAGTAGTTGGTCTATTTTTGTTACAAGAAGCAGCAGAAACTGGTTTTGAAGCAGTTACTGGAATTCCAGTTTTATTAGACCCTGTTGATTTAATGCAACAAGGTTTGAAAAAAACTGGGAAAACTGTTTTAGGTCATGTTGAGGATAACTATCAAGATTTAGCAAAAGAATTAGACGCAAGTGTTTTTCATTTTGATAGTAAAGTTTGGGATAAAATGGTGGAGCAAGGTGTTGATATGACCAAATTAAATATTGACTTTCTTGATAAGGTAATCAAACAAGGAGACGATATTGTTTTAACCAGAGCAAATAAAGATATTAGACCAAATAGCGCATTAAGGACGGAAGTTGATTATTTGTTAGATAATGGCTATAAATGGGCTAATGATTCTCAAACAACGTTAATTCCTAAGTGACATGAAATTATTAACATTTATCTCTGAGTATTTTAATTTTTTGCTTGTAAATTTTGAGTATGAAATTTATTCTGGACGTGCATTTAGTTCACGTTCTGGTGTCATTGAAATGAAGAGCGATAATTTAAAAATCAAATTTATATCTGAAAGAAATCAAACATTCGTTGAAGTTGGTAGTTTAGAGGGAAAAGATTGGTGCGAACTCTCAATATTACGTTACTTATTAGATAAAACTCCCATTTCTTTTATGAATCTTGAAGAACTTTCAAGCTTTCTTAAAACAAACTTGGAAAAGATTGAAAACTTATATTCAGAAAGAAAAAACATTGTTGTAATTGAAGAGCTAAAATATAAAGTCGCAAATAAAATTCTTTAAAAGACTAAGGAATATAACTTTCAATTTATATGTATTTTTCTAGAAGTGCTAACTGTACTTCCAAGTTATCCGTAGCTTATTCTAACTTGCTATCCTTACGTCTCCAACTAAGGATAAAATAATACAACAAACGCAACTGGGCAAAAACCCAAACCGTAAAAAATGATTACCTTTACAATGGAAAAGAACTAAATACAGATTTAGGGCTGAATTGGAGTGATTATGGGTTTAGGTTTTATGATCCCGTAATAGGCAAGTTTACTGGTGTTGATCCAATAAGTGATCAGTTTGCGCATTTAAGTACTTATAATTATGCCTCTAATAACCCAATTTTAAATATTGATTTGTGGGGCTTGCAAGGGTTTCCTTTTGAGGTGATATTGAGAATTCATATAATGGTTTAAAATCGCCAACAAGAACTGTTGATGATTGGTGCGTGGCTTCTTTATTGTCGATAAAGCACGACAAAATTACTCGGGAGTTATCCAAAGGGAATTTCGACAGTAAATTTTTATGGAAGAAAGTCAAAATTTACTCAACTGAATTTATCTGACGTTTGACAACGAAGCGATCTGGCTTCTGACCTCTATTGAATAGTTTTGATGATTCTATACAAGAAAAGCAATATACAGATGAGAGTGAGCTTAACTGTTGGCATTATGACCATGTATTCGGCAGATCAGTAAAAGGGGGTAATTTTTTGACTGCATTAGTTGAGCTTGGTGTGATGCGTTTACCTTATTGTGTCGAATTCATTAAGAAACGATCGTTGGGTGACAGACTCAAAAACAGGTAAACAAAAACACAAAAGCAGCATTACTAAAAATGAGTTGTTTAGGCAAATGCTTGGTGAATGCCACGGAAAATTTATGTTTGATTATGTTTTAGCTGATAGTTGGTTCAGTTTTGTAGACAATATGATTTGTTGCAAAGAAAAATTAAAAACAGATTTTATTATTGCACTAAAAAGCAATTGTAAAGTTGCTTTATTACAAGATGACAAGAATAATAAAAAATACATAAGTATTAAAAACATTACAGATAGGACAGCAGACCGTGGAGGTTTGGTTCGAAGAATTAGATTTTCTGCTGTTGCCTACCAAGCAAGTTTTCAAGAACGAGAATGATACAGTCGGCGAGTTGTACCTGGCTTGTAGTGATTTAAACTTATCATATGACAAAATAACTACAATACCTAAAAATTAATATCTATGAATAAAACAATATCATCGAAGAATTTGCTAATCAATTTGGATTAGAGGAAATAAAAAAATTAGATAATGGATCTAACCTACAATTGATTTATGCAAATAATGATATTTTATTGGTTCTACTACGAATTTAATGAAACATTGCGCTTAAGGCTTAGAAGTACTTACGCATAAAGATACTTTAAATACCCCAACCGTCATCTCAGAAAAATCGGAGAGAAACGGAGATTTTATCTGCGATCTCGCCTATTTTTTTGGGAGAGATAGCGGATATTTTATTCCGTTGCTCTCCATAAAATTCCGCTATGACGTTTGTTCGGTTTTTCCTTTTTCCATTAAAATGGTAGTAGAACCATTTTAGTTGAGTTTTCTTAGAGATAGAGGTGAATCATTTACACTCAAACCAAATTAAGCTATTATATTTGCAGCTTAATTTTCAACAAAAACATATCCTAAAAAAAACAAATGGATATTTTAGCATTGCTGGATTTATATAAACTAGATCCACGAACGCAGCAGACTTACGACATTATAAATGATAAAGATGCACAACGACTGTATCTAAAGGGATTGGTAGGTGCTATTGATGCTATTTTATGCGCCGCCACTTATTTAAAACGTCCTAAAAATCACATTTACGTACTGGCCAATAAGGAGGAAGCCGCCTATTTTCAAAACAGTTTAAAAAATTTATTGGGTAAAAAAGACATTCTCTTTTTCCCCGATTCGTTTAAAAAACCCGGCTTGTTTGACACTATTAACAACAGCAACGTATTGTTACGTACCGAAACTTTAGGACGTTTTATTAATAGCCATACCACAGGCGAATTATTGGTTACCTACCCCGAAGCGTTATGCGAGCAAGTGGTAGATACCAAAGCGCTTAAAAAAAGTACCATTAGTATTAAGGTTGGTGAAGAAATAGACATTGCATTTATTTTTGAGCTATTGGTAGAGTATGGTTTTGAACATACCGATTTTGTGTATTCGCCTGGCGAGTTTAGCATTAGAGGAGATATAGTTGATATTTATTCTTTTGGTAACGAGTTGCCTTACCGTATTGAGTTGTTTGGTAAAGAAGTAGAAAGTATTCGGGTCTTCGATCCAAGCAATCAGCTTTCGGTAAAAAAGGTGGCGCGTATAAATATTGTGCCTAATATTAACTCCCAATTTAGAAGCGAAGAAAAAGTTCCTTTTTTTAAATTGATAAGTCCACGTACTACTTTTTGGGTAAAAGATATGGAAGGTTTGGTAGAGAAATGTAAGCACATCTTCAACTTATCATCTAACCTAAAAGAACAAGTTGATGATGAAGATATGGTAGAACATTTTAAGTTTATAAATGATGCTACTTTGCTTAAAGGCCTTGAAAAATCTTCTGTTGTTGAAATAGGATTTAAGAAATACTATCAGCAAGGTAAAGATATTGAATATGATATTAAGCCTCAACCATCGTTCAATAAAAATTTTAATTTGCTTATTAAAGATCTGTTGCATCATCAAAAGGCAGGTTATTTAAGTTTTATTTTTGCAGATAATCCTCGGCAAGTAAAACGCTTCAATAATATTTTTGAAGATATTTTAAGCGAGTCGGAAGAAAAAATTACCTATCACCCAATAACGCAAAGTTTACACGCCGGTTTTTTAGATGTTGATTTGAAAATACTCTGCTATACCGATCATCAAATATTTGAACGCTACCATAAGTATAATATTCGCCAAGCTTATACCCGTAAAAGTGCTATTAACTTTAAGCTGTTGCGCAACCTACAAGCAGGTGATTATGTTACACATATCGATCATGGTGTAGGCCGCTTTGCAGGTATGATGAAGTTGGATATTAACGGGCAGCAACAAGAGGTGATAAAGTTGTTGTATAAAGATAATGATGTGCTTTATGTAAACGTAAGTTCATTACACAAAGTAAGTAAGTATGTTGGTAAAGATGGGCGAGCGGTAAAAGTAAGTAAGTTGGGTAGCGATGCTTGGGAAAATCTTAAAAGAAAAACCAAGCGTAAAATAAAAGACATTGCAAAAGATTTGATAGCCTTATATGCCAAACGAAAAGCTGCCAAAGGTTTTGCTTTTTTACCCGATAGTTATATGCAAACCGAGTTAGAGGCTTCTTTTATTTATGAAGATACGCCCGACCAAAACAAAGCCACACAAGATGTAAAAGCCGATATGGAAAAAATTAGCCCTATGGATCGTTTGGTTTGTGGCGATGTGGGTTTTGGTAAAACGGAAATTGCGATACGGGCTGCTTTTAAAGCGGTGGCCGATAGTAAGCAAGTTGCCATTTTAGTGCCAACTACTATTTTAGCTTTGCAGCATTACAATACTTTTAGTAAACGCTTAAAAGATTTTCCTTGTAGTGTAGATTATATTAATCGGTTTAAAAGCGCCAAACAAAAAAAAGAAACCCTAAAAAAAGTAGAAGAGGGGAAGGTTGATATTTTAATAGGTACACACGCCATATTAAGTAATAAAGTAAAGTTTAAAGATCTTGGTTTATTAATAATTGACGAAGAACAAAAATTTGGTGTTGCTGCAAAAGAAAAACTACGCAACTTTAAAGTAAATGTAGATACGCTTACTTTAACAGCAACGCCCATTCCTCGTACGTTACAGTTTTCATTATTAAATGCGCGCGATTTAAGTATTATTAGTACTGCACCACCTAATCGCCAGCCAGTTACTACAGAGCATATTAGCTTTGAAGATGATGTGATACGAGAGGCCATTAACTTTGAAGTTTACAGAGGTGGGCAAGTATATTTTATACACAACCGAGTAAAAGATATTGAAGAGATGCGCTTGTTGATAAAACGCCTTTGTCCAGATGTAGATATTGGTGTAGCACACGGCCAGTTAGATGGTAAGGTTTTGGAAGATAGAATGTTTAGCTTTATTAACCGTAAATACGATGTGTTGTTGTGTACCAATATTGTTGAAAGCGGTTTAGATATTCCGAATGCCAACACTATTATTATTAACAATGCACATCACCATGGCTTGAGCGATTTACACCAATTGCGAGGCAGGGTAGGACGTAGTAATAAAAAAGCTTTCTGTTATTTAATTGCACCGCCTATGTATTTGTTGCCCGAAGATTCTCGCAAGCGGATGAAAACCATTACTGAATTTACAGACTTGGGCAGCGGCTTTAATATTTCAATGCGCGATTTAGATATACGTGGTGCCGGCAATATGTTGGGCGGTGAGCAAAGTGGTTTTATTGCAGATATTGGTTATGATACTTTTCATAAGATATTAGATGAAGCCATACAAGAGTTAAAAACAACCGACTTTAAAGAACTGTTTGCAGATGAAATTGATAAAGACATTAAGTTTGTTAGAGATTGCCAAATTGATACCGACATTGAAATTTTAATACCAGATAGTTATGTGAATACCGGCAGCGAACGGTTGAGCCTTTACACCGAGTTAGATAATATTGCTAACACCGATGATCTAAAAGTGTTTAGAGATAAATTGATAGATCGCTTTGGCCCAATACCACCAGAAGTACGGGAATTGTTTGACACGGTGCGCTTACGTTGGCTCGCCAAAAAACTCGGCTTTGAACGTATTATTTTCAAAAGCGGTAAGCTGCGTTGTTATTTTGTGCTTAACCCAGAAAGCAGTTTTTACGATACTGCCATTTTTAAAAATACTATGCAATGGGTGATGAAAAACCCGAAAAAAGCCAATTTAAAAGAAAGCAACAAAAGTTTAATTTTGGTGTTTGATGGGGTGAAAAAGATGCACAAAGCGAGGGAGTTGTTGCAGTTGGTTTGGGATGGTGTTGGGGTTAAGCGGGTTGAGGTGGCTGGTTGAACTGATGAAATCCTATACTTATGATGGATTGTACAAGATAACATTTATTAGAGGTTGTTAATTCATAACCTAAGGTAATGCCCTCCTAAAATAAATTGAATCAAATTTGTTTTAAATTTGTAGAATAGCGTATGAAAAAGATTTCAATAAAAGATGTGGGGCCGATAAAAAAGGTAAGCTTTGAACTCAACAAAGTGAATGTTTTAATGGGTCCGCAAAGTAGTGGCAAAAGCACTATCGCTAAGATAGTAAGTTATTGCCAATGGGTTGAAAAACGTATTATCTTAGATGGAAAATTTGATTATAAAGTTGAAGAACAATTACTAAATTTTCATAGATTAAGTGCAAATTCCTTTTCCGAAAACTCTTTGATTGAATACGAATCTGATTTCACCAAAATAATTTACGAAGGCAAAAAGCTTAACCAAAAAATTGACGTAAAAGAAAATGCAGAAGGCTACAAAAAATCAAAAAACATATATATACCAAGTGAACGAAACTTTGTTTCGGTAATTCCGAATTTAGGAAAATACAAAGAAACAAATGATAATATTATGAGCTTTTTATACGATTGGTATACTGCAAAACGAAAATTTTTAAAAGGCAATTCGTTAAAGATATTAGATTTTGGAGTTAATTTTTATAATAAATTTGATGATGATTTAGATATTTTAGAGTTAAAAGAAAGTGAAAATGAAATTTTATTAAGAGAAGGTTCAAGTGGATTACAATCTGTAATTCCTTTGGTTTTATTAGTTGAATATTTGACAGAAATGATCTTCGAAGAAAACACAGCATCAAAATCGATATCAGATACTGATAAAGCAAAGCTAATCTTTGAGGCTAATATAGAAGATTTTATTAAATATTTTAAACAACAAATCAAGTTAGGAAAAGGAGATTTATTACTGCAGGCAGAAGACATATCAGCAATTTCGAAAAAAATATCACTATTAACTCTTTACCATTCTTCTAACCTAATTATTGAAGAACCAGAGCAAAATCTTTTCCCCCAAACACAAAGAGATTTAGTTTACTTCATCATCAATAAAATTAAAAAAAATGAAGATCATTCAGTTTTTATAACTACACATAGCCCATTCATTTTGTATGCTTTAAATAACTGTATGTTGGGTTACATTATTAAAGATAGAATTGAAGAAGATGTAAAAAATGAATTATTGAGCAAAAATTTCTGGATTGACCCTTCAAAAGCTTCTATTTGGCAAATTGAAAATGGTGAGATGTATTCTGTAATTGATGAAAGGTCGAAAACAGTTACCAAACATTATTTTAATGAAATAACCAGTGAAATTATGGACGAATACTATGAAATGTTGAACTATTTTGAATATGCTGAACAAGATTAAGGCTCAACTTTCAAAAATTTTTGTAGAGGAAGTAAGTGCAGCTGAATTGTTTGTTGCAGATGAAACGCATTATGGTGGAAAAGTTGAAATTTATAGTAAAGAACCAGAAATAGAATATCTATATCTAAGCAATAAGAATTGTGTTTCCATAAATTTTATTGGGTTTTTGAACAATGCCTTAGAAATTGAAGTTGGAAAATATGAGAAGCAAACCGAATGTTTAGTATTTCCAAAAACAGAAAATACTAATGATTGGATTTTAACCATAGAGACAAAATATTCTAACAGTATAGAAAATGCTTTTCGAAAATCGAATGACTACCCAAATATTACAGTTGGAAAAATTATTAAAACGGTTGAATTTTTAAGGAACAAAGAATTAATTCCAAAAAACAAAAGAGTTCATGCAATAGTTTCCTTTCCAAAATTAATTCAAGATTTTAGTGAATCTTTTTTAGTTGGCCATCATAATGAAATGGACATTTTGATAAAACATAAAATACTTATCAGAGCGACCAACAAAGCTGAAATTATTAGTGATAAAAGAATAAAAATTTGATGCTCAATTTAGTGTTTTCTACATATAATACTTATCTTATCTTTAGCAATAAGACTAACTAATATTGCTTAAGTTATGAAACTAAAATTTGATGAAAAGGGTCATTTAACGCCATATAAAGGAATTTATTTTGATAAAATCATTCTTTTAAGATCAAATAATTGATCTTATTGTCTTTTTTTGTGAATATAAGAAAAATTAATATGAAAGAAATTCCTAAAATCAAATTTTAGATCGTATTGGAAGAAGTAAAAGATTAGATTTATTTTACAGAGAAAGTAAAAATGTATATTTCTATTTAACTACAAAACATCATTTTTTAAATGGGTCTGACCAAGAAAAAACGAATGATAGATTTTTTGAAAAACTAAACGAGGAAGGGTTTAAACTTACTCCTGAAATACTTTTAGAATATAGCAAAGAGATCAAAAAAGTTACGAAAGATCGTTTAAAATATAGTTTAAACTTAAAAGATATTGAGTTATTAAATGATTATGGAAAGGCATATTTAGGGTTTAAAAAGATTTAAAACATTTGTGCGCATTAGTAATAAAATGATCTTACCATAGTCACACCTTTAGCCCTACGCAAGAAGAGCATTTAAATTACAACCATAAAGACGATACAAAGCCAAGGAACTGCTGCAGTTGGTTTGTGTTAATGTGAGGAGGAAAGACCAAAATGAAGGTTTTGTAGTTTTTGCTTTTGAAGACCTCCGTATACCTTGTTTTGCTAAAAGTGACGAATACATTAAAAAAATAATTGACATTATAGAAAAGCACAAAAAAAAATCCGCACCAACTACTAAGCTATTGTGCGGATTAAAACCAACTATTATGAAAAAACTTATAAACTATATATTATATTAAACGCAATGGCTTTAAAAAGGTTGCGATAAAAGAATATTATTTTTTTGTTCGTGCTTTTCTCTTCAATTTTGGTGATGCTTATTGTTGTATTTTCAATGCGAACCATCTTACAAATAAAAAAATCCGCACCAACTACTAAGCTATTGTGCGGATTAAAACCAACTATTATGAAAAAACTTATAAACTATATATTGTATTAAACGCAATGGCTTTAAAAAGGTTGCGATAAAAGAATATTATTTTTTGTTCGTGCTTTTCTTCTTCAATTTTGGTACGATGCTTATTGTTGTATTTTCAATGCGAACCATCTTACAAATAAAAAAATCCGCACCAACTATTAAGCTATTGTGCGGATTAAAACCAATTGTTATGAAAAAACTTTTAAACTATATATTGTATTAAACGTAGCAGGTCAAAAAAGGTTGCGATAAAAGATGTTAATTTTTTAAGGCTGCTTATTTCATATCATTTTTCAGTTTTATTATTATGTACCTGCTTTTAATAAACCAAAATTTTCTGTCTTCTAAAGTAGAAAATGTATAATCAATATTAGCTGTTTAATTCAGCGTTGATTTTATAACATCATTTAGGTAGTGTCTATTCAAAAAGCTCTAACCATTTGGTTATCAACAATTTATTATTACAAAATTGATTGAAAGTTTGAGTAAAATTGTTTAACTTTATGGTAAACATTGAGTTTTAGCGCAAAAAAGTGTA